>X363_Desmarests_Spiny_Pocket_Mouse__coassemble_223_pt1 | contig 42901 bp, 40 predicted proteins | sample X363_Desmarests_Spiny_Pocket_Mouse__metabat2_high_PE_020 | metagenome-assembled genome bin X363_Desmarests_Spiny_Pocket_Mouse
ATCCCTTTTTCTCACCAAGCTTAATTTCCTATTGACTTTTCATAGCTGGTCTCCTAAAACAAAAAAGATGTGAAGCCCTGCCGATTGGAATTACGCAGTGTGCTACACATCTTTTTAATATTATAATCAATTAAAATTTTTTGTCAAAGGCAATTGTGCACAAATTTGAATATGAAAAATCAAAAATTTTAATATACTATATCGGCACATCGAGAAATAAACAGAAAGAAATTTTGGAAATTACAAGTTAGAATATAATTGTGTTAACTGATTTTGCGGAAATTTTTATATCCGCATTTTTTATTTTATATTCCATAAGATCATTATTTTCATCCGTAACAGCAATTATTGCGTTAGTCGGAATATCAGCAAGGGTAACAATTTTTTCCTCGTTTGTATCGTTAATAACAAGTAAAACGGTTTTACTGTCCTTGCAGAATGCAAGCAGTTTTAAATCTTTATCCTCGGAATATGCCTCAACACGCCTTGCACCATAAGGAATGTATTTTGAAAAATTGCCTGTTGCGTAATAACGCTTTGTCATTTCAAAGGTTTTGTCATTTGAATTTATATAGATAAGACCATCACAATAATCAAACTCTGATACCGCAATCCAATGCTGCCACGATGAAACATTAAGTATGGATATATCCTCGTATATAACATTTGCCATAACAAGTGCAGAATTCATACTCTGATCTCTGCCTTTGTGCATATGGCACCATTCACTCATTTTTACCGGCAAATCAGGATAATGCTTATCCAGCCATTTACGGTAACGCTTTAAGTAAGATACTCTGCTGAAAAACGGTATCCTAACAGGGAGATTAAAATAAGAATGCACATCAACACTGTCAATTCTTTTTCTGACATCTGCAAATTTCAACAGATTTCTTGTGTATGATTTGTTAAACCAACGAATATCAGCACTTTCCAATCCTGATAATTTTATATTATTCAGTGATTTTCTTTTGCCCATTTCATCGGCAAACACCCTCATAAGATTTCCCGCACTTACCGGACTGTAATGACAGCCCTCCTGCCCTCCCGGCCATATCCATATCGGTTCATTAATCGGAGACAGGTATTTTACGGGAATACCTCCATTAATAAAATGCTCTGTTACGTCAAGACAGTAATCAGCAAAAGCAAGATAATTCTTTGAATCTAAATTATCTTGTAACAATCTGAAAATATCACAATGAGATTTGCCGTTTTTCGTTAATCTTTCAAGTGGTGAATTAACAAAAAGCACTACTTCATCAGCCCCATCTGTAACAGCCTGTTTCATCATATAAACAGCATTTTTATCACGGCTGAAATCATATTTACCCTCAGATATTTCAAAACATTCTGTTCGGCATGACAGCGTTTTAATGTTGCCGTTTCCGGAATGCTTTGAACCTGCACCAATGTTATATCTGTATGTACGCAGACCGATACCCTTGTCTTTACTGTAAAGCAACTGAGAAATCCTGTCCCTGACAGCCAAACCGCTTGCCTTATCAATATGAGTCCAACCTCCGACCTTCTGTGCCCACCATGCACCACTGGCACCAAAACCCTCAAACGTCTGATATACCTTTTCTCTGTTTATTACAATTTTCATATTACTCCTCCGATTACCGGTTACATTGCAGAACTTTTATCATAATCATCTTGAAACAGAATAATCATATCCGTCAATAATATGACGCATTGCATATATTCCCGTTCTTCTGCCGATATCGTGAAGAAGACCCAGAATATAAGCCTTATTGCCATCTAAATTCTTACAGTTATCTGCAATAATTTTTGCGGCAGCAGCAACATTCTCTGAATGCTTTATCCATAAGCCCGGATTCAGTTCACCTGCTTTTTTGAGCTCAGTTAATGCTGTTTCTATACTTGGAAGCATAACAATCCTCCTATAGTCATCTCTATATAAAATGTACCACGAATTTAACTTTTGTCAAGCGTTTCAATGCAAATAAGTTTGTGTGCGGTTGTGCATTGGCTGCAGGGGTTTTACTTAAATCATTTATATTGATTTCTGTATTTTCTTGGTGTGCAAAAATATACTCTTTTAAAACATTCACAATAATAACTTGGTGAGTTAAAGCCTGTTTCAAATGCTATATCCGAAACAGGCTTATCTGTTTTTAAAAGCAATTCAGTGCTCACTTTCAGTCTGTAATTTATCAGATAATTTGTCGGTGTATCATTAATATATTTCTTAAAAAGAGTCAGACAGGTACTTTTGCTTATATTTCCGGCATTTGCAATATCGGCAAGAGTTGTGTTATCAGCAAAATTATTCTGCATAAACGAAATTATATTTTTAAGTATGGAAAGCTGATGTGTGTTTCTCGATTCCTTATTGTCAATTTCAACTGCATTATCAAAAATATTCTGCCATATTTCATAAAAGCAGCTTTGAATAATTAATGGTGCTGTTTTCATTTCTCTGCTTTCATATATTTTTTTAATCAAGCAGAGTATATCTTTTTGCCAGCTGATTTCCTGTTTTAAAACAATAAAAGGCATATTCAAATTGGATATAACAGGCTGAATGAATTTCTTTTCAATCATAGGAGATGTGCATAATTCTATGGGATGAATTAAAACACATATAAACTCACAATCCTGCTTTTCGGAAGAAAAGCCAAAATGCAGATGCCTTGAGTTTATTAAAATCCCCTCATTTTCATCCAAAGCTACAATCTCACCGTTGATGTTATATTCAAGGCTGCCTGAAGTCATAAGCATCAATTCAATATCATCGTGCCAATGGCTGTCGGCAGAATAATTGTTATAGTTTTCCAATCTGCTTTTTCGTATGTATGCCATATATCCGTCATAATCATATTGTACTATTTCCGAATTATCGTTTCTTAAATCTATTTTCATTGTCAGCTATCCTTCCAATTACGATATTGTTATATTAATTCACGATATAATTAAAGAATGCAAATTATTGCTGTGTTATAATTATATTGCATATTAATTAAATAATCAATATAAGGAGGCGACTGACTATAATAAAAAACAAAATATTGTCTGATAAGCAGTTCAACAAAAAACTTTTATCATTGATTCTGCCTATCTCATTTCAGCAGTTTATGCTTGCACTTGTAAGTGCGTCAGATGCCTTGATGCTCGGAATGATAAAACAAGATGCGATGTCAGCAGTGTCACTTGCTACACAAGTAACATTTGTTGAAAATCTTTTCCTTGCGGCAATGACGATTGGTCTGTCAATGATTGCGGCACAATATTGGGGCAAAAAAGATATCGGTGCTGTTGAGCATATTTTTGCCTATGTTATGAAAATAACTGTTTCTGCATCATTTGTGTTTTTTCTGTCTGCACTTTTTATTCCAAAGATACTGATGCAGATTTTTACAAATGATGTAATATTGATAGAAGGCGGTTCAGATTATCTCCGTATTGTATCCATATCTTATCTACTGACCACAATTTCACAGATATATTTATGCGTACTGAAAAACAGCAGCAAAGCAAAAGCTGCAAGTACTATCAGCTCAGTAAGCGTTGTCATAAATATTATACTAAACGCAATTTTTATTTTCGGTCTTTTAGGTATGCCAAGAATGGAAATTGCAGGTGCGGCACTCGCAACGGTTATTGCAAGATTAATTGAAGTGCTTTGGTGTGTTGCAGAAACACTGAAGAAAAGCAGTGTTAAACTGCGTATGAAAAATATTATAAAAACAGATAAAACACTGATACGCAGTTTTTGGAAATACACTCTGCCTGTTCTCGAAAATGAAATTGTGTGGGGAATCGGCTTTACAATGTATTCTGTAATTATGGGACATATGGGAACAGATGCCGTAGCAGCAAATTCCATTGCAAATATTGTTAAAAATTTAATTGCCTGCGTTTGTCTTGGACTTGCAAGCGGCAGCGGAATTATGGTTGGCAACGAGCTTGGTGCGGGAAAGCCTGATACAGCAAAAGAATACGGCTCAAAATTATGTGTTTTTGCTGTTATCAGCGGAGTACTGTCAGGAGCATTTTTGCTTGTAATCAGTCCATTTATTCTGAGTATTGCAAATCTTACAGAGCAGGCAGCTCAATATCTGAAATGGATGCTTGTAATATGCTCTTTTTTTATGATAGGCAAATCAATAAATTCAACAACAATTGCAGGAATATTCTGTGCAGGCGGTGATAGTAAATTCGGCTTTCTTTGCGATACAATAACAATGTGGTGCATAACTGTACCGCTTGGATTGATTTGTGCATTTGTTTTTGATTTACCTGTACTTGCAGTTTATTTTGTTATAAGTCTTGATGAATTTGTAAAACTGCCTGCTGTTTACAAACATTATAAAAAATATAAATGGGTTAAAGATATTACTCAAATGAAAGAGGTTTAACATATGGAAAATAAAATCAACGATTGGGACAGAATGGTGTCCGGCAAGCTTTATAATTCAGGTTCAAAGGATTTATTTAAAAATCATGCACTTGGAATGATTCGCTGTGACAGATACAACAGAATACCGCTGTGGATGATTGGCATAAAAAACAGAGCATTGAAAAAAATGATTCCCTCATCAAAGGGGAAGGATTTGGCAATATTTGCACCATTTTATTGTGAATATGGAATAAATATTAATGTCGGCAAGGGCTGTTTTGTAAATTACAACTGCACATTTTTGGATGTATCACCAATAACACTTGGTAATAATGTATGGATAGGCGCAAATGTAACCTTAGCTACCCCAATGCATCCGTTTTTAGCGGAGGAAAGATTGCCGCAGGATTATCCTGACGGACATCACGATTTGGAATATTCAAGCCCTATCACAATAAAAAATAATGCGTGGATATGTTCAAGCTCAACAATATGCGGCGGTGTTACTATAGGTGAAAACAGTATTGTTGCGGCAGGAGCTGTTGTAACTAAAGATGTTCCGCCAAACTCTATTGTGGGCGGTGTTCCTGCAAAGGTTATAAGAGAAATTGATGAGAGTGACCGTATGAATGTATGGGAAACTTATATAAAAAACAAAACTCCGTTATCTGTTCGGGATGCTCAATTAAATATTAAATAATTTAATAATATGTGAAAAGAGGAGGGCATCGGGTGATGCGCCCTCCTCTTTTCACATCAATTATATTATAGATTTTATAACATTGCAAAAACAGCCTCTTGCAAATATGATTCAGTGGGCAATCTCTCAAAGTATATTGACGGCAACAGCAACCGTATATTCAGATTAGATTACCGCAAAAATTCAGATTATGTATCTAACAAAAGAAAGCGGACAGTTCACAATGAACTGTCCGCTTTTTATTAACAATACAAAAAGCATTGTGCATTTTTGTGTATAGATTTGAACTACATAAATAAAATTGTAATCTTAATTGTCAGAATTATTATAGTCTTTTCATTTTATTTATATAACGGTCCATAAGATGCACAGGCACGATAATCAGCAGCCTGAACATTATCAGTACCGAATGCCGACCATGAATGCGGGCGGAAAATTCTGCTTTCATCAACATTATGCATATTAACAGGTATACGAAGCATTGATGCAAGAGTGATTAAATCCTCTCCCTTATGACCATAAATTGTAACACCGTGATTAGCTCCCCAATTTGCCATTACACTGTAAACATCCTTGAATGCACCTTTTCCTGTAAGATTCGGAACAAACCATGTTGTAGGCCATGTAGGGTCAGTGCGCTTGTCAATCGTGCAATGAATTTCATCCGGTAAATCAACAGTATATCCCTCAGCAAGCTGAATTACAGGACCGATTCCGTCAACAATATTGACTCTGAGCATTGTAACCGGCATTTCTGCCTGACAGCGGAAATGGCTTGAAAATCCGCCGCCGCGGAAATATTCATAATTGGCTCTGCACCAGTCAGTTGCATCAAGACAGGCTTTAATATCATCATTTGTCATTTCCCAGAACGGTTTCATACAGCCTTCACCATCTGAATTTTTGCTTGCACCGCTTCCGTCAAGTGCTGTTGCACCTGAATTAATAAGATGAATAAAACCATTTTCAGCCCTGCCCTGCGGTTTATGTCCTGTTACCCTTGCACATGCTTCGGGACTCCAATATGTACGAACATCATGGAAACATGGAGCAGAATTTGAAACAAGTGTTCCCAACAGCATTGATATTCCGTTTAAAGTATCGTTTTCAGTTGCAAAAGCTGTTGGAGCTTTAGGTCCATTCCAATCAAAAGAACTTGCCATAATCGCCTCTGAAAAATCTGCATTCGGAAGCCAATCGGTCCAGTTTCGCTGTCCCTGAAAGCCTCCTGCAACTGCATTTTTACCGAGTGCCTCTTCGTGCCAGCCCATTTCATCAAGCTTTTTATTGCCAAAAAGAATATCACGGAAAATGATTGTCATCTTTGTTACAAATTCCCAATCTTCATCAGGATTAACTACCTTTGATTTTTTTATAATTTCAGGCAAATTCTTTCCTGCATTGCAGTCAAAGCCCTCTTTACAGTTTTCCTTTACCCATTTGACAGCTTTTTCATATTCATCATGGTCATAAATTTCAAGCTTAATACGGCGTATAATTTCACTCATATCAACCCATTCGGCACGAATACCGAGATATTTTTGAAATATATCTGCATTACAATAGCTTCCTGCAATGCCCATTGCAATGCCACCCAGATTAACATATGACTTATTTTTCATCCAGCCTACTGCAACGGCACAGTGTGCAAATCGGAGTATTTTTTCTGCAACATCCATTGGAATTTCTTTGTCATTCATATCCTGAACATCGTGTCCGTAGATAGAAAATGCAGGCATACCTTTCTGTGCATATGCCGCCATAACTGCAGCAAGATAAACAGCACCGGGTCTTTCTGTTCCGTTAAATCCCCACACTGCTTTAATTGTATCAGGATCCATATCAAATGTTTCAGAACCATAGCACCAGCAGGGTGTTACCGAAAGAGTGGCAATAACATTTTCTTTTGAAAATTCTTCGGCACATTTTGCCGCCTCTGCTCCTCCCCCTATGGTAGTACTGCTTATAACACACTGAACAGGCTTTCCGTCAGGGTAGTTCAGATTTGTTTCAATAAGTTCTTTTGCTGTCTGTGCCATACTCATAGTCTGAGCTTCGAGGCTTTCACGCACACCACCCCATCTGCCGTCAATAACAGGTCTTATACCGATTTTTGGATATAACATATAAGTATCTCTCCTTTATTTATTTTCAATTATACTTACAAATCTTGCATACGCACTTTCCCACCCCATCGAATGATTTGGTGCGTATTCAATTAATTTTTCATTTTCTGCAATAATCTTTTTTCCCTGTTCAACCGAATCTATTTCACCAAGTGCAATAAGCTGTAAAATTATATTGCCGAGTGCAGTAGCTTCGGCAGGACCTGCAACTACCGGAATGTCAATGCAATTTGCAGTCAGCTCACAAAGAAATTTATCTTTTGTTCCTCCGCCGAGAATGTGCAACACATCAAATCTTTTTCCTGTGCATCTGCTGATTTGTTCAAGAGCGTATCTGTATTTTAGTGCAAGACTTTCATATATACACCGCACTATTTCTCCTGCCGTTTCAGGAACATATTGATTAGTGGTTTTGCAGTAATCCCGTATTTTTTCTGCAATATTACCGTGAGCAGAAAGGCTTGGTGCATCAGGATCTGCAAAGCATTTGAATGGCGTGCTTTTTCTTGCCGATATTTCCAAATCATTATAGCTGTAATCTTTGCCGTCTTTGGCATAATCACGCCGAAGTTCCTGTATCAGCCAAAGACCGCTGATATTTTTCAAATAATTAATTTTACCGTTTACACCGATTTCATTTGAAAGTTCACAGGCATTGCTTTGCATAGTGAGCACAGGAGCATCCAGCTCGCAGCCAATAAGTGACCATGTACCGCAGGACAAAAACGCTGCATTTTCACTGCTGCACGGCATTGCCGCCACGGCACACTGCGTATCGTGCCCCGCAACGGTTATAACATCAATATTTCCGAACTTGCCTAATACAGTTGAAGCTTTTGTTAAATCGGCAAATATATTTCTATTGATGCCGAATTTATCCGTAACGCTCTTACTCCAGTCCATTATCTGCGGATTAAGCATTTGTGATGTTGATGCAATTGTGTATTCACAAGCCATATTGCCTGTTAACAGATAGCCGAATAAATCAGGCATAAAAAGAAGCTTATCAGCCTTTTGCCGATTATTGTCTTCATTTAGCTGAAACAGCGTATTTATAGACATAATCTGATTACCTGTTTCACGATAAAGCATATCATTTGATATAATAGATTTTGATTTTTCAAGTACATCATCAGTTCTTATATCGCGATAATGAAAAGGCAGCTCCAGCAGTTTTCCGTCTTTATTCAGCAATCCATAATCAACGCCCCAGGTATCGAAAGCAAGTGCATCTATTTTACCTGCTTTATCAATTGCGTTGTTTATTTCATTCATAATCATATCAATATTGTGATATATATGATTATTCTTTTTTAAAGGCACATTTTCAAAGCGGTGAATTTCTTTGCAAAAAATCTTACTGCCGTCAAAAACAGCCTTGATTGCTCTGCCTGATGATGCACCAAAATCAAATGCCAACACTGTTTTCACATAACCACTCCTTTTTTCAGAAGTATATTGGCATAAAGTGCCTGTTCGCTTGTTGCAATAATCAGATAAGCATTTTTTGCTCTTTCATAAAAAGCAAAACGCTCAATATATTCTATACTGTGATGATTCGGTTCATACTTTTGAAGAAGCTCATTATATTTTTCCCATATAGGAGTTTCAACATTGTCATCATCAACAACGCTCATAAGTCCGACAGGCTTTTCAGTATATGTATCAAGCGGAAAAAACTGAAGCACCGCATCAAGAACTTCCGCAACACCATGTCCGTCGGCATGAACAACAATACTGTCCTTACCTAACGAATGGCAGGGAAAATTACCGTCTGCAATTACAAGTTCATCACCATGCCCCATTTGACTTAATGCACACAATAATTCGGGAGAAAGAATACCCGGAATACCTTTTAACATAATTATTCACCCTTTCTGTGCAGCATTTCATCGTTTTCATTAAATGTTTTATAACCCGGATGCCTTCCTGTTACCTGATAATAACCGCGTAAATCAATAAGCTTTTGAATATTATCACGGCTTATATCAAAACTGCCGCCGAGAATAACGGCATTTATAGTTATTTTTGCCCAAAGCTCAAGACTTTCCATTCTGTAAAACGCAGTAATAACATCGCTGCCTATTGCAAGCGCACCGTGATTTTCAAGAAGCATAACATCATGCTCTTCAAGATAAGGCTCAATTGCATTCGGCACTTCAATTGTTGACGGTGTACCATAGGGCGTTAACGGCACACTGCCTATAACAGCAACATCCTCTATCATATTGTACATATCCATTGCCTTATGAGCAACTGCAAAACCAGTTGCTCCCGGCGGATGTGCATGAATAACGCTGAAAACATCATCTCTTTTTTCATAACATTTAAGGTGCATTTTTATTTCACTTGATGGTTTGTATCCTTCAGCTGCTTCCAAAATATTTCCGTCTTTATCAATAAGAACAAGCTTATCAGGAGTAATAAATGATTTGCTTATTCCCGTAGGTGTTGCAAGAATTGTGCCGTCATCAAGCTTTACACTGACATTGCCGTCATTCGCCGCAACCCATCCAAGCTTCCACATCTTGTGACACACATCACATATCTGTTCTTTTATTTCATCAAATTTTTGCATAAAATTCTCCTTATTGTTGACATTATTATATTTGTATTATATTATAAAATTGCAATATATGCTCGACTAATTATAGCAATAAAATATAACAATATTCACTTTTTAGGAGTTTTATGAATTACAGCGATCTTTATGAAAACAAAAAAAGAGGCTCATTTGATTTTCCGATTGAACTGTATTATGTTGATGAAAATTCACCTCGTTATCAAATGCCGCTGCATTGGCACCTTGAATATGAACTTATTACTGTTTTAAAAGGCAGTTTTGAGTTATCATTGGATGATAAGAAATTTAATCTGATGCCCGGTGACTGTGCATGGATTGGTGATGGTATTGTTCATGGCGGAATACCTGATAACTGCATTTATGAATGTGTAGTATTCGACTTAGGCACTTTTATGAATGATACACCTATTTGCGCGAAAAGTTCTGCAGAATTTCTTTCAAGTGAAAATGGTTTTACTTCAGTTATGAAAAAAGGGACTCCGCTTGCAGTTCTTGCAGACAAAATTTTTGAAACAATGGAAAAAGAACAAAAAGGTTATGAATGGATAACTGTAGGAATTATGTGGCAATTAATGGGTCTGCTTCTTTCAACTAAAGAGCAGACGCTTTCAATTACCAACAGAGTGCAGATAAACAGGCTGAAAAATGTTTTAACCTATATCAGAGATAATTATGATAATTGTGTAACACTTGAAGAACTTGCAGATGTTGCCGGTATGTCACCCCGATATTTTTGCCGTGCCTTTTCTCAGATTACGGGTAAAACTCCTATTGCTTATTTGAACTATTACAGAATTGAACTTGCAGGAGAACGATTGCTTATGACTGATGAAAACATAACGGATATTGGTTTTTCGTGCGGCTTTAATGATGCAAGCTATTTTTCAAAAATGTTTCTCAGGGAAAAGGGAATAACACCATCTCAGTATAGAAAGCAAAACCATATAGATTAGAAAAAATATTAAAATCGGACTAAAAAACACTATGATAAAGGCAAGGATTGATAAAACAATCCTTGCCTTTATCTCTGCATATATCATTCAATTTTGCTTATTTCTGTTCATCTATAGGCGGTATCATTTTTACATAGGCATCCAGCATTTCCTTCGTGCTGTGGTAATAACGGGTATCCTTATTAAGTTCTGAAATTTCAGCCATTTCATTTGAAGCTAATTCAAAATCAAACAAATTGACATTTGCTTTAATATGCTCTGCATTTTTAGAGCCCGGTATAACAACATTGCCTGCCTGTATATGCCAGCGAAGAATAATCTGTGCATTACTTTTACCGTATTTTGCAGCAAGGCGGGTAAACACATCTTCATTCAGCAGGTTTTTATCTCCGTGTCCTAACGGATACCATGCCTGAATCACAATACCCTCACTGTTAAGGAAATTTTTTAATTCAGTTTCCTGTGAATAAGGATGAACCTCTGTTTGCAAAATCGTTGGTTTGATTTCGCATACAGAAAGAATTTCTTGAATTTGAGCAGCATTAAAATTAGAAAAACCTAAAGCTTTTACTTTGCCTTCTTTATATGCCTTTTCCATCAATCTGTAGCCTGAGATATAGTTTCCTGCAGGCTGATGAATCAGCAGTAAATCTATATAGTCTGTATCTAATCTCTCTAAGGTTTTATCAACAGCGTCCTCTTCTTCATAAAAGGACGGCCATAGCTTTGTTTCAAGGAAAATATCTTCTCTTGAAACACCTGATTTTTTCATAGCTCTGCCTACTGCCTTTTCATTCACATAAGCATTTGCAGTATCAATCAGGCTGTAACCATTATTCAAAGCACTGATAACAGATGCTTCTGCTTCATCAGGGCTCAGCAAAAAAGTGCCGATTCCAAGCATAGGCATTTTTATACCGTTTGATAAAGTAATGTAATCCATAATTATTTCTCCTTTATTTTAGTGCCGCCGAATATGGCAGGCATTGGAATTCTATCAAGTTCTTTGTCAGTTTTTTTAATTTCATCTGCTGCTTCCTCGGCTGGAATTTTCGGGTCAATAAAGTTTTAATTTTGATTATTTGAATTAATTATTTCCTGCAAAGTTACATTTTCATTTCTGTATCTTACATTCGGATTTTTTTCTCCGTGCTTAATGTTGATTGCCTTTTGCGGGCAATGATGTGCGCAGGCAAGGCAATATTCGCATTTTGCATTTTTTCTGACGGCAATACCGCTGCCGATTACGATATTACCAATCGGGCAAACTTTTTTGCAAATTCCGCAGCCGTTACATTCTTTAATATTAATCCTTAACTGACAGCCGTCATTCACCATAAGTCTGAGTTTTTCCATTGCCCAAACCTGTTTTGCAAGTTTTAAGTCTTGTGCTGTAGCCTCAGGAATAAATTTCTTTTTGACAGATATATCGGCTATGATTTCACTGATTTTCTTATTAATAATCTTATCAATTTTTATTTCCTGCTCCATATCAAAAGCAGGGAGATAATTATCAACCATAGAAATTGTATTGATATAATCAATTTTCAGTCCAAGCTTTCTACATTCTTCAGGCAGTGTTTTGCATATGGCGGAATCACTGTTACCATATGTGCCGATAAAATAAAAATACTCTGTTTTTATTGTTGATTTCTTCAAGAAATCCAGTACAATTTTGGGTACTCTTCCCGCATAAATCGGGAATACAATGCCGATGCTTTCATCCGAAAATTTCAGATTTCCGTGTTTCAGCATCTGTGGAATACTGATAGGGTTTTCATCTAATTTTTTTGCAACATAAAGGCTGTTGCCCGTTGCTGCGAAATAGAATACCATTTTTATTCTCCATATTAAATGTCAAGACTGCTTAACCATTGCCGAATTTCGTTTTCGGAAACAGATGAAGAAAATCTTTCACCATCAAGCCAATTACCTGTTCCTGCCATTTCTTCAAGCAGTTTTCCGCTTTCACCTAAACCTGAGCTTGTTGAAGTGCAGAAAGGAATAACGGTTTTGCCTGTGAAATCATTTGATTTTACAAAGGTTTCTACAGGAAAACCTGCAATACCCCACCATATTGGGAAACCGATAAACACAGTGTCATATTCTTCCCAATTATCAACTGTTGTTGAAACAAGCTCAATATTTCTTGCACTTTCGTTTTCGTGTTCATAATTTACTCTGCTGTTTTCATCTCTCCAATTCAAATCATTATCTGTATATTCATCCTTTGGCACAAGCTCAAAAAGTTCACCATTTGCTGCATCTGCAATATATTTTGCAGCAGCTTCTGTGTTTCCGCTTGCGGAGAAATAAACTACAAGAGTTTTGCTTTCAACCGCTGTGCTGTCGAAAGTGCTTTGATTTTCTGTGTTTGAAACCGAATTTTGCACTGTTTCATTTTCACTCTGTACATTATTACTGCAAGCAGTAAAACAGAATACCAAGGCAACTGCCATAAATAACGATAATATTTTTTTCATCATAAAAACTCCTTTAAAATAATGTTAAACATTTTTGCCCATTTGGTATGCCTGTGCAAATGCTTTGGTGTTTATTATTTCACCTTTTTCATAGACACCTGTGCCGTAAATAACACCCATTTCTTTTGCACCGTTTACACAATCTGCATAGCCTCTGAAACAATTCAAAGTTGTCTCACAAGATTCATTTTCTCCGTCTGCACAGGTTGCAATGTAATAAAATTCTTTGTTCTTAACCTCAAGCCAGCGTGCCACAGTTCTGTCAATCAGTGCTTTGAGCTGAGCATCAATAGAATAGAAATATACAGGGCTTGCAAGCACAATAACATCAGCATCTATCATCTTTTGCAGCAACTCTGCCATATCGTCCTTTATTGCACATTCGCCATTATGGTCTCTGCAATAATAACAGGCTGTGCAATAGCCGATTTTCTTTTCTGAAACTCTGATTTTCTCAACCTTGTTGCCGGATTCCTCTGCGCCCCTCATAAACTCATCACAGAGTAAATCCGAATTGCCGCCCTTTCGGGGACTGCCCGATAAAATCAATACATTTTTCATAACGCAAAACTCCTTTATGTAAATTTAATTAGTAACACTCTTTGAAGATATCATAAATTTCTTCGTGGGTTATATTTTTGTAACAGCCTGCTGTGATGTTGCAGGAATAAGCAATTTCTTTCAGGTCTGTTGTTTCATCAATACCAAGTTCACGCAATGTTGTCGGCAGACCGATTTCTTTAATGAAATTCGCTAAAGAGTTGATGCCTGCAATGGCAATTTCATTATCACTTTTACCCTCTGCTGAAATGCCCCATACCTCTTTTGCAAAGCAAACAAATTTTTCAAGTCCGTCTTTATAGATGTGCTTATAATATACAGGATGCAGAACAGCAAGTCCCTGACCGTGATTGCAATTAGTATATGCACCGAGCTGATGCTCCATCTGATGACATTCAAAATCAGTTACCTTACCGATTTTCAGAATACCGTTTTCAGCCATTGAAGACGCCCACATCAACTCGCTTCTTGCTTCAATATTCTGTGGGTCACTGAGCAGTACTTTGATATTATCAATAACCGATTTCATAATTGACTCGTTTATTTTATCAGAAAGATTGTTTGCACCGACTTTGCCGAAATATGTTTCCATACAGTGACTAAGCGTATCAAATGCGCCTGAAATAACCTGTTCCATCGGAAGAGAAAGAGTATACACGGGGTCAAGCATTGCAATATCAGCCTGAGCACCCCAAACACCTGTTTTGATATTCTTTTCCTCATTTGTAATGACTGCACCATTATTCATTTCTGCTCCTGTTCCTGATGCTGTAACAACGGCAATCATCGGAATAAATTCAGCAGGATAATTGTGCTTTTCAAATTCCATTTTCCAAATGTCATCATCTGTTTTTGCCTGAGCAGAAATGATTTTACAGCAGTCAATTACGCTTCCTCCGCCGACTGCAATAATCAGATCAATGTTATTTTCTTTGGCAATTTTTGCACCCTCCTGTACCTTTGCATAGGTCGGATTTGACATAATGCCCGAAAATTCCGTAACATTCTTATCTGCATTATTAAGACAACTTGTTATCTCATCATATATGCCGTTGTTTTTGATTGAGCCTCCGCCATAAGCGAGCATAACATTTTGCCCATAGTTTTTAAGCAGGCAGGTAAGGTATTCTTTAACACAGCCCTGACCGAAATACACTTTTGTTTTGTTTTCATAAATAAAATTGTTCATGAAAGCCCCCTGTTGATTTATTTCATTTTATCTGGTACAATGCAAGTATAAAACACGGTAGTAACTACCGGTCAAGAGTTTTTTTAATTTTTTTGAGGTGATTTTATGTATACCATGAAGGATGTCTGCAAAGAGGTTAATCTTCCTTATGAAACTTTAAAGTTTTATTGCAATGAGGGACTTGTGCCGAATATAAAAAGAGATAAAAACAATTACAGAATTTTTGATGACAACAATGTTGCGTGGATAAAAAGTCTTTCTTGTCTGAAAGGATGCGGAATGAGCATCAGTGAAATGAAAGAATATCTGAACCTTTGTCTTATAGGTCCATCAACAATTGAACAGCGAAAAGTAATTTTGGATAAAAAAAGAAAATCTCTGCTTGAAAAAATCGCAGAGATTCAGAAAAGTATAGATTATATTGATTGGAAGCAGGGATTTTATGACGATGTTCTTTCGGGAAAAACTGAGTATATCAGCAATCTGATTGTCACAGATGAAATTGAAAACTGAATTTTTCAGTTTTTTCAATACATTATGTCACTGTCTGTTTTTGTTTATGTTAAATATTTTTCAACAAATTTTTTGTAAGAATCAAGCAGGAATTTATTAGCCTTTTTGCTGATTTTTGCATAGGGTGCCATCATATCAAAAGCATGATAACAGCCGTCGGCTATCATCAGTTTTGTTTCAACATTTTCACTTTTCAAATTGTTAAAATATGTAATAATCTCATCATAAAACGGCTCGACAGTGCCCACGACTGAAATTGCAGGAGGTAAATTTTTGTAATTTGTTTCTCTTGCAGGTGCAGCATAAACAGGCACATAATTGTTCATATACCTGTCACCTAAATAAATATGCCATGCAGATTTATTTGCCGATGTATCCCAAATCGGTGCGTTGTTGTCTTTTGAAGTTTCAGTAATCCTGTCATCAAGCATCGGATAAAGCGGCATCTGAAACGAAATACAATCGTTGCCCTTATCTCTTGCATAAAGGCAGAGTGCAGCAGCCAATCCACCGCCTGCACTTTCTCCGCCTACAACAAATTTATCATAATCAATTCCTAAGCCTTCCTTATTGTCCTTCATCCACAACAATGCCTGATAAGCATCATTTAATGCCGCGGGATAAGGTGCTTTAGCAGACAAAGTATAATCAGGTGCAACAATCACGCAATTACAGTTGTTAATCAGTTGCTTCGGAAAAGACATAACCGCCATTTCTGGCGAACCTAAAACATATCCGCCGCCGTGCAGCCAAAGTATGCCAACAGTTCTGCCCTGTGTCTTTTTTCCACGCATAACGCATATACGCAAAGAACTTCCGTCTTCTCTTTTGATTTCAGTTTTGGTGCAGTTAAGACTTTTTAATGGCAAAAGTGACAGCACCGCATTTGAAATCGGCGAAACAAATCTTTGCACCTTTTCAATACCCAGCGGACTGATTGCTCTGATAAGCAGTCCTTCAAGCCTGATTTCTTTATCTATATCTCTGCCTTTTATTCTCATATCATCACCGGTTTTATTGTAGCATATATGGCTTTAAAACTCAATAAAATTCAAGGAAAGTGGTTTCAGATGAACGTAAATTATTTTTGTTATCCAACACAATTTTTGATGAAGAACTTACTATAACATGATACAATCCTTTGCCCAAGATGATGATATTACTTCTGAAAAATGTCACGAAATCGGCATTCAAATGACGAACATAGCTTCCCTAATTTCCAAATCAAAACAACAATAAAAACAACAGCAAGCAATATTGCTAAGATAATAAACGGAATTGCATTTATCTCTTTAAGATTTCGGGAATAAAATTCATCAATAATATCACCCGGACCTTCAAGCAACGCATTGATATCGTTAGCATTACAAATTCTCATCATTTCTTCAAGTGCGTTTTTTCTGCCGCTTTTATCAAATGAAAACCTTTCAGCTTTTACAAAAAGAACACCTATCATTTCTCTTTCAACTCTGGCGGTAAGTTCATCATCACCCTTTACCGCATCAAGAGCTTTGTCAAAAATGCTCATATACTCTTTAAGACATTTATCTGAAAGATAACCAAAAGCATATCTTTCAGGCTTGGCATAAATATACATACCTTGATTATATTTCTGAATATTATCATGAACTGCCTGATAATATTCTTCAATATAAGGAGCTGCAGCACCGTAATAAACATCTATATATTTCCCTGCAAGCTTTTCAACATCAATATCCTTATCCCACATCAGCTTTGAATAAAGATAGGTATGCAATCTTGCATCCTGACCGCCTTTATCATAATCCATCTGATGAAAAATGCCGTAGGTATTATTTTCAATATAAAAATCATTATTAAAAACCATATTTCCTATAACCGGAAATGGCAATAAATAATTGTGAAAATTAACATTATAATCCCAAATCAGAAGATGCTTTGCAATTTTTCCCCATGTTTCAACAACATCATGCGCCTCTTTGGCATTTTTATTTGCAGGAAAAGCATAGCTTGTCGAGTTATCACCCGGCATAAGACAAAGCTTAATGATAACATTATCACGAGGCACCAAATTTTCAGGTGGTTTAACGCTGTAATTATATGCAAGTGTTGATATATAATTGTCAGGAAAACGCTCCTTACAGTCATCTGCAAGCCTGTTGATGAAGGTGAGCAGACTGCCCATCTGACTTCCCTCAGCATCATCTATTGCTTTGCAGTTATCACATTGACAGCCGACACCTCGGTTAATCCATGTATCCATCTGACTGACATCCCAGATATGAATATCAGGATTTTCTTCCATTTCCTTAAACACTTTTTCAGAAATAATCTGATAAACATCTTCATTAGTCCAGCACAACTGACCTGAAACAGGACCCTGTTCGTAAACCCGTTTTCCTTTATATAAAGAGAAATATTCAGGATGCTCATCAAAATACTCATCAGGCGAAATATATGTAAAGGATGTATGGCACCAATTCATCCAGTCATCATTACCTGCACCGTTAAGCCTCAGCTTTGTATGCCAGCCAAGATAGTCTTTATTAAACGCAGTATCATTTAACCTTATTGCCGCATAGGTATAGACATTACGCCACTCGATTGACGGCTCATTCAATTCGTCCTTTGCGCTGAGATTGATTGTTTTCAGTTCAGGAATATAATCAAAATCCTCTGCTATGAACATACAACCAAGTTCATCCTCAAGAAATGAATAGATGCCGTTTGTAATGCCCTGCAAACTATTTGCAGAAATTGCAACGGCTTCACTGTTTACTGTCAGTCTGAAGCCCTGACTCATAATATCAATAGATTTGTCTATTTTTAAAAAGATTGCTTTACCGGCAATACTTTCAGAGTCAGAAATAACATTGATTTTTCCGCCTGTCATTGCTTCAAGTGTTTGCGCAAAAAACAGAGCAGAATTTTTAAGTTCAACCTTATACCTCTCCGTTTTGTCATAATTACCATTATTGTCAAATTCAACATCATCAATTTCAGCCGGATATACTATTGAGCTGAACATAAGCTTTCCGTTTTCTGCAAACGCAACATTATTATCCTTTTCTGCAGCCATTTCAAAGGCAAAATCTTTTTCACTATAAACCGTACTTCTGTCAATCACATCTCGATTCATCTTTTCATCTGCAGCTGCAGCATAAACCAAGGTTTCATTAAATAATGTAAATATACACATTAAAATCACAACTAAATTTCGTAATCTTTTGTACTTATTCATATCTTTCCTCATAAATGAAATTTTCATTATTCAGTATCACACCTCAAAGGCTTAGCTGCAATCATATTAATACCGATTATTAATGAAACAGCTCCGAAAGCTGCAAAAGCATAGCTTAGCCCATATGCCGATATGATGATAAGTTTGCCTGAAAATCTGCTGATTTTATAAGCAGACAAAACGGAAGTATCAGCCACAATACACCCATAGCAGTGATAAATCCGGGGAATAATATTTTATACTGTGCTTCATATTTTTACTTCTTTATTTCAAATTCAAAATGTGCATTATCCTCATACCAGAGAGGAAAATTTGTCCCCCACACATTATTATAAAGAACATATGAAATTCCGTCTTTATCGGCACTTTCAAATTTATTGTCAAATTCCAGTATTTTTCCTCTTCCGATAGAAACAAGCGGTGAAGAATAATTAAAAATACTGTATTTTTTATTATTTACAGTAAACGATGTGCTCATAACAGCATGAAGATTTCTCCCTCCGTTATTGACTACCGTACTCGGATTAATTATTTCATCGAGTTTATTAAGTCTTAATTCACTATCAGCAGGATAGAGCCGCATAAACAACGCCTCTGTTAACCTGTTAGCGTCCTTTTCAAACCAGGAAAAATCTATTTTCAAACCGCATTCAGTCAGTGTATATATAATCTGTATCAATCTCGGAGCACCAAGCTCATTGCAAAGCATACTGTCACATTTAAGGTTGGAATACACCTTATAACTGCCGTCTGCTGATTTTTCTACACCTGCAATGTCAAGATAATATGCAAATCTGCCTGAAGGATACTTCCCTTCAGCGTATTTCAGAAGAGGTCTTGCAAAATCACCATAACACCAGACCTTTGTATTCTTTAAATCTCTGGAATAGTTTTTAAGCCAGAAATTATAATCTTCGTTTGAATAAGAATGATATTCAGCAACAGGCAAATCGTTTTGGCGGATAACTTCATCAGCGTTATGCTTAAGCATTCCGATTCCGCCCATACTGTTAAGTTTAAAAGACCATTCGCCGCATTTTATAACATCAAAACAGTTTTCTGTTTTTTCAAAATACACAGGCGTATCAGGTATTAGCAGTTCAAGAGCAGACTCTGCCTGACGCCTATGTTCTTCATTCAGAAACGATAATGCCTTATTGATATACGCTCTTTGCTCTTCCCAGCTTTTTTCAGTAGCTTTATATGAACATTTTCTGTGCTTACCGACCAGTCTGTTTGTAATGACAAAAAAATTATAAGGAAAATCCCGCAAAGGATGATGAATAATGGATTTATCCTTTTTTCTTGCCTTCTGAAAATCCTTTTTCAGATAATGTTCATAATCAGCAAAGAATGTCTTTGTATCCACACCGCAGGTATGCTCGCTTATACAAAGCAGATTATCAGAAAATCCGACATATTCTTTGCTGCCTTTCTGCATTGTGCCATTTGAAATCCACTTTTGCTTCAAAGACATAAGCTGACGAAGTGCTGCCGATTTATAGGGATCAGAGGCACTGCCGTGAATCCATGTGTCACCGATTTCATTTTCAAGAACGGGAAGCTTATCCCTGACCTGCCATATTAACTCGGCATAGTCATCTATTGTTCCCGCCTCAATTTTATAATCTGAAAATTCATCCTGAATTCTGCTAAGCTTAGCCTGCACCTTTGCGGCAGAAGGTGCACCATGATTGTCAAGTGTGTGATCAAAATACAGAATTTCATCTATAAAATCACACTTGAATGCTCCGCCATAATCACCTGAATAAATAACAACAATTTCACTTTCACCGCATTTCCATACAAAACACGGCGGAACATCCGGCACAGGAGAAGCCCCGTTAACACCGATATGCAAAAGCTTAATACCATGCTTTGCAAGCATTTTTACAAGTCCTTTGGTATGTCCCGGAACATCTGTCATTTTTGCGCAAATAGTTTTTCTGCCTCTGATTTTATCAAGTTCATCAACAATCGACAAACCATAATCAAGAGTTTCGCAATCAAGCAGCTCAGTGTGTGTTGTAAACGGCATTGCATGAGGTACAATATCACCATTTATTATTGCTTGTTTTAAATTTTCTTTTTGCTCTTTTGTTCCGTTTTCAAGTGTTTCTTTTAAAATCCATGAGCCTGTTGTCCATACAAAATTCTTTTTTTCAGTTTTATTAACTTTATTCGCTAATTCAATTGCACCGGGTATGAATTCGTTAATATACTTCTGCCTTATACTTTCTGCATAATCCGTAAATCCCAGATCAAGATGTGTTTTAGATACAACAAAAACTTTTTTCATAATAAACCGATACCCCTCAAACTAATTAATTCACCTATTTAAAATAACCATATTTATTTATCAATGAAATAAAACCGTCAATTATACTGCCTGAATAATTCTCTGAAACTTCAAATTCCGGAATTGAATAGTCAGGCAATCCCCGTATTGCAGAATCAAAGATGTGTTTGAATTCATTCTGCCTTTCTGATTTATAAAAAACAATAATTTGGGGATTAAGATAAATTATTGAATTTCGCACTACTTTTGCAGGAAAGGATATTCCCATAATATTTTTTCGAATATCATTTACATATCCGACTTCACCTGCAAAGCCTGAATTGCCTTCAAGAAGATGACCGTTTACCATTTCGCCCATACCGATACCATTATGACCAAACTGTACTGTAACTATATTTTTTATATTCTTTCTGTTGTGCATACTCTCACCGATTACAGTCAGCTTCATATCATTTTGAACGATAATATTTTTCTTGTATTTTTCTTCAAGTTTTAATTTTAAATCAAAACCTTTCAAACTCTGATTATAATACCAGTCAAGAATTTTTCCGTTCTTTATAACGCAGGGCATAGATATGCATATAGTACCGACATCATATTTTTTCAATGCACAATCTATATTGAAATAAACACAATTTAAAAATTCATTCATTTCAAAATATGTATTTGATTCTTCAACCTTGGCAAAGCTGAAATTATATGTTCTGCAAATCAGATTGTTATTATCAACTATAAATATCAGAAAATACTGATAATCAGGATTAAGCAAATATTGCTTTGCCTTCCTCCCGCCTGTGGAATCGGCAATATCACCCTCAATAACCATTCCGTAATCCATTGCCTGATGAATACACTTTTTTACAGTGGTCAGTCCACCCTCTGTTTTTTCTGTAAGTTGTGACAGTGTGCAGGCAGACTCGTTTCTCATTATCTGCAAAATATCCGACAAATTTTTATTTCTTATATTTTTTAAAGTATCCTGCTCAACCAAATAATGCATCTCCCTCAACTTATAACACAGGGTGTCATAAGTCATTATACACCTACCATCAAATATTGTCAATTATGTATTATACAAACAAAAATTTGTCAACGCACATTCTCATACCAATTGAGTATTTTTTCATTTACCATTCACTTTTCCCTAAAAACAAATCCAAGTTTGTTAGTACCATTATAATAAATAATATTACAGTTTTTCAACTACAAACAATCTCTCAAAACAATAGAACACGATTAAATATCCCACTAAAAATATGGTTCATATTCTATAGAATACTTACTATCAGAAAAAAGGAATTTATGTAATGCAATAAAATAATCATCAGTCATGCTTGCAATATAGTCCACAACAATTTGATTATTTTCTTCTGACAGATAGTCAATATGATGATACTTGCTTAAAGCATCACCAATAGGATTTACATGATGCCTATAGATTATTGAATTTTCATCATTATTTTTAATATCATCAAGCAACTTATAATACAAATTCTCAAACATTGGTTTTATTATATCGTTATATTGATTATTTATATTTTTATCCTTATAAATTATGTCACTATTTTCCTTTTTTGCTGTACTTAAGTCATTGAAAGCCTTATCACTAAGCAATATATAATCTTTGCCATAACTGTGTTCAATAATATCGACAGTTAAATTATTTATTATTTTTGCATTTTCCCTACCTATTAATTCAGTATTAAATTCATAATCAGAATCAATAATACCTGCTAACACTGCATCTTGTCTGTCTTTGCCTAAATATGCAATCATATCGCATATTCTTACAACACAGCCTTCAAGAGTCGAAGGAATAAGCTTTTTGATTGCAGTTGCACCCTCCGTATAACATGATTCAATTTCATTATCATAGTCATCAAACGATTTTTCATATTTAGGTTTATACTCCTGCTGTTCAAACTCACCATTATGACATAATACACCATCTAAAGTCTGCATTGTGAAATTCCTTGCAAATATAGTATCCAATACTCTTGCACTATGAACATTATGATTAAAATACCTATTGGTTTCATTATGATATAGTTCGCTTAAAAATCTTTCGCCTGCATGGCCAAAAGGAGTATGTCCTATATCATGTCCTAATGCAATAGCCTCAATTAAATCCAAATTTAACCCTAATATCGAACCGATATTTCTTGCAATTCTTGAAACGAGCTGAACATGTTGTGCTCTTCGTGTAATATCATCATTATTTTTAAACGAAAAAACCTGTGTTTTATCGGCATATCTGTTGTAATATGGCAAATGCATTATCTTTTCTATATCACGAACAAATACAGGACGCCATAAATTAGCTCTGTCAATATCATTATTTCGTCTGACAGCCTTCTTATTTTTGAATGCATAAGGATTTGTCCAATTATGTTCCCTGTCATAAATGATTTTCTGCTGAAGTTCTTCATCAATTTTGTTATATTTTACCGTATCTGACATAAAATTAAATACTCCTTTATAATCTAAAACTCAGATTTGTTTTTTATAAATTCCATTAAATTAACATGCTTAATGCCGTTGCGTTGCTGCAATAAGAAATCTGTTGTCATAACATATTTGGGATAGTTATCATTTATCTTTTCCAAAGGAGTATACTCCCTGTCCTCTGTTGCCTTGCTCTCATTGATTGTGTAAGAAACCTGAACATAAGAATAATTCAGATTATTATCCCTTAAAATAAAATCACATTCGAGTTTGCCAATTCTGCCGACACTTACAGCGTAATCCCTGCTGCGTGCATAAATATATACAATATTTTCAAGTGCAGAACCATAGTTTATTCGATTTTCAGTGTTAACAGCAAAATAAAATGAGGTATCAGCTAAATAGTATTTTTTCTCTCCTCTGATAGACTTCTTCGATTTCATATCAAAGCGCTCACATTCATAAAGAATTTTTGCGTCAGTAAATGCTTTGATATACCTGTTAAGCGTTTGTCTTTTTATTTCAATACCATCTTTTTTCAAAGCATCAAGCATACTTGCAATGCTCGTTGTTGAACCGAAATTGTTTATAACAAAATTTCTTACCTTAGTGAACACTTCTCTGTTATTGATTTTAATTCGCCTTTTTATATCTTTTTCAAAAATCTCATCAATGACTGACTTTACATAGGTTCTCTTATCTGCGAGTGAATCATACTGAATAGTTTTAGGAAAACCACCCTCAAGCAAATAATTATTTAATTCAACAGAAAGATTCGCATCTACAGGTTTACCGTAAAACTCCTTAATATCTAAATACTCTTCAAAACTTAAAGGAAACATTTCAAATTCAACATATCTTCCCGTGAACTTTGTTGTAAGTTCACCACTTAAAAGATATGAATTTGAGCCTGTGATAAAAATTGAAAAATCGCCTTCTCCTCTGAAAGCATTTATTACTTCCTCAAAATCTTTTACATTCTGAATTTCATCTATAAACAGATATTTTATTCCATTCACATCAGATTGAGAATCAATAAGTTCTTCCAACTGATCATCAGTTTTTATTTTTCTGTACTTACGGCTGTCTAAATCAAGAAATATCAAATTTTCTTCTGCAACACCTTTATCAATTAACTCCTGTTTTATAGTTGCCATTAAAGTTGACTTACCGCATCGCCTTACACCGGTTATCACCTTAATAATTTCTGTATCATCATAAAAGCCACGAATCTTTTTCAAATAATTTTCACGCTTGTAAAAAGTCATAATTTCACCTCAGTAATATTATAACCTTTTTTATAGAAAAATCAAGTTAAGGGGACATAAATCGTAAAACTTACAATTTATGTCCCCTTATTATGCCTTGTTTTGATTTATTATATTATCAATTTTTTCAGATAGACGTCCTTATTACTGTCAAGAACTGAGCACTTTTCATTTAAAAAGTTATGCGTTTTGCAGTATTATAATCAAAAAAATGCCATTTTACTAAAGTTGCTGTACATAATACTTTGTCCCCGGCTTTATATTCACGTCCTATATCATTATTAGGAAATAAACATACAGTAATTTGTTGAGTACCTATTTGCACATTAATATGAATTTCTTTTCCCAAATCTTCAATTTTCTTTATGACACCATTTTTAACTTCATCTGATTGAAATGATATTTTAACATGTTCAGGACGAATACCAAAAACAACATTATCACTATAGAATTTGTCGGAAATATTATGCTCATTTAACATACTTATAAATGTTGTTTTATTTACGAAATTCATCTTTGGTGTACCTATAAATTTTGCAACAAATATATTTTGGGGATAATTATAAATATTCTGAGGTGTATCAAATTGTTGAATTACACCATTATTCAACACTATCATTCTCTCGCCCATAGCCATTGCTTCAGATTGATCATGAGTTACATAAATAAACATTGATTTAACTTTTTTATGTAAACTAATAATTTCATCACGCATCTTTATTTTTAATGATGCATCTAAGTTTGACAACGGCTCATCAAACAAAAATATCTCAGGATTTTTAATCATAGCCCGACCAATAGCTACTCTCTGCTTCTGTCCTCCTGACAATGTGCGAGGTTTTCGCTTTAAGCAATCATTAATATCAAGCATTTCAGCTATATTAAAAACCTTTGTTTTAATCACAGATTTTTTTACTTTTTGCATTTTTAACGGAAATGCGATATTTTCATATACCGTCATATGAGGATATAGTGCATAATTTTGAAATACCATTCCGACATCACGCATATTATCATTTGTAACATCAATTCCATTTATTAATATTTGACCGGATGATAATGTTTCCAAACCTGCAATAATTCTTAGAAGCGTTGTTTTACCGCATCCCGATGAACCGACAATTGTTATAAACTCATTTTCGTTTGAACATATATTAATATCATTCAATACCGTTTTATTTTTAGAAAATGTTTTGGAAACATTTTTTAATTCAATATTTGACATACTTAACCTTTCGAGTATAATTCTATCAATTCAATAAATCTATCAAGTTTTAACTCGTTATAACCTTCGCAATAGCTTTTCCACTGTGCATCATCATTAATATCTCTTTCACCAATAATGAAATCTGTATATCCTTTAACAGCATATGTTTCAATTGAATTTGCCAATTCTGAATATTCAACACTATATTCAGAAGTTTCATCTGTTGTCCAAACGAGGCTTGGCCATCCACTATCAACTGCAACCTTTCTATACTCTTCATTAGCCATATATGTTGCCAGCATTCTGTTTTTTGCAATACTATTAATATCCATCTTTTCAAAATCCTGCTGTCCTATCATATATGAAACACCTTGAGAACCCCAGCAAGCATTTTCAAGAAGTGAATCATCAGTTGTATGTACTACTACTTTTCCTTTTCCGGTAATTGATTCACCGTCATCATACCACCATTGAACGTCTTTTTCCCCTCCATTAACACTCCATAAACGACCCTCTTCGCTAAACCAATAATCAAGCCATTTTGCTGCCTCTTCCGGATATTTACAATTAGTTGTAATTGCATCTTTTAGCGCAATAGTGTTATTAAATGTTACATATGTACCATCACTAATTGAGCTTGAGAGTGGTGGAATAACAACAAAATCGTCATAATCATAATCCGTTTGTGAATTGGTCAAACCAATAATATTGTCTATAGAACCTCCTGTAACCACTCCAACCATAGAATTACTGTCATCGGTACCAACATAACTGTAAAGCTCATTACCACTTGTTGTAAAGGTTTTGTCAGTAATCAGATTTTTTTCATATAATTTATTTACATACTTCAAACCTTCTCTGTATTCGTCGGTTTTCAATGTAAATTTAACACCATTACCATTATTATAACACCCAAATGAATTACGAGAATAATTTGTAGGAACAAATGCATTTATTAAAGTACATATTCCGTCCCTACCGTTAACTCCTAAATATGGAATTTCATCATTAGCATCACCATTTCCATTCATATCATTATTTTTAAAAAACAATAACATTTCTTCAAACTCATCCGTTGTTTTAGGTATATCGTTACCAGTTGCATTTTTATACTTATTTAACCAGCTTTTATTTACCCAGAGTTTTTGAGTAAATTCATTAATATCATATGATTTAGCAAACAATGTGTAAATATTTCCATCCGGTGATGTTATTGCTTCTTTCAGTTCTGTATCTTCATTAATCCACTTGTTTACATTTGGGCAATTATTCTCAATTAATTCATTTAAAGGTTTTATAACCTCATAATCAACACAAGCCTTAACTTCTTCTGTTGAAAAATCATACAAATATATATCAGGCCATTCTCCACTCATAACAGAACGCTGAAAAGCATCTGCCCAACCTTGAGCAGGAACTGTTACCCAATTAATTTTTACGCCTGTTTTTTCATAATACCATTCAGACTGGCGATTTGTTTCATAATCCGTACATTCAGGAGACAAAATTGCCCAAACTGTTAATTCTATTTTTTCTCCATTATGTTCAATCTTTTTATTTGTGCAAGCTGAACATACACTTACAATAAATAATATTGATAACATAAAAGCTATAAATTTTTTCATAATAATTCCTTTCTTTCCGTTTAGTAAATATTAATCAATCCGTTTTGAATTTTTCATTCTCAGAATAACGATTTGTAACAATTGATATTATCATCATTGGCAAGGATGCAACAATAATGAGTGCATACTCCATAAGTTTAGCTTTTTCAATGGCTGAAATAGCAGAGTTTGCTTCAACATTAGTATTCCACTGAGTTATATTACCTTGATTAAGAATCAATATATTTCTCATAACATTTGCTAATGGCAATTTATCCTGATCTGTTATGTATATCATTGCTTCAAAATATGAATTCCAATATGATACAGTATAAAACATCGCAATAACTATTATAGTTGGTGCAACCATTGGTATAGCAATTTTAAACAAAAAACGCCACTCACCGCAATTGTCAAGTCGAGCCGAATCAATCAATTGCGGTGATATATTTTTTGAAAAACTTCGTGTCAGCATCATCATATTATACACTGATATACCAGAAGGTAATAAGTTTGAAAGAAAAGGAAACGAATGATAGCTGAAAAAGGCATAGAAAAACAGACCACCGAAGGGTAGTCGAAAAAATATACGAAAATCAAGAAACAGGCGTGACAAAATAGCCCTGTCTTTGAAGAATAAAAATAGCCTCATCAACAGAAACCTCACGGTGAGCAGGAGGTAAATCTGATTTACGATACAATTCGGCATTGTAAGGTTCATTCTTTTTGAGAATATTGTAAATAGCAGTAAGAAGCATTCTTGCAATAGCAATGATGGCTTTTTTGTGACCTCTGCGTTTCTTGATAGATAAATAACGATTTCTGATTTCAGGATTAGATTTTTTGCGGATGGCACAAAGAGCACACTGAACAAGCAAAGGTTTAATGTAAGTACCTGACCTGCCGATACGAGTAGTTTTCTTTTTACCTGCACTCTCATTGTTTTGAGGCGTAAGACCAGCCCAAGAGCATAAATTCTTAGAGGTTGGAAACACGGACATATCAACACCGATTTCTGAAATGATTGATATGGCAGAAAAAGTACTGATACCCGGCACCGTCAAAATCAAATTGAGTTGAGGTAAGTATTTCTCGGCAAGATTAAGGATTAAAGACATTGTGTTAGCCTTGCATAGTTCAAGATTATCCATATGTTCACGAATGATTTTCAGTTTTTCAGCTTGTTCATAACTGATACTGCCGTCGATAGCATTAAGTATCTGTTCATCAGAGGATTTCATATGCTTTGTTCTGAATCTTGAAACATCGCAAATTTTCTCATCAGGATTGTCAAGCATATATGAAATGATATTAGATGAAGCTTTACCGAATACATCGGTAAAAACATCATCAAGCTTAATATTGGAAACAGTAAGACAATTTTGAGCACGATTTTTCTCGCTGGTTGTGTAGTTGGTTAGCTTGTTATGGTATCTGACCAAATCTCTCAACTGACGAATATCAGCAGGAGGAATAAAGCTGCCTGATACTAAATCGTGCTTGAAAATATCAGCAATCCATTTAGCATCCTTTTTGTCAGTTTTCTTACCACGAATAGCCTTAACATATTTGGGGTGAGCAAGAACGACATTGCAGGTTCTTTCAAGAATATTGTAAATCGGAATCCAGTATTTACCCGTTGATTCCATACAAACATCAAAGCAATTGTTTTCAGCGAGCCAATCGGCACATCTTCGCAAATCACCTGTAAAGGTTGAAAATCGTTTTGATTTGTAGGTTGTAACACCTACTGAATTAGTTGCTGCAATACAAGCAACAAGAAAAGATTTGTGGACATCCATTCCACAACAAATCGGATAGACTATTTTTAACATAACACATCCCTCAAAAAAAATTTTTTGAAAGATATACAGTGACTGAATGTTCATTGAAAGATTGAAGTAGTCTGTCTCTCCAAAGATAAGTTTGCAGGGTCAATGCCCTAATTATTTGTGCTTGAAAGAACATCCGACACACATATCAATACGGTCAGTATTTCTACTGTCCACTCACCTCCACGTGTTTTGTAGTGTATATATCTTTCAATCACATTTTATATCAAAATATTACAATTTACCATTGCTGTGCTTTCATCACATTTTGTGCCTTGCAGCACAGCGGAAAGGAATGGTCATATTAATGACCACATTGTATTTAAAAGTCCGAGTTCTTTTACAAGCAAATATGTAGGTATCATTCCACCATTGAAATACATTGTAAAAATGAAAAATACTCCTATATATTTTCCAATAAAGAAATCTTTTTTAGAAAGCGGATATGCACACAGTATTGTCATCATAGTTGAGAAAGAACATCCTACACAGGTATATAAAATTGAATTTAAAAATCCACGAACTATTTCCGGATTATTGAGCAAAGTTTTATACCCTTCAAAAGAAATTTTTTTCGGAATTAATAATAAAGAATTACCTATTGATTGATTACTTACTGATGCTAATATGATATATAAAATCGGATATAGCAAAACCGCCAGAACTAATGCTGCCAACAAAGTAATGATTATCAATAAAATCAAATCACATATTTTTATTCTTTTTTGATATTTTTTTATTTTCATATTATTCCTCTAAATCATTCCACCTTCCTACTAATTTTTTTGTCAGCAACATAAGAGAGAAATTAACGACCGATAAAACAATACCAATTGCCGTAGCAAGAGAATATTGAGGAACAAGTCCTTCAAATGCAACTTGATATGTATATGTTGAAAGCACTTGTGACTCAGACATATTAATTTGATTCTGCAAAAGCAATATTTTTTCATAATTATTACTCATTATTGAACCTAACTGCATCATTATGTTGACACCAAATATTGGCAAAACATATGGTATATCTATACGTATAATTCTCTGAATCAAACTAGCACCATCTAATTTTGCCGCATCATACTGATCCTTAGGCACACTAAGCAGTGAAGCACTATATATGATTGTGCTGTATCCCATCCCTTGCCAAACACCAAACCAAACATATATATCCCTAAAATATTCAGATTTTGCGAGATAGTTAACACTATCATTGCCAAAAAATTGCATAACAATGTCAAATAAGCCACCGCTTGTAAAAAAGCGCAACACCATACTGCACAAAACTACAGTTGAAATAAAATGAGGCATTATGGAAACCTGCTGCAAAAGTCTTGAGAATCGCTTTGATGGTAAATACTTTATTATGAAAGCAAACACCAATGGTATTGGAGTGGTTAAAAACGAATACAGATTTAAAACAATTGTATTTTTCAGCAAATTTCCCAATCCGTTATAATTAAAAAACTGTTTAAAATATTTCAAACCCACCCATTCACTGCTCCATATACTGCCAATGGATTATAATTTTTAAATGCTATTTGCAAACCATAAAGCGGAATATATTGAAATATAAATGTTATGATTACAGGAATTATTATCATTAAAATTAAATCTTTTTTGTTCTTAAAATCACATTTAATATGATTTATATTATTTTCCGCCTTCTTTTTAATATTTAATTTATTTTTAATGCAACATGTTAATGGCATATAACTGACTCCCAAAACTTAACAAATCATTCATCTTTTTATATGATAAACCATGATCTCATGCACTTCGTATTTTTATAGCTTACTTAAAGAGTCCTAAATTTTATACCACTATGTTCTTTTGCGTATAATTCAGCAGATGAATTTGGGTAACCCACAATTGTAGTATTTAATCCATCTCCTAATCCTGTTATTCCTAACATATTCTCATCTATTTCAACTGAAATATTTTCAAAAATAATAGTAGATAGATTAGCACAGTCAATAAAAGCCCCATTTTCAACATAATAAACATTTTTTGGTATTGTTACATTCACCAAATTATTACATTCTTGAAAAGCATGATGTATTATCTTATCTACACTATTGGGAACAACATAATTTTCATCTGGCTTATTGCAAGCATAATAAATTAATTCTGTTTTGCTTTTATTAAATAACACATTGTCTACACTACAATAATTTTCGTTATTTGAATCAACAATTATATTTGTTAAATTAATCGTACCACAAAATGCCCATTCTCCAATTTCAGAAACATTTGATGGAATAGTAATAGATTTAAGACCTATACAATGATCAAAAGCCCTCTCAGCAATTGTTGTAACTGTATCAGGAAGCTCCACATTAGTTAAATCGATGATATTCGAAAATGAAAAATAAGATACTTCTTCAACTGTGTTAGGAATAACATAACTATTATCTATTTTACCTTCTGGGTATTTTATCAATTTTGTTTTATCATAGCTAAACAGTACACCATTCACATCAGAATAATAATTATTTTCCAAAGCAACTGCAATATTTTCTAACTTACTACAGCCATTAAAAACCAATTCGCCGATTTCTCTTACATTTTTCGGTATTTTTATATCTTTTAAAGAATGACATTTACAAAAAGCATTATCTTCTATTTTAATAAGACTTTGAGGAATTTCAATATGCTCTAATACCATACAATCAGCAAAAGCGGCATATCTAATCTCTTTTACACCTTCTGGAATTATTATATTTATTAAATTATTATTCCTGTTAAAGGCATACTCTCCAATAACCTGAACATTATATCCATTAATAGTATTAGGAATCCTTATAAATTGATCCACGCCAGTATATTTAGTAATGGTTAAATTATTATTATCCAAAAAGTATTCAAAATCTGTTTCTACTGCATCAACAATCGGCATAGTTTCTTCAATATTATCAGAAATATTGACCATTGAACTTTCATTAATAGTGTATTTAGGCTTTGTAGCAACTGTAATAATAATGGCAATAATCAAAACAAATATTATTCCTAAAACAATTACCGCTGTTTTTTTATAATTGGAAAGATTATTTGAATCCTCAACACTATTATTAGGAGTTTTGAAATCATCATCAATTTTATTTTCAGATATAGGATCGTGATTTATCTCATCACAGATATTTTCATTTTTATATTTCAAATCATCTATATCTGTTGTATTTTCCGTAATACTATTATTAATTATATCTTCAACTTCATTTTCCGTTTCATCATTAATAATTTCAGAACATTTTAAACATCTATGAATATTTTCGGATTGAATATTACCACAATTCGGACATTTATGCTCATTTTCATTCGGCTCACGATTCTGTAATTTTTCTTCAAATTTATCAATTACTGCATTGTCAACTTCATTTTCACCAATTGGGAATAAACAGTTGGGGCAAAAATCGTCTTCGTTTGTAATAGCACTTCCACAATTTTTGCAATACATTATTGTATCACAATTAATTTCTTCAGGTATTTCGCCCATTCCTGACACATCAGTATTTTCAACTCCACATTGAGGACATTTAGAATTATCAGCATCATCATAAAAATATCCGCATTTATTACACATTTTATACATGACTATTATTCTCCTTATCTTGACAATGATTTTCTTTCTTTAATCAACGAAGTTACAGAAATGGCAGACGCTTTAACACTATTCAGATCACCTGTCATAACAGATTGATTAAGTACATCTAAACTATACGAAATAGAATCATCTATTGCCTTAACTTGAGAATTAGTTGATGTAGGACAAGAATTTAATTCATCATATACGTTTCTAACACAACGCTTTATTTCACTGTCTGTTGCCCTGTCTACAATCATTTTTGTTTTAATAACTAAATTTTTCACAGAATAAACTTCTTGCTGATGTTTAAGCTCCTTCTTTGCTGTAACTTCATCTGTTTGTAATAACTGCAGCATAAATAGTATGAATACAACAAATATAACTATTTCAATCACAAGAGCAATCTTCCATTTTTCAAAATCTGAAATCATAAAAATTAAACCAAATATAAACTGAACAGCAAAAGCAATTCCCGTTATCGTTCCACTTGTCATTCCAAATAAATATGAACTCTGTGAATTGGGTGTTAATAACGGAACCGCTACCAACATTATGTACATAAGCATTGTTGAACCAAATCCAATCCAACAAGTCACACCATGCTCTGTACCTCCAATTACAAAAAATAATGCTACAAAAACAATTGGAAACAATATTCCTGAAATAATTCTATATATATTACTTTTCATTATTTTCACCTACATTCTTGACATAATTTCTAAAAGCTTTTCGTTATATACTTCTTGTGTAATTAAACCTAAATCTAACATTTGTTTTAATTTTTTCAAGGTTTCAACCGGATCCGATTGTGTCTCAACATTCGTTTGTTCTGAAGATGGATTTTGCTGTTCGTTAGATGCTTGCTGATATCTCTCTGAATTGCTTTGATTAATTCTGTCCAGCGGATTATCTACAGCAGAACCTTGCGTAAAGCCATTTGAATTGTTAAACATTCCTCCTGCCATTTGTCCAAAGGCTCCGCCCATTCCGAAGCCCATACCCATTCCGGCACCTACTCCTGCCAATCCACCTGATCCCGGATTATTTGCAACATCTTTCATTAATTCATATTGCTTCTGCTTGTCCCAATTATCTCCAAGAATACCAATTACATTATGTGATGCAATTGCATCTTCAAGCTTTTGCCTGTTTTCATTATCAACAACATCTATGGATTCAATTGAAAATGTTTGCAAATAAATACCATACTCATCAAAAATACCTTCTATTATTTTTGAAAGCTGGTTGGCTATAACTTCCTGCTGGGCATTAATTCCAATTAATTCTTCACCACTGTTTTTTATCGCTTTTGCAATATTGGATTTAATATGCATAAGAAACTGACTTCTGAAAAAATTAGTTAATTCAGCTTGTGTAGTAAGAAAAACATTGTTACCTATAAGTTTAGTTAAAAACTTTGCAGAATCATCTATTGATACTTTATATGAACCTCTAGCCTGAACATCACATATTATCTGAAATGCAGGATCACGAACCTGTATCGGAGAATCAGTTCCCCAATATATTTCCATCGATACAGCTTTTCTTACAAAATATACAACGCAATTGAATGTTGATACACCACCGGAAAAAGCATTTCTTAATCTGCTAATAAATGGATAATTATTTGTACTGAGTTTATATGTACCACTTGTAAATACCTGCTCAATATTACCACCATTGATAAATATAGCCTCTTCACCCGGCATAACAATAAGTGTTGAATTAGTATTAAAATCCTCCTCAGGCTGTCTCCAAAGCAGTAGTTCACCATGTCCCGAGTTTTTAATTACATCAGTAAAATGTTTTTTACCTCCTGCGTATGCTGCTTCATTTGGATTTTTGTTGTTGAAAAGTCCCATTGTATTCCTCCTTAATTCAATTAAAAATTATTATTTTGAATATCTGCCAACAACTTTAACAGGTATTTTTAAATCGACATCTCTGGCTGAAAGTATGCGGTGTCGACCATTGGACTGAAATTCATAGCATTTTCGCCCATTTGCATTAATTTCGTATACCTCTACAGGTCTATTACAATAAAGTCTTGCTGTATCCCCTAAATCATCCATTTCATAGATTTCTTCCATAGATTTTCCGGCGTCCAATTGTTGCTTTAAATCCGAAAGGTTAGATGAAATTTCATTAAAAGACTCGCGTGTTCCGTCACTCTTGTGTTGCGACCAAAATCGATTTCCACCATTTTCTAAATCATTTACATCCAAATAAACACCTTCAATATTTTTAGGGTCAATAAATTCAAGTTCCGGATTATCAATTTTTTCAAAACTATAATCATTATAGTTTAATTCATGATCGCAAAACATATCATAATTATTTCCTTTAGCATACCACCAATCAGAACCCTCTATAGGTCCTTTTGAAAATTCATGACCACAAAAATCAAAAGTTTCAAATTTAGATGTATCAAACATTTCTTCTGCTCCGATATCATTATCAAGAGAAATTCCATCGTCCAATTCTTTTGAATAATAATCAGGAAACGCTGCTTTATGCAATTCTTGCCATTTAGGATCTTTAGAATATGTATCAAAATCATCCGTCCCATAATTATGCTCATTCATATAGTTTGACAGCTGATTAAAGGCGTTTTCCTGTGTTAATGGTGGCAATTCATATTCTGGAAAAGCCTTGCTTTGCAATTCTCTCCACTCAGGATCCTGAGAATATTTTTCAAAATCTTCCGGTCCATAATTATGTGAATTCATATAATCCGACAAATTTTCAAAAGAATTTTTTTGATTATCGGCATCAACACTATTATCAATATCATTTGCATTGTCTAACTCTTTGGAATTTTCAGACTCATCCAAATCTTCAATATCATCAATGTTCTCAGTTTCATCAAATTCTTCATCATCAAAGTCATCTGATTCTTCAGTATCTTCAATATCTTCTAAATCTTCCGATTCGTCCAAGTTTTCAACATCATCGATATCTTCAGTTTCGTCAAACTCTTCTTCATCATCAAAGTCGTCTGATTCTTCAGTATCTTCGATATCTTCTAAATCTTCCGATTTGTCCAAGTTTTCAACATCATCGATATCTTCAGTTTTGTCAAACTCTTCATTGTTATCTAAATCGTCTGATTCTTCAATATCGTCAATATCTTCTAAATCTTCCGACTCATCCAAATCTTCAATATCATCAATGTTTTCAGTTTCGTCAAACTCTTCATTGTTATCTAAATCGTCTGATTCTTCAATATCGTCAATATCTTCTAAATCTTCCGACTCATCCAAATCTTCAATATCATCAATGTTCTCAGTTTCGTCAAACTCTTCTTCATCATCAAAGTCGTCTGATTCTTCAGTATCTTCGATATCTTCTAAATCTTCCGATTCGTCCAAGTTTTCAATATCATCGATATCTTCAGTTTCGTCAAATTCTTCATCATCAAAGTCGTCTGATTCCTCAATGTCACCTAAATCATCAGATTCATCATAATTTTCGAAATTATCATCTTCAATTTCGTCAAAATCGGATATATCTGCATCATCATAACTGCTGTCATCAAAATCAAAAGAACTATCATCAGATGATACATCAATATCTGAATAATCATCTCCGCCGATATCATCACACATACTTATTACACCTATTTAACCTTATTTAATAATTTTTTAATTGCTGCATCAGAAATTTTTATATTAGTGGAATATTTAACTTTTCTGAGAAATTGTACTTTTACACAAGCTAACAAGGCATCATCAAATATCTCATAATTCAACTCTCTCTTCGTTAACGGGGTAAGATGTGAATAAATCTTTTTAAATACTTCAGGATCTTTCGTCTGAGCAGTCATATTATGTGAATAAATTCTTCTCGCAATTTCTTTAGCCAACATTCGTCTTTGATAATCACAATTATTTTGACAATGATAAATACAATCACATTCAGGATAAGGACGTAACTTGATTTGCTTATCATTCCAATATGTAGATAATGAACGAATGCCGTCATCAGAAAGGCTTATATCTATGTTATTCTCAATTCTATAATTTGGAGTAACAACTTCTTCTGGCTCATCAAGTTTACTAAAGAAGAGAAAAGCCTCACCCGGTTTCAACTTACCCAATCTTTTCAACTGATTTTCATCCATATTACTGGCATCAGCAAAAATTTGCTTATCCGTTGCCTCAACTAATCTAAATCCTACTTTTATATCCGTTAAGGCAACAACATCTGTAGTTACTTTTCTTGGTGATTGATCTGCAATCATTATTCCTACACCACAAGAACGAATTTCCGCCAGCATTCGTTTTACAAGACCTTGTGCAATAGCGCTTGGATTTGCATCACCCTGTCCGGCATTTGTATCTGCATCTAATAGGACATGAGCTTCTTCTAATAAAATTACATTTTTTAAATTTCCATCGCCAACATAATTTGCATTAACATAAGCAAGTATAGACAACAATAATAGAGAAATTATCAAAGCTTTTTCAGCACTGTTTTCAATTGCTGCTAGTTCAATGACTGTTGGTTTGGTAAGTAAATCTTCAATGGGTACAGAATAATAATTATCAAAAAGATTAACCAAACTCTGTAATCTAACTACACCAGCTCTGCCAATGTTTTTTGCATCGCCTGTATATCCGATATCATCGAATGTTTTTTGAAAGCACTTTATAAAATCTGATATATTGAATGCTTTTCCAGGATCATCCGATGTATATGTATCAAGCCACCTAAAATCAGAATAACAGTTATTTATACTTTCTTCAAAAATTTTATCAAGTGGTGTTGACATAGAAACTGCTGCTTCAAATGCCGTTTTTAATGTTGACTTATATGTTTCAAGCTTAACATTTTTTGGAGGAACGAACGGATTAAACACAAATGGTGAAATTGTGTTTTTTCCGGGTGTGAATACCTGTAGTTCGGGTATACTTTCAACCATTGCACGATACTCGTTTTTAGCCGGTTCAATAACAAGAAACGGTATGCCATTCTCTTTCCAAAGCCTGTCTAACACGCCAACTGAAAAAGTTGTTTTACCACAACCCGGTGTACCAACAACGAGCATATGCTTTGTCAAATCATTCAAGGATAATCCTATAGTTGCATTGGAAAAAGATGATTTCAGTCTTCCTATTTCTAAATTATCTTCTCCGTTGATTATATTGCTGCTATAACTTTTATTGCCTTTTCCGGATTCGTTTACATTTAATCCCGCCGACAGATTTTCATCACCTATAGGCAAACGAAAAAATTCTGAAGCCTCTTCACCCGTAACTATAAAAGGAAAACGATATAATGGAGCAAACGCATTGATATTCCATATATTCGGATTGCGATTACTTTTTAGAAGTAAATCGTTTATGACCCATGGTAAAAGAAAATAATTCCCATTTTTATTTACTGAAACTGAATTTAATTCTGTGTAACAAAGCTTATTTTTTTCTTCACCATTGCCTAAAAACTGTCCATACAATCGAGATGAAATACCGGTACAAGCTGCTTCATCTCCATATACCAATATTGCATATTGAAAAAAAGCACCGTTTTTTGAATTAGAATAATACTTATAATTTTCTGCCGGTCTATTAGCTGAAGAAATACTTATATTACCCATTTCCATGACACCTTGCGACAAAGAATCTAACAATTGTGCCATTCTTTCTATTGAATTTTGTTCGTTTAACGAAAGAGCAGCAGGTATCAATTGAAACGAAATTGCACTATTGGGGTAATCAATCAAAATGTTAGAAATCTTATCCAAATTAGGTGTTGTTGTCCAAAAATGCTCTGCAGTAAAACAATACGGAAGCATCTGATTTTGCAGATTAACAACATTTTCTTCTTTAGATAAACTTTTAATTGAACTATCATTTATTTTAATAAAATCATTGACAAACTCATTACAATCTATTATTTCAACTTCGTATTTATTTACTGTTAATGCAGTTCTTATAAGGTTCAGCATTTCCTTAACCAACCCTACTGCCTCTGACTTTTCTTTTTGAATTGAGCGAACTATAATAAACAAACGAATATTTGCTTTATATGTTTGATTTTCAACAGGTGAAGTCATCCATAACAACTCAAAAGACACATCGTCTTGTGTGATTTTATAATGCTGATATAATTCCGAAAGAAGTTCGCCCATATCGGATTTGTATTGAAAACATATTTCTTCTTTTGTTTTATCATTATATTTTGATTCTAAAATAGAGATATGAGGTATCGAAATAATCTCCAATACCCCCATACCAATATACTCTCCATTTTTTAAGATCGTAGTATTTATCATTTATATCTCCATAAAACTATTCATTTTCAACGAAAAGAAAATATGATGCTAATAAAACAGAAGGAATCAAACCATAAATCGCTGTAATAATTGCTAAAATTAAAGAGTTATTGTAATTTAAAAAACTACTCAGCAAATTCACAATATATATAAGCAAATATGCAAATCCACCAAGTCCAATTAATTTTCTAAGACCATAAGATTTTAATAATTTTAAAGAGATTGCAGCAAAAAGAATAATTGTAGCTAATGCAGATATCCACCTTGTAATAGTATAAATCCAATGAAATGAAATTCCATTTTGGAATAACATGGGATAAATTATATTATAAAATTCCCATATAAAAGCATAAATCGCAAAAGCACCACCCATTATTAAAATAATAATATTCTGTTCTTCTAAAAATTCTTTTATAAACGCAAAAAGTATTATTACATTGATTACAATTGAAACTATAGAAATCACGGTAGTAAACCAATTACTACTATAAATAGAATAAAAATGAAACTGGATAACATTAAAAATTTGGACAATAAAACTATACAAAATCAAAACAAATGATCCAATAATACCTATTTTATTTTCTAATGAAAACATAATATAACCTCTCCTCATAAAAATTATGGACAATCTTTTCCACCGTTAGGGGGATGACACCTCAAAAGTCTGATGAATCCTTTAATGGCACCTCTAATTGCACCATATTTATTAATACATAAAATCATATATTCTGAACAACTCGGCTCAAAAACACATTTCAAACGAACTCTATCAGGTGCATAGTGCTGATACAAGTGCACCAACCAAATTAATGCACGCTTCAAAATTATAGAAATATATACAAATGAAATAACTAAAACAAACAAAAATGTAAACTCATTTCCTTTCAATGAAATATAGGTGCAAATATATTCACTTAAGAATGATTTACAAATAATTATTGACACAACAATTGTTAGTACAAAACCGATTACAGTTACAGAAAATTTCCTGTAACTTATACTTGGTCTGTTCAACGGATTATTCGGAACAGGTTTTTTATTGGAAAATATAACCGGTGCTCCACCAACATCAAACTCTATTTCTTCCATATTAACCTCAAAACGGCAGCGCAAAAGCGTTGCCGTTCCTTGCTTTTATTTTACAAACTTTCTTTCTCTAAGCATTGCTTTCGCAGCCTGAATGCTTTGAGCCTGAACACTTGCATCCCTCATTGAAATTGTATGTGATCGACCTGGAACAGTAATTTTTAATGTGTCAACAACATAATTTGATTTATAAGTTGACTCACCCTTTCCAAAGCATCCTTTTCCGGATTCTGTAATAATTCTTTCAACTACTTTGTTCTTTGTTGTAAAGCATGTAATATCTTGATAGAAGAAATCATTTGTTTCTTCCCAAGTATTGTCACTTGTCATATCAAAAGTAAATGAATAAGTATACATCTGTGTTGCACTAAAGAAAATCCATGAAACACAATATTTTGATGATACCGCTACATTATTCTCTACTTTCACATATGCATCATCATCAAATTGATATGAATTCAAACAAATAGGCGCAATTTCTGAAATTTCACTTTCATCAAGACCAATTTTCATCATTGCCTTTGATTTTAAATTCAATTGATTACAACGTTCGCCAACTCTTTTTTGATATTCATCCATCGACATTGAGCGTGAGCTTTTATGCAAACACCCACAACCTGCACCGCCATACTCAGATGCAAAAAAATCTATAACATCCTTTTGCTCCTTTGTTTTCCCTTTTTTTGCATTAGCAAGTGCCTGTTTTTGCTGAGCAGCACTCATAGCTGCGCCAGCAATAAGACCAGTAATTTCTCCTGCCATAATTAAATACCTCCGTTATTATATTTACCTTTATTTACTAAAGGGATTTTCCACATTTAAAATTTGAAATAATTCTACTTTGTCTAATTCAGAAACTTGAAATTGTTCAGAACAATTAAGCATATTCAAATAATCAGGTGTAGTATTAAGAAATTTTCTTTTAAAATAATCATATTTTATATAGGCCCAAAAATAATAATAAATTCCTTTTGGCTCAATCATTGTTGCAGCATTTAAAAATTCTTCTGCTTTATTTATCTCTGTTCTTTGAGATAAAAATGCTTTTTTTCCTTTCAAGCAACAAATTGCAGCATAAAAATAAACTTCTGAATCATCAAAATTATCTTCAACTGCCTTTTCAAAATGCTCTAATGCCTTATCGTACATTTTCAATTTCAGATAACAGTATGCTGTAGCCTTATTTGCATCCAAATCGTTTGGATTATTCTGTAAATCCATTCTGTATGAATTTGCATACTTATTTACTAACGGAAGTGGCATACTATTAACACTATTGAATGTCGAAATTGAAACGGGTCCGCCACAATATTTACATACTGTATCACTAATTGTAATAGAGGCACCACAACCTCGGCATTTCAAATCTAAAACATCTGTAGACAATTATTTCACCTCACCATTCGTTTATTACATAAATAAACGAACGACTAAACAACAAATTTTTGCAATTTATTTATATTATTTTGTTTTAATTCTAAGGATGAATGAACATACCTGTTCAATGTTGTATTTACATCTGCATGACCTAATATTTCACTCAAAGACTTAATATCACAATCACATTCAACACATCTTGTCGCAAAAGTGTGACGCAGAGTATGAAATGTAACATTATTAAAGCCGCAAATTTCTGTTATTTTTTTAAATTTAATTTGCATCAGACGAGGCTCAACAAACTTTAGTGATTTAGTAGACAAAACATAATTTTCCGGACTTTCTCGTCTTTCTTCTATAATTGCATTTAAGAAATTTGGTATCGGTATTGTTCTGTTTGAATTAAACGTTTTTGGACTGTCTATCACAACAACACTTTGACCAGTTCCATTTCTTATTCGCTGCATCGTTTTGCTGATAACAATATAACCGTTATTTATATCACCCCACTGTAACGCACACAATTCACCTATTCTTATTCCTGTGTATAAAGCAAATAATATTCCGAATTTATAATTATCCATATCGGTTTTTAAATAATTTTCTAATTGTTGCTGTTCAAGAATTGATAAAACACGCATTTCCTTTTTCTGTTCCTTTATATGTGGTGCGAGCGATATATCAGCATCATAGTTTATTGAAGCAAAGCGTAATAGTGCATTCAAAATTAAAATAATATCATTGACTGTTTTAGTAGACAAATCTTTACTCATTAACTTTTCTGAAAAAGAAGCTAAATTATTGGTATTCAAATTATTTAATGAAATATTTGAAATTTCAGAGTTTAATATATATTTACCGATAATATAACTATAAGTTTGGTATGTGCTTTGCTTATAAGAGTTTTTGTTAGCATTTAACCATTCTTCTGAAACTGTTTGAAGTGTTATTCTTTTTAATAACAGTTTTGATTTAATAATTTTATTCATAATATTCATTTCCTTTAAAATAATTTTTTGTCAGATATTGACAAACTTATACTAATTATAGTAGAATAACTGTATTATTAATTCGTTTATTTATGTAATAAACGAACGGTATTGATGTTTTAACTTAGAAATCAAAGAAATACAAGTAGAAAAGACCTATTCCTTAAAATTGGAATAGGTCTCAGCCTGTCGAAAAAGGTCCAGCAAAAGCTGGGCTTTTTTTGATAAATGTGGTA
>X363_Desmarests_Spiny_Pocket_Mouse__coassemble_252_pt1 | contig 38650 bp, 39 predicted proteins | sample X363_Desmarests_Spiny_Pocket_Mouse__metabat2_high_PE_020 | metagenome-assembled genome bin X363_Desmarests_Spiny_Pocket_Mouse
ATCAGTGGCTTTTAGCCCTTGTGCAAACCACCCGTTTGACGGGTGGTTATGATTTTCCGTCTTTTGCTCGGGGGCAGTACCATCGTACAGCTCCCACTCACAAAATACGAAATTCAGTTCCATTTCTCAACAGTCCCCAGCGTGTAGAAATCTAGAAATTGACTTTTTCTACACGCTGATACCGCCGATAATTAATGTTATCGGCGGTATTTTTTAATTCCACAGGTTTTTATAAATTTTCAGCAAATCATCCTTGCTGATTTCTTTTATTGTATTTGACGGCGAGCCTGATGCCATTGCATCCTCAGCCATTTTATCCATAGCATTGAAAAATTCCTCTTTGTCAATTCCGTACTTTTCAAGTGTCGGTATCTCGCATATTTCGCAAAGCTGAGTGCAGGCGTCAATAAATTTCTTCGCAGCGGTCATATCGTCCTCTTTTTCACCTGCCGCACCGATTGCTCTTGCCATATCGGCAAATTTGCTGTATGCTCCGTCATATACATATTTAAAGCATTCGGTCATAAGCATTGCATTGCTGATTCCGTGCGGCACGTGGAACAGTGCGCCTATAGGTCTGCTCATTCCGTGAATTATTGTAACAGATGCGTTGTTGAAAGCTACGCCTGCCTCAAATGCGGCAATTGACATCTGTGCTCTTGCCTTGACATTCTGTCCTTCGTTATAACAAATCGGCAGATATTTAAAAATTTTTTTGATTGCCGAAAGAGCAAATTCGTCAGTCAGCGGCTGTGCTTTTCTTGAAGTGTAAGCCTCAGCGGCGTGGCATAATGCGTCAAGTCCTGTTGCAGCAGTTACGCTCTGCGGTGCTGTCAGTGTGAAGGCAGGGTCGTCAATAGCTAAATCAGGCATAAGCACCGCACCCTTTAAAAGCATTTTAATATCTTTTTCCGTGTTTGTTATTATTGTGAACTGTGTAGCCTCTGAGCCGGTTCCGCTTGTTGTCGGTATTGCGACCATAGGGGGAGTGGGAACAGTTATTATTTTTCCTAAATAATCGTTGATTGAGCCTCCGTTTGACACAACGGCACCGATTGCTTTCATTGCATCAATAGGCGAGCCGCCGCCGACAGCAATTAAAAAATCACAGTCGTTTGATTTGTAGCTTTCAACACCGCTGTTTATAATTATGTCAGTCGGTTCTGAATTAACCTCATCAAAAATGATACAGCCGATATTTAAAGAGTCAAGTATATCGGTAACAAGCTTAACATTTCCCAGCCTTACCATAAACTGGTCTGTCACAATTAAAGCCTTTTTACCGAAAGCCGCTAAAAATTCCTTTGCATTTTCAAGTGCATTTTCACCGTAAATTACCTTTGCAGGCATAATGAATTGACTGCCCATTTCCCATTTACCTCACTGTGACAAAAAATTAACAAATATATTTTAGTCCAAAATGACAAAAAGTCAATAGTGATTTTATACAAAATGTACAAAGAATTAATGCTCAGGTTATAAATTAAAAGCCGTTGGATTTTTCCAACGGCTTTTGCTGCTATTTATTGATTATAAAAGACCGTCCCAGGTGTCAACCTCTTTAGCCTTCATTTCCTCTTCATCAAACCAGTGCTGTGTAACAGACTTGCTTTCTGTGAAGAAGCGGTATGCGTCCTTGCCAAGGCAGTGTAAATCACCGAAGAAGCTCTGCTTATGACCGCTGAAAGGAATGAAGCCGACAGGTACAGGAATACCAACGTTGATACCAACCTGACCGCCGTCAGTGTAACGTGCAAACTGACGTGCATAGTAACCGCTCTGTGTGTAGATAACTGAGCCGTTTGCATATGGGCTTGCATTCATAACAGCAAGTCCCTCGTCAAAGTCCTTGCATCTCTTAACACAAAGAACAGGACCGAATACCTCGTCACTGCCGATAGTCATATCCTCTGTAACATTGTCGAAGATTGTAGGACCTACAAAGTAACCGTTTTCATATCCCTCAGGAACTTCAGGATTTCTGCCGTCAAGCACAAGTGTTGCACCCTCGTCAATACCCTTCTGAATGTCAGCGAGTACTTCGTGGTAATGCTTTTCGTATGTTATAGGACCAAGACGTGTTGACTTGTCCCATGAAGGACCGCAGTTGATATTTTTTGCCTGTGCCTTAAGCTCAGCAACAAATTTATCGGCAATTGACTCCTGAACAACTACGCATGAAAGTGCCATACATCTCTGACCTGCACAGCCGAATGCTGAGTTGATAACGCCTGCAACAGTTCTTTCAAGTGCACAGTCCTCAAGAATAAGTGCGTGGTTTTTAGCCTGGCAGAGAGCCTGACATCTTTTGCCGTTTGCTGCAGCCTTTTCGTAAATCTTTAAGCCGACAGGAGTTGAGCCTACAAAGGTAATGCCCTTGACATCAGGATGCTCAAGGATTGTGTTGATTTCATTTCTTGAGCAGGTAACAATGTTGATAACACCGTCAGGAATACCTGCTTCCTTGTAAAGCTCACCGATTCTCATTGCAGTTCTCGGTGTAAGAGATGCTGCCTTTAATACCATTGTGTTACCGCAGGCAACGCAGACAGGAGCCATCCAGCCGAATGGAATCATAGCAGGGAAGTTAACGGGAACAATTCCTGCAAACACGCCCATAGGCTCACGGTATTTAACTGTGTCAAAGCCTGTTGAAGCGTCCATAAGGCTTTCACCCATCATAAGTGACGGAGCCTGAATAGCAAGCTCTGTGCCCTCCTGAGCCTTACCTACATCACCCTGAGCCTCGCCCCATGTTTTGCCGTTTTCTTCGCAGACAAGCATAGTCAGCTCATCCATATGTTCAAGAAGAAGCTCTCTTACCCTGTAAAGAATCTGTGCTCTTTTTCTTGCAGGAGTTGCTCTCCATGCAGGATAGGCAGCCTTTGCGGCTTCAATAGCCTCTAACACCTCGTCGTTTGTACAGCAGGGAGCCTGACCTGTAATCTCGCCTGTTGACGGGTTGTGAAGGTCATACCAGACCTCAGTCTGTGAGTCCTTGAACTCACCATTGACAAAATACTTTAACTTTTCCATAAAAATTACCCCTAAGTAAAATTTTCGCGTATCTATTTTACCATTATGTTTTCGTAAATTCAATAGATAATCATCATATTCACTAATTTTTAACTATTACATAGAATGAGATTAACGGGGTGATAGTATGATTCTTTCCCAGATGAAAGTAAATGAGTCCGGATATATTACAGATATTGACAGCGGTTCAAATTTTGAGCGCAGGTTTTCAGATATGGGATTTATAACAGGACAAAAAATCAGATGCACAAATATCGGCTTGTTCGGCACGCCGATAGCCTATCAGATACGCGGCTGCAAGGTTGCACTGAGAAAAAAAGATGCTGACAGAATAGGAGTGGTTTTGTGATAAAAAATAAAAAGGTTTTACTTATGGGTAATCCGAATGTCGGCAAAAGCACGGTGTTCAATGAAATCACAGGCTCGCATCAGCACACAGGTAACTGGACAGGAAAAACGGTTGATTCCTGCAGCGGCAGATTCAAATACAAGTTCAATGATTATGAGCTTGTTGATCTGCCGGGTACATACAGCCTTCTTTCCTCAAGTGAGGAGGAAAGAGTGGCGAGAGATTATCTTTGCTTTAATGATTATGACTGCGTTGTCTGTGTTGTTGATGCAACAAATCTTGAAAGAAATCTCAATCTTGTCCTTCAGGTGCTGGAGCTTACAAATAAAGTGGTTCTGCTTCTCAATCTTTGTGATGAGGCGAAAAAGAAAAATATTGAAATTGATACAGATCATATGTCAAAGCTTCTCGGTGTTCCTGTGGTAAGGGCGACTGCAAGAAGCGGAAAAGGTATCAATGAGCTGCTCGAAACAGTATATCAGATTTCAAACGAAACACTGCTTAATGAAAATACAACATTGTTTTATAACAATTCGGTTGAAACTGCCGTTAAGCAGGTCAGCAGAGCATTGAAAGGGCAGATAGATACGGAAAGAAATCTCAGATTTTTTTCATTAAGATTAATTGAAAATGATGAAAGCTTCAATTCGTCATTCAAGGCAAATTTCGGTGAGGATATCCTTTTAAGGGGCAGTCTGAGAGCAAGTGTAAAATCAGCCCGAAATAAGCTCAGTCAGTTTGGAGTAAATGTTTCGCAGACAGTCACAGAGGCAATATTTTCCAAATCAGAGGATATTGCAAGGTCCGTGTCAAAAAAACTTCCGTCAAAAAAGGATGCATTTGAGAAACGCCTTGACAATCTTCTGCTCGGTAAGTATACTTCAATACCAATAATGCTGCTGCTTTTCGGTGCTGTTTTGTGGATAACAATTGCAGGCTCAAATTACCCGTCAGACTGGCTGCGGGGAGTGTTTGATGATTTTCAGATATGGCTGGCAGATTGGCTTGTAAGTGTCAATGCACCTGATGTTCTTATCAGTCTGTTTGTTAACGGAATACTGCGTGTGTTATTGTGGGTCGTAGCGGTAATGCTGCCGCCGATGGCAATATTTTTCCCGTTGTTTGCACTGCTTGAGGATTTTGGTATTCTGCCGAGAATAGCATTTAATCTTGACGGTGCATTTGAAAGCTGCGGTGCCTGCGGCAAGCAGGCACTTACAACCTGTATGGGTTATGGCTGTAATGCAGTGGGTGTAACAGGTGCGCGAATAATTGACAGTCCGCGCGAACGGCTTGTTGCAATTATTACAAATTCCCTCACCCCCTGCAACGGACGTTTTCCGCTGCTGATTGCAGTTATATCAATGTTTTTTGTAAGAAACAGCTTTCTGTCAGCTTTGATACTGCTCGGTATGATTGCAGGGTCAATGCTGATGACCTTTGCCTGCTCAAAGCTTCTTACATCTACGGTTTTAAAGGGTGTGAGCAGCTCGTATATTATGGAACTTCCGCCTTACCGCAAACCGAAGGTGCTCAGGCTTATAGGCGATACAGTCAGAGAAAAGGTGCTGTTTGTTCTGCTGCGTGCGGTTGTTGTTGCTGCACCTGCAGGATTGATAATATGGGTGCTTGCAAATATATCTGTCGGTGATATATCACTGCTTGGCAAAATAGCAGAGCTTCTTAACCCTGTCGGTCAGTTTCTGGGAATGGATGGTGTAATTCTTTTAGCATTTATACTTGGATTTCCGGCAAATGAAATTGTAATACCGATAGCCCTGATGGTTTATTTATCAACAGGCGAGCTGAGCGACTACTCATCACTTGAAAGTCTTAAAACAATTCTTGTTGACAACGGCTGGACCTGGGTGACAGCACTGTGCACCTGCGTATTTTCAATGTTCCATTTCCCCTGTTCGACAACTCTGCTCACAATATATAAGGAAACAAGGAGCTTCAAGTGGAGTGCACTGTCAATGCTTGTTCCGCTTATGGCAGGTATAGTCTGCTGTGCACTTATTAATCTGATATCAAAATTATAACGGTTATATATTTTTACATTTTTCTCACAAATTATGGAATATAATACCTCACGGGAAGTGTAAAAATGAATGTTAAGGAAAAGATAAAGACGATAGATAAGGGCAGCTTAAAAAATGCTCCGTTTAATCTGATATTGAAGCGTGGGGCTTGGTTACTGGCAAGCCTTGTGCTCAGTGTGTCAACGGTAATCGGGGGAAGCTGCCCCTTTGCTGTGTCGCTTATTTGTGTTTCAAGCAAAAAGAATTTTTTGTTTTCAACAGTAGGCGCAGGTTTGGGATATATGATTTTCTGCGGCGGCAATGACGGTATAAGATATTTCAGTGCAACTATTATAGCCTGTCTGGGTACATTGGTTATAAATATATTTAATACAAAAAAGGAAGCCTATCTTCCTATGCTGGTGTCTTTTCTGTCAGTATTCACAACAGGTATTGTTATGAATCTGAAAACAGGGGCAGTTATAGGGCAGTATGCACTTGTATTCGGTGAAGCTGTGCTTGCTATGGGAGGCAGTTATTTCTTTTTCAAGGGTGTAAACTGCAATATGAAAAGGCTCAGCTTCAAGGCGTTGCCCGTTTCTGATTTAACCTGCCTGCTTATTTCATTTTCCACTTTGCTGTCAAGTCTTTGTGTTATTAATATTAAAGGCTTCGCACTTGCAAGAATGATAGCTGCGGCAATAATGCTTATTTCAATACGCTTCGGCTCAAAGAAGTGGGGCTTGATTATTTCAATATGTCTTGGCTTTGCTATAGGTATAAGCGGTGAAAACAGCCTGTTTCTTCTTGGTGCTTATGCCTTTTCTGCACTTGCAGCAGGACTTTTTACATCAATTTCATCTCTCAGCGTAGGTGCTTGCTTTGTACTTGCGATGGCGTTTTTTGCAGTAGCCTCAGGTGAAGGAGTATTAGCCCTTTGCAGTGTTCTTGAAAGCTTCGGCGGTGCGCTTGTTTTAGTTCTTCTGCCTGAAAGTGCAAGATATAAAATTAATGAGTTTTTTGAAAGCGGCGCAGATATCGCTCCTGACGGCAGCTTAAGGCAGAGTCTTGTGGTGAGGCTTCGTTTTGCATCCTCCGCATTGTCACAGGTAAGTGAAAGCGTAAGGGATGTAAGAGAAAAAATCAATGAAATGGGTCACAGCGAGCCTATGGAAAGTGAGCTGAGAATGGTTGCGGCAGATCAGTTTTTTTCAATAAGCGATATGCTGGCTGACCTTGCCTTTGAATTTGATGAGGCTGAGCTTTTTGATTATAAGGCAGCGGGTAAAATTCGGCGTATGCTGGGTGAATATGATATTTACCCTGAAAATATTTCTGTTATAGTGGACAAGTTTAACAGAACAAGAGTTGAAATTTCAGCCCCTTCAAAAACCCGTGGGCTTGACAGCCCCAGAATTAAATCGGAAATTGAAAAAATCTGCGGCAGATATTTTGAAAAGAGCCGTACTAATTATTCGGGCAAAAGTCAGCTTGTGTCAATAATTGAACGTGCAAACTACAAAATGGATTTTGGCTTTGCTCAGTATTGTGCTGAGGGCAAGCTTTGCGGTGACACTGTTAAAATGATTAATGACGGCAGAGGTCATATGATATTTATTATAAGTGACGGAATGGGAAAGGGCGGACGTGCCGCTCTTGACGGCGCTATGGGCGCAGGCTTGCTGTCAAAGCTGCTTTCGGCAGGCTTCGGCTTTGATTCATCACTTAAGGTCGTCAACAGTGCACTGCTTGTTAAAAGCAGCGAAGAAAGTCTTGCTACACTTGATTGTGCCTGTGTTGATTTATTTAATGGTAAATGTGAGTTTTACAAGGCAGGTGCACCTAAAAGCTATGTTCTGAAAAACAATTCACTCAGTAAATGCGAGCTCAGTTCGATGCCTGCGGGAATTTTAAGGGGTATAGAATTTGCAAAGCGCACCACAGTCCTGAATGTCGGTGATGAAATAATAATGATGAGTGACGGTATTACCGATTTGGGAGAAATTCTTGATGAGTTTATCAAAGTAAATGACAGGGTTACATCTCAGGAGCGTGCTCAGGCAATACTTGATTTTGCAATGGAACACGGAGATTCACGCCACAGGGACGATATGTCGGTTATTGTTGCAAGATTAATTAAGGACTGAATTAATTAAGGACTGATTTAATGAAAAAATTTTTTGCCGAAAAGAAAAAGGAGCCTGCTGTAATTATGCCGCCGAGTCTTGACAGCTTTCCTGATTTCACGAAAAAAGAGATTTTTACTCAGGGTCAGCTTATTGATGATTTGCTTGACAGATATATAAGGGCAGATAAAATCAACTTTGATTTTCTGAAGATTAAGATAGATAAAATAAAAAGAATTTATATTTTAGGTGCAGGAACAGACTATTCCTGTGCGGTTTTCGGGGCATATAATTTTGAGGTGCTGCTTGATATAATTGCTGTTCCTCTTGCTTTGAGTGAATTTATTTATTCAAACCCCATTCTTGATAAGAATACTCTTGTAGTCTTAATCGGTGAAAGCGTCAGTGTGCAGAAGCGTATTGAGGGCAGCGGTGCAAAATTAATAAGAATTATGGATTTCAGTGACAATAAAAGTGATATAGTGCTTAATTATAAAACTCTCGGAAGAATACCGACTGCTTCACATTCCTTAAAGCTAACGGCACTTGCAATGCTTGCTTTATATTTCGGCGAAAAAAATCAGGTGATTACATCGCTTTACGTGAAAATTGCCACTCAGATGCTGAGAGGTCTGAAAAACAAAATAAAAAGCATTTTAGCTCAGGAATTTATCATTAATGAAATTGCGAAGAGTCTTTGCAGCAGCAGACTGCTTTTTACGGGCACTAACGTTGATTATGCCGTTGCACTTTATGCTGCTGAAGTTTTGCAGTCATCAGAGTGCTTTTCAGCCTCAATACCTTTGGGACAGCTTAATCCTGAATACAGAAATAATTTTTCGGTAATTGCATTGGCGTCAAATATTGATTTTTATAATCTGATCAGAAATACGGAAGATTTCAGTCTGAAAATAGTTTCAGGCAGTGCTGAAACTGTTGATGACAAAATTCTGACCTATGACGAATCCATTCCGCTTTTAAATCCCATACTCAGCAGTGTGATAATTCAGATGCTCGCTTATAATTAATAAATATTGACTTTGCTTTTATTTGTGTTATACTGATGACAGAAAAAATGAAAGAGGTGGAAGGATGTATAACTTTTCTTGCAAGTAAGAATTATAAGCAGTGTGCCATAGGCTCATTGCGTCTTTTGCGGGAAAGTTATTAAATCTGTCTGCTTTGTCATATGCTGTGCCGCCTTTTTGGCGGTATTGATGTGCTTTGCCGGCTGCAGGAGCTTTCCTGCAGCCATTATTTTTTAGTACGGGAGGTTCTAATTATGTCAATGATTAAGGTTGAAAACCTGACATTTGCTTATCCCAGAAGCTATGACAATATATTTGAAAATGTCACCTTTCAGATTGATACACGCTGGAAACTCGGCTTTATAGGAAGAAACGGCAGAGGTAAAACCACTTTTTTAAATTTGCTTATGAATAAGTATCAGTACAGCGGTAAAATAATCAGCTCAGCGGAATTTGATTATTTTCCGTATCCTGTCAGCAATAAAGATGATTTGACTGTTGATGTGCTGAGTGAAGTCTGTCCCTTAGCTGAGGAATGGGAGCTTTATCGTGAATTTTCTTATTTAGAGGTTGATAGTGATGTTATGTACCGCTCATTTGATACTCTGTCAAAGGGAGAGCAGACAAAGGTGCTTTTAGCTGCATTGTTTCTTAATAAAGGGCATTTTCTTCTGATTGATGAGCCCACAAATCATCTTGATATCAGGGCGAGGGAGCTTGTTGCAAAATATCTTAACAATAAAAAAGGCTTTATACTTGTATCTCACGACCGAATGTTTCTTGACAATTGTGTTGATCACATTCTTTCAATCAATAAAAATAATATTGAGGTGCAAAGCGGCAATTATTCATCGTTTTCAGAGAATTATGAACGCAGACAGGCTAATGAAATTTCACAGAATGAACGGCTGAAAAAGGATATTAAGCGTCTTAAGGCAGCCGCAGCAAGAACAAATGAATGGTCAGAACGTGTGGAAAAATCAAAAACAGGTGCTGCCGACAAAGGCTTTGTGGGGCATAAGGCGGCTAAGATGATGAAACGCTCAAAGTCAATTGAAGAAAGACAGAAAAGAGCGGCTGAGCAAAAAGCGGCACTTCTGAAAAATACGGAGAGGGCAGATGATTTAAAAATTATGCCGCTTTTATACCACAGCAGCAGGCTTGCAGCCTTTTCACAGGTGTCAATAAGCTATGACGGCAGAGATGTGTGTGCACCTGTTACATTTGAGGTAAGACAGGGTGAGCGTATTGCTCTTGACGGCAGAAACGGCTGCGGAAAAAGCAGCATTCTCAAATTGCTTAACGGTGAAAAAATAAATCATACGGGGCAGATAAGTGTGGCTTCAGGATTAATAATATCTTATGTACCGCAGGATGCTTCGCATATAAGCGGAAAACTCAGCGAGCTTGCAGATATCAGCGGTATTGATGAAAGTCTGTTTAAGACTGTGGCAAGTAAGCTCGGCATAGGTCAGTTTCAGTTTGAAAAAAATATTTCTGATTTTTCCGACGGGCAGAAGAAAAAGGTACTGCTTGCAAAAAGCCTTTGTGAGAGGGCGCATCTGTATATCTGGGATGAGCCGCTTAATTTTATTGATGTTTATACCCGTATACAGCTTGAAAACCTGATTTGTGAATTTTCGCCGACAATGGTTTTTGTTGAGCATGATAAGGCTTTTCGGGATAAAACAGCAACACAAATTATTGAAATATAATTTATATTGCAAGGTGATGTTATTTCTGTTATAATTTATATATTATGAAAAAAATATTATCAGTTGTGTTAACGGTGCTGCTGCTTTTCAGTATGGTGAGCTGCAGTGCTGTTAATAAAAAGGAAAAGTTCACCTCAAGCTTTCTTGATTTGTTTGATACAGCATCAACAATTATCGCCTATGATGACAGTCAGCAGGCTTTTGATGAGCATATGGAGCAGTTTCATAACAGGCTTTCGGAATATGATAAGCTCTATGATATATATAATTCATATGAGGGGCTGACAAATCTTCATACGGTCAATCAGCAGGCTAAGGATGGTCCTGTCAGGGTTGATGAAAGAATTATTGATTTGCTTGAATACTGCCGCTATGTTTATGATTTAAGCAAGGGCAAAACAAATGCCTGCTTCGGCTCAGTGCTCAGACTGTGGCATTACAGCCGTGATAATGCAGGCAATAATCCCGATACGGCAGCCTTGCCGGATATGACAGAACTTAAGACGGCGGCAGAGCACACCTCCTTCGACAGTCTTGTAATTGATAAGGAAAAAAGCACGGTGTATTTCAGCGACCCTGAGCTTAAGCTTGATGTCGGTGCAATTGCCAAGGGTTATGCAGTCAGAGAAATTACAAACTGGGCTAAAGAAAATTTATGGACTGCGGCTGCAATCAGTATAGGCGGCAATGTATCAACCTTCGGTTTTAAGAATGATGACGGCAAAACCCTGTGGAATATCGGCATTGAAAATCCCGATACTTCATCAGATGATTATCTGCTGAATGTAAAAATAACGGATTTGTCTGTTGTTACCAGCGGTGATTATCAGCGTTACTTTGTTGTCGACGGCAAAAAATACTGCCACATCATCAATCCCGATACCTTAATGCCTGCCGAATATGTGGCGAGCGTTTCTGTTATCTGCAATGATTCGGCACTTGGTGACGCACTTTCTACAACTTTGTTCAATATGCCGATTGATGACGGCAAAAGGCTTGTTGAGAGTCTTGACGGTGTAGAGGCTGTCTGGGTTGATAAGGAATATAATAAATCCTTCAGCTCGGGCTTTGAGGAATATATATTTAATGATTAATTTTTAAGGAGTAGGCACTATGAACAGTAAGGCACATTTTAATCCTAAATCAATGAAATGGTTAATCTCACTTGCAGTAATGATTGTTTTATCAGCAGGGGTTATCTTCGGCTCAAAGGCTATTGATGATATGGCTAATAAAAAGTACAATGAGCATCATGAGCCGGGCTTCACAATTGCATCAACAGAGGTGCTTGATATTTCCGGCTATGATACAAAAAGCTTTAATGTAAGTGCTGTTGAAAAGGCGCTTGATGCAGGCGGAAATGTTGTGGCTTATATTGTGACAGGCGAAACTGTCGGCTATAATCAGGAGGAGCCTATTGAAATGGCGACTACTGTTTCAGCAGACGGCACTCTTGTGTGCGGTATTGAAATTGTTCATCAGAATGAAACTGAATATCTCGGCGTACAGATTCAGGGTGAAAACTTTAAAAATCAGTTCAAGGGCAGACTTCTCCCCGTTGTATCATCTGTTGATACTGCAAAGGGCTCAACTATTGATGTTATTGCAAGGTCAACAATTTCATCAGAGGCTGTAATTGACGGTGTAAACAATGCAGTTGATTTCCTCGGCGGTGCTAATCTCATTGAGGCTGCTGAATAATGAAAAAGGCGGATTTTATCCTGATAGGTGCAGTTGCGGCGATTGCGGCAGTATTGTTTCTTTGCCTTTATGTTTTTAACAGCGGCAGCGGTGATTATGTGCAGGTTGAGGTTGACGGAGCCGTTACTGATACATTCCCTTTAAATGAGGATAAGGTTTTTGAAATAAAAACAGACAGCGGTACTAATACACTTGTTATTTCAGACGGCAGTGCAGTTGTAACAAAGGCTGACTGCCCTGACGGAATATGTGCAAATCACAAACCGATTAATAAAACGGGCGAATCAATTATCTGCCTTCCGCATAAGGTGGTAGTTACCGTTATTAATGATAAATCAAATGATAATGAGATAGATGCGGTTGCTTAAATTATGAAAAATAAAAAAGTTAAAAATGTTGCTTTTTTCGGTATGATGGTGGCTCTTGCCTTTACTTTCAGCTATCTTGAAAGCCTGATACCCTTTAATATCGGCATACCGGGGGTCAAGCTGGGGCTTGCAAACCTTGTTGTGGTTGTTGCCCTTTATACAATGAAGCCGAGAGAGGCATTTGCAATAGCAGTGCTGAGAGTGCTCCTTGCAGGTATGACCTTTGGTAATCTTTACAGTCTTGCATACAGTCTTTGCGGCGGTGTGCTGAGCTTTGCCGTAATGTGTCTTGCAAAGAAAACAAAGCTTTCAATAATAGGCGTCAGTATGCTGGGCGGAATAAGCCATAATATCGGTCAGATAATTGTTGCGGCAATTGTTATGGAAACTGTAAGAATTGCTTATTACCTTCCTGTGCTTCTTGTGGCAGGTCTTATAACAGGCTTGCTTATGGGTGTTGTTTCAAAGCTGATTGTTGAAAGATTGGAAAAAATTAAAAACTCAAAAAATAAAAGCTGATTTTCATCAGCTTTTATTTTTTAAATATTATATTTTTACAATACTCTACGGTTAGTATGTTTACTGCTGTAAAAGATATTACTACAATAGTATTGAAGGAGGGAGGTGTCATATGAATCAGATTAAAATCGGCAAATTTATTTCAGAATGCCGTAAGGAAAAAAATATGACTCAGGCTCAGCTTGCAGAGAAGCTGAATATTACTGACAGAGCAGTTTCAAAGTGGGAAACAGGCAGAGGTATGCCCGATTCTTCAATAATGCTTGAGCTTTGCGGTGAGCTGGGTATTACGGTAAATGAGTTATTAAGCGGAGAACGATTGATTATGGAGAATTATAATATAAAATCTGAAGAAAATCTTATAGCTGTTCAAAGGGAAAAGGAAGAGAGTGACAGACGTTTGCTCAGAATGGAAATAGTAATAGGTCTTATTTCTACTGTTGCTTTTATTACCCTTGTATTTACTGCATCCTTTATTCAGACAACTGCGGCGGCAAGGATTGCACTTATTGCAATAGGTGCGGTGATTTTTATTGCAGGAATAGCAAATGCGCTAAGAATTGAACAGATTGCGGGCTACTATGAGTGCAGTGAATGTCATCATAAGTATATTCCTTCATATAACAGCGTCTTGTTTGCAATGCATATAGGCAGAACAAGATATATGAAATGTCCTCACTGCGGTAAAAGAAGCTGGCAGAAAAAGGTTGTTTCAAAATAGCAGTATAATCTGTTTATAAATTTATTAAATATAACAAAACGAGGTTGTTTCAATTGAATTCAGTTGAGACAGCTTTTGGTAAATAGGATTTATTATATGTACAAATAATGTCGGATACCGTAGGGCAGGGGCTTGCTCCTGCCGAATGGCTATGTATTGTCAATATAACACGAGCGTGATTTGGCATAGTAACAAATTTATTTATTTCAATTTTGCTATACCGATTTTTCAATTACAATAGTTGTTCTTCTGCAATTTTTTGTTTTTTGATACCTCGGCAGGAGCAAGCCCCTGCCCTACGATGCATAAATTAATTCATTCATATATTTCATAAACAAATAACAAAACGCTCAGCTGTCAGAAACAGTTGAGCGTTTATTTTTTAATATTTTAGATGTAGGTTACAGATATCCATTTTCAATGTCTTTTATTGTGACACCCAGAACCTTTATTCCTAAGCCATCAGCATATCCGTTTTCAGTATCTTCTGATAGCTTATGATAATTAATTATCGTATATGTTAACGACTTATACTGAACGCTGCCTCCGTCCTTGAAGACAGTGCGTATCGGAAAAACTAAAGCTAAAAGCATAATAACTGAAATGATTATTGTAATCAGTTTCTTATTCATACAGCTTAACCTTTTGATTCAATCAGCTTGCAATCAATTTCTTTAGTTTTTATTTCGTTGTTTTCTACTCGTGCAATTGTCAGCTTTACTGTGTCACCGGGTTTGGAATCTGCAAGAATTGATGTCATAATATCGGTTGAGGTGAGTGTTTCGCCGTTTACCGCAACAATCATATCATACTGCTGAATACCCTTTGATGTCAGGTCTGAATCATTGCTGATTTCGCTGATAACCATAGTACCCTTTGCATCCTTGAAACCTAATTCTGCAAGCGCCTGAATAATTGCATTTGAGTTGTTGAAGCTTGTAATCGGTGAATAGGTAATTCCGATTTTTGCTCTGCCCTCAACATAACCGACTTTAATTAAGCTGTTGGCTGTTTCAACTGCAGTTTTTGACGGCACGGCAAAGCCCATACCTTCGTATTCTGTTGAAGCAATTTTTGATGAGTTAATGCCGATAACCTGACCCTGCATATTGAAAAGTGCACCGCCGCTGTTGCCGGGGTTAATGGCAGCGTCTGTCTGAATACATTCTGTGTCATATCCGATTGACGATGAAACAGGTCTTGCAAGAGCTGAAATATAACCGCTTGTTATTGAGTTTTTAAATTCCAGACCGCCGGGGCAGCCGATTGCTACAACCTGCTCGCCTACAACAAGTTTTTCGCTGTCGGCAAAGTCGGCAATCTTTAAGCCTGTTTTGTCAACTGCAAGAACGCCGATATCTGTCTGTGCGTCAAAGCCGACCATTGTTGCATCAAGCTCAGTGTCATCGTTAAGTGTTACCTTGAAACTGTCACCGTCGCTTATAACGTGAGCGCAGGTTAAGATATAGGTTTTACCATTGCTTTCACTCATAAGAACGCCTGAGCCTTCACCTGATTTTGACGGCTCGCTGTTTTGATTGTTATTCTGACCATAGCCGAAGAAATGGTTGTAAGCATCTGCATTTTTTGAATATACAGTTATACCTACGCATGAATCAATTGAGTTTTTCGCAACGCCTGCAACAGTGTAGTTATTATCCTTATCCGTCATTGGAACCTCTTCACTGTCACTGAGCTTTTTGTCATCAACAGACTGTGACTGGTTTGTGCTGTTCTTATTTTCGTCTGAATTGCCGATATTGCCTGATATAGCACTGACTGCAAGGGCAACACCTGCAATAACAAGACAAACTGCAAGCACTATTAATATAATTATGCCTGCCTTGCTCTTTTTAGGCGGCTTGTTATTATTGCCGTTCTGCTGATTAAAGCTCTGATTCTGATAACTGCTGTTAGGCGGAGTGTAGTAGCTTGAGCCGTTCTGATTAGGTGCTCCCTGATTACCTGTACCATTGTTCTGATTTGCATAGGAATAATGATAGGTGGTGTTTTCATAGGGAGGTTTGTCGCTTTTTGGCGGTGTATAATAATTACCGCCGCTTTCAGCCGTGCCTGATGCCTGACTGCTGCTGTCAGCCGAGGGGTTATAATACTCCGGTCTTGCTTTGCTTTCGGAGTTATTATTTTTGTTTTCAAAGTCTTCCATTATTTCTTTATCTCCTTTTTATAGATGGGGCTGTAAGTTTTTGGCAGTGTGAATATAAATTCTGCCGAGGATTCATCATCACTCTGTGCACGAATTTTACCGCCATGCATTTCCACCATCATTTTAACTATATACAGTCCGAGTCCTGCGCCCTTGGCGTCAAGACTTCTTGACTTATCAACCTTATAAAATCTTTCAAATACCTTTGGCAGCTCGTCACTCTGAATACCGATACCGCTGTTTTTGATATGAACCTCTATTTTGTCATCCAAATCCTGCATTGTTACTCGGATATATCCGCCTTCATTTGTAAATTTTACGGCGTTATCAAAGATGTTATATATTACCTGATAAATCATATCGGTATCTGCCACAATGTATGTGGGAGTCAGATCTTCAAGTCCCTGTATTTCAATATTCTTTTCTTCGATTTTCTGCTCAAAGGTCAAAAGAATATGGATAATCTGGTCGCTGATGTCATAATTTGACGGCTTCATTTCAAAGCTGCCCGACTCAATTTTACTCATATTAAGCATAGCAACAACAAGCCGTGAAAGACGTCGTATTTCGCCGCTGACAATATTAAGATAATAATCCTGCTTATCCTTCGGTATAGTGCCGTCGAGTATTCCGTCAATAAATCCGCCGATAGATGTCATAGGTGTTCTCAGCTCGTGTGATACATTTGAAACAAAGCTGCGTCTTGAGGATTCAAGTGCATCAAGTGAATCTGCCATATCATTGAATGCCTTACCCAAATCAGCAAGCTCGTCATCACTTGTGATTTTTACACGATATGAAAAGTCGCCGATTGCAAATTTCTTTGCTGCAGTGCTCATCTGACGAAGGGGTTTTACAAAGTTCTTTGTCAGCTTCCATATTGAAATAAAGGCGGCGGCAAGACAGACAAGCGCACTGAAAATAAACATTTTCATAACAGACTTTGTAAGAGAATCGGCAGTTGTCGGTGTCGTGCCGAAAACTGTGCCTATTATCTGCTGCCTGCCGTCTGAGTCAGTATAGTATACAGGCTTTCCCACAACATATGACATTGTGCCGTTAACCTTTACCTTGCCGATAAAGCTTCCTTCAAAAGCACCCTTAAGCATAGCGCTGTCAACAGTAAAGCTGTTATGGTATGTGCATATGGGAAGTCTGCCGAGATAGGGTGTGTCATTTCCCTTTTCTCTGCACATTATTATATTGCCCTCGTTGTCACATACGAATATATCGGCATCAATAGAGCTGCATACAATATCAAGGGTGTTGCATATCATAACCTTTTCTATCGAGTACCGGTTATTCATATCCTGATCAATCATAGTTGCAGAAACACTGTCCACAATGGATTCAACATTTTCTCTCAGCAGCTTGGTGTTTTCATTCTGGGTGTAAACATTTACAAGTATAGTAAGAGTAAATCCGAGTGCACCGATAACCACAAGAAAGATTGTTGCAAAAAGAACAAAATACTTAGCAAAAATATTATTCTTTATATGTCTGCCGTTAGTTTTTTCATTAAACAGCATTTATATTAGTCCTTTGTTTCAAATTTGTAGCCTACACCCCATACGGTTTTGAGCGACCATTTGTCTGATACACCCTCAAGCTTTTCACGAAGTCTTTTAACGTGAACGTCAACAGTTCGTGAATCACCGTAGTAATCAAAGCCCCATACCTCATCAAGAAGCTGGTCACGTGTGTAAACTCTGTTAGGATTTGAAGCAAAGTGATAAATAAGCTCAAGCTCTTTAGGCGGAGTATCAATTGCCTCGCCCTTTACTTTCAGCTCATAATTTACAATATTGATTTCAAGGTTATCATAGGTTACAACCTTTTTTGAGCTGCTTTCCTCAGCAGGAGTGCCGTTTGTTCTTCTGAGAACAGCCTTGACTCTTGCCATAACCTCCTTGGCATCAAATGGTTTAGTCACATAGTCGTCGGCGCCAAGCTCAAGACCAAGCACCTTGTCAAAGGTTTCACCCTTGGCAGTGAGCATAATAATAGGTACTGAAGAAACCTTTCTTATTTCTCTGCATACCTGCCAGCCGTCCATTTTTGGCAGCATAATGTCAAGCAGAACAAGCTCAGGCGATTTTGCCTGAAAGGTGCTGACTGCTGCCTGACCGTCGTTTGCAACATAAACGGTGTAACCGTCATTTTCTAAGTACAGCTTTAAAAGCTCGCATATGTTTTTGTCATCATCTACAACAAGTATTTTTGTGCTCATTTCATTTTCTCCTTTTCATTGTGATAACATCATATCACGACATATTGATATTTTTTTGTTGTTTTGGTTAACAATTTTTGAAGTTTTTTAACAGATTATAAATTTCAGATTAATGTTTTTTTACCATTCCTTGCCCCTGTTTATACAGCTTTCGGCAAAATCAATAAACTGCTTTGCACATCTCGGTGACCTTCCGCCGCGTCGTGTTGCCCATTGCTCAGCCTTGAAGCAGAGCTTTTCCTCGTCAGCATTCAGCTTTCGGTCAGCCGCAATTTTTTTAACAATGTCAAGGTATTCTGCCTTGTTAGGATTAATAAATGTAATTGAAAGCCCGAATCTGTCAGAAAGGCTTAGCTGTTCCTGCATAATATCGTTGAGATTCATTTCATTCTGTCTGTCACTGAAGCTTTCTTTTATAAGGTGACGTCTGTTTGATGTAGCGTAAATAAGCGTGTTAGGCTGTTTTCCTGAAAGCGAGCCCTCAAGTGCAGCCTTAAGCTCGCTGAAAGAGCTGTCGTTTGAATCAAAGCTTAAATCATCAATATATATAATAAATTTCAGCGGTGCATCTGCTATTGCCTCACGAATAAGCGTCAGCTCGCTTACAGTGCTTTTCGGTATTTCAATCATCCTCAGACCTCGGCTGTGGTATTCGTTAAGCAGAGCGTGAACTGTGGAGCTTTTGCCTGTTCCTCTGTCGCCGTAAAGCAGAACGTTGTTTGCAGGATGACCTGTAACAAAGCTTTCCGTGTTATCAACAACCTTCTGCCTTTGTACCTCGTAATTTTTTAAATCACTCAGTGTTATCGGGTCAATTGATGTTACAGGGCACAGCTCACCGCCTCGCCATGTGAAGGCAATGTGCTTTGCAAATTTGCCGTATCCGTTTATTCTGTGGTATTCAATTAAATCGTCAATTCTGTTTCCCCATCCAGTATCAAGAGGGCTTACTGCAATACCGCTTTCAAATTTCGGCAGTTTTGTCAGTATTTCTTTTATTTCATCGCTTTCAATACTGTATATCAGCTCATCAGCAGTTATGCCTGCGATTTCCTCCAGCATTGAAAGATCGGATTTTGCCGCCTCAATAATTTTTTCGTCAGCAATGCCGCCGCAGGCTGCCTTTGTAAACAGATTGTCATTAGTCAGAATGCATTTTGATATGTGCTCTTTAACTGAGCCTGCACTTAAAACAAGCCTGCAGAAGCTGCTGTATGCCCCGATTATATATTCCTCGGCACTGTTCAGCAGTTCAAAAAGACTTTTGTATATTTCATCATCCCAAAGGTCATATACACACAGTGCTTCCATATAGTGTTTGATTTTTGTTATTTTATTCATATCTTTCTCTTTCATATTTAGTTTTATTTAAAAAGCCTGAATTACTCCATATTATATATAATAAAACATTATATTTCATTTTACAAGCCGTTAAGCGGGAATTTGTTAAATATGAATATTTAATAGTGAAAAACTTCAATTAAACATTGTATGATGTCAGACAACCTATTGACATTTTGACTGCTGCTGTGCTATTATGAATAAAAAGAGGTGATACTATGAGCAAGCTTGCAGATAATACTGCCGAGCGTATAGTTGAAATGATAGAGAATGAAAGCAGATTTTCTGTCGGCGACAAGCTGCCGAATGAGGTCGAGCTTTCAGCAGAGCTGGGAGTCAGCCGTTCAACACTCAGAGAGGCGATAAAAATTCTCACAACCAGCGGTTTGCTTGAAATACGACGCGGTAAGGGTACCTTTGTAACTGCAAATGCTATTGTGGATTACAGCGAAATCAATGATATTTCATCAGGACTTGATGATTTGTTTGAAATGCGTCTGATGTTTGAGCCTGACTGTGCTTACCTTGCAGCTCAGCGTGCTACTGACGAGGAAATAGATATAATATGCTATTATGGCGAGGAGATTGAAAAGAAAATTCTGAGCGGTGAGGACCGCACATTTGAGGAGCAGAAATTTCACGAAAGCATTGCAAACGCTACCCATAACGCCTTTGTGAAGCAGTTTATTCCCATAATCTTCAACGCAATAAAAAAAGGTGTTATTGTTCTGACAAAGGATCAGGATGTCAGCGGGGATAATATGAAGGATGACCGTCTTATTATGGAGTTCCTTAAAAAGAGAAATCCTGAAGGTGCGCGCACTGCAATGAGACTTCATATAATCCATGCAATTGAGATGCTTAAAAAAAATAATTAAATTCGCTATTGACATTAGACAACTAACACTATATAATGAAAATTGTTAAAAATACAATCAGGTTGACGGACAACCCGACTGTACAAAAATATATTTTTTATTTACGGAGGAAATTAAAATGGCAGAAGCAAAGATTTTTTATGAATCAGACTGTAACCTTGATGTACTTTCAGGCAAAACAGTTGCTATTATCGGCTTTGGCTCACAGGGTCACGCTCATGCACTTAACCTGCACGAGAGCGGTGTTGATGTTATCGTTGGTCTTTATGAGGGCTCAAAGTCATGGAAACATGTTGAGGAGCTTGGTCTTAAGGTTATGACAACTGCTGAGGCAACAAAGGCAGCAGATGTTATTATGATTCTTACACCTGACGAGAAGCAGGCTGCTATCTACAAGAGCGACATTGAACCAAATCTTACAGAGGGCAAGGCTCTTGCATTTGCACACGGCTTTAATATTCACTTCAAGCAGATCGTACCTCCATCATTCGTTGATGTATTTATGATTGCTCCTAAGGGACCGGGTCATACTGTTCGTTCAGAGTACAAAGAGGGCAAAGGCGTACCTTGTCTTGTTGCAGTTTACCAGGATGCTACAGGTCATTGCCTTGACACAGCACTCGCTTACGGTGCAGGTGTAGGCGGCGCTCGTGCTGCTATTCTTGAAACAACCTTCAAGTGTGAAACAGAAACAGACCTCTTCGGTGAGCAGGCTGTTCTCTGCGGCGGCGTTACAGCTCTTATGAAGGCTGGCTTTGAAACACTTGTTGAGGCTGGTTACGACCCGAGAAATGCTTACTTTGAGTGTATTCACGAGATGAAGCTTATCGTTGACCTTATCTATAACGGCGGCTTTGCTAAGATGAGATACTCAATCTCAAATACTGCTGAGTTCGGCGACTACGAAACAGGTAAAAGACTTATCACTGATGAAACAAAGAAGGAAATGAAGAAGGTTCTTGAGGAAATTCAGGATGGTACATTTGCTTCTAAGTTCATCACTGAGAGCAACAACGGCTGGGCACACTTCAAGGCTAAAAGAGCTCTTGAAGCTGAGCATCAGCTTGAGGAAGTCGGAGAAGGTATCCGTGCTATGTACAGCTGGAACGGCGAGGATAAGTACGCAGAGAAATAAGCAATATTTTCAAAAAACAAACGGTAAAGATTTCAAAATCTTTACCGTTTGTTCTTTAAGTGCTTTATTTTTACATTATATAATGATATAATTAAATTTAAAGTTATTCTGGAGTCCGGGGTATTATGAAAACTAAAATTTTAAATTTTGCAAAAAAGCACCATTTCATTATGCTGTTGATGAGAAAAATAATTATTTTCATTAACAGACTGAAATATTTGCCGCACTATTTTTTTGAAAAAACAGACAGCAAAACAATTCTTTTTGAGGCTTATATGGGCAGGCAGTATTCCTGCAGTCCAAAGGCGATTTATCTTGAAATGCTTAGTGATGATACATTTAAGGATTACAGCTTTGTCTGGGCGTTCAGAAATCCTGAGGAATTTGAATTTTTAAAAAACAATAAAAACACCTCCATTATTAAAAGCGGGGGAAAGGATTATTTCAAATATTTTGCAAGGGCAAAATTCTGGATTGTCAATTCAAGAATCAATGAGGCAATAATTAAAAAAAGCAGCCAGATTTATGTTCAGTGCTGGCACGGTACTCCGCTGAAAAAGCTCGGCTATGATATTGATGCGAAAAACGGCAACGCTATGAATTCCGTCAGTGATATCAGATATAAACACCGCGTTGACTCAAAGCGTTATACTTATATGGTGTCACCCTCACATTTCTGCAGTGAAAAATTTGCATCTGCATTCAATCTTAAAAATACTGATATAATCAAAGAAATCGGTTATCCGAGAAATGATTATCTTTATAACTATAGTCAGTCTGATGTTGACAGAATTAAAGAAAATCTGAATATACCTGATGATAAAAAGGTTATTCTTTATGCTCCTACATGGCGTGATAATCAGCATGATTCCGCCAAGGGCTATACATATACTCCGCAGCTTGATTTTGATGTGCTTCAGAAAGCAGTCGGCAGTGAATATGTGCTGCTTTTCAGAAGTCATTACTTTATCGCAAATTATATTGACTTGGAAAAATATAAGGGCTTTGTCTATAATGTCAGCACCTATAATGATATTGCAGAGCTTTATGTTATCAGCGATTTGCTCATTACCGATTATTCAAGTGTTTTCTTCGATTTTGCTAATCTTAAAAGACCTATGCTCTTTTATATGTATGACTTTGATGAATATAAAAATGAAATGCGTGATTTTTATATTGACGTGTCAGAGCTCCCCGGTCCGATTGTTAAAAAGGAAAACGATTTGATTGAGGAAATTAATAATATAGATACATATATTATTAAGTACGGAGAAAAATATATTGATTTCTATAATAAGTATAATTACCTCGACGACGGCAGATCCGCAAACAGAATGATAGAAATTCTGAAAAATGATATGTAAAACACACAGGCAACAGTTTTAACTGTTGCCTGTGTGTTTATTTGTGTAATAATTATTTTGCTGTTAAAACAGGCAGATATTGATGTGCGTAAAAAATAATTGATTTCAGGTGTGAGGTTTTAACTTTATTTTCGTATAATAAGTGAAAGACATAGAAAAATCTTTCGGAAAGGAGCGAATCAATGGATAACGGTGCAAGTAGCTACCGCCGTTTCCTTGATGGTGATGACAGCGGTTTTGTAGAAATTGTAAGGGACTATAAGGATGGCTTAATTCTTTATCTGAACAGTTTTGTAAATAACATTTATACAGCTGAGGAGCTTGCTGAAGAAACCTTTGTGAAGCTTGGCATAAAAAAACCAAAATACAAACAAAAGGCATCATTTAGGACTTGGTTATACACTATCGGGAGAAACGTTACAATTGATTATATACGAAAAAACACTCGGTGTAACAAAGTATCAATTGACGATTGTGCTGAGATAGCAGATGATGAAGTAAATCTCGAAAAATCATATATCAGACAGGAAGAAAAGATTTTACTTCATAAAGCAATGCGTAAACTCAAATCCGAATACAGGCAGGTGCTCTGGCTGATTTATTTTGAGGGATTCAGCAGCAAGGAAACAGCCAAAATAATGAAAAAAAGTGTGCACAGCATAGAAACCCTTACATATAGGGCTAAGCTGTCGCTCAAATCAATACTTGATAAGGAGGGCTTTATTTATGAAAAGCTATAATGAAATGGCAGCAAGTGCATTACAAAAAATTGAGGAATACGGGGAAATGCAGGAGCACAGAAAAAAAACACTTTCAATAATAGCAGCACCGGTATTGAGCTTTTGTCTTGTGGCATTGTTCGGAATCGGTTTTTGGCAGCTTGCAGTATCACAGGATACTGCCTTGACGCAGCAAACTACGCAGAATGGTATTTCAGGCACGGACGCTTCGGAAACGACAGATGAAAAAGGTAATGATATTATTTTTATAAATCAAACCGAATACATTCCTGCTGATAAATTTAATATTGAACTTTTAGAAGAAGATTTTGTTGAAATGTCTGCTTTGCAGTTAAACATGTATTTTGGTATAAATGTTTTTCCGACCGTTCCGTCTGATCTTTTTAACTGTGACAAAGCGGAAGATTTTGGAGGTTACGGTATCTATCAAAGGAATGACGATACAGGAGAAATTTACTGGGATCAAAATATACTGAACTTCTCAAATAATGATTTTACAAGAAGTGTTAATATAGAAATATCCAAGAACAAACTTCCTGTTATGGATTTTGGTGTTGGAGAGGAAACCTCTGAAGAATCAATAATTTCAGGTGTCAGTGTATATTTAGGATGTAACAAAGATAACATCTATCAGGCAAAATTTATTTATAAAAACACAGGCTTTGTTTTAACGACAGATGGATTATCACAGGACGAAGTTCTTATGATTATTAAATCTGTTATTGAGCAATAACAGCCCCAAAAACAAGCACCCTGTCATTTTGATTAATGACAGGGTGCTTGCCTTTGGCGGAGTGGGTGGGATTTGAACCCACGGGTGAACTGAATCACACGACAGATTTCGAGTCTGTGCCGTTATGACCTCTTCGGTACCACTCCGTGTTCTGTATATTTTATACTTTTTTAATCCTTTTGTCAATATTGATTGAAAGTGTTATAACTTTATGATAAAATACCACTATTAATATTGTTCGGAGATTAAATACTATGATTTCAATTATAGATTATGGTGCAGGGAATCTTTCAAGTGTGAAAAAAGCACTTGATTTTCTCGGTGCTGAAAGTGAAATAACGCAGGATAAGGACAGGATTTTGTCGGCTTCACATATTATACTGCCGGGTGTGGGCTCATTCGGTGACGCTATGAATTCAATGGCAGAGCGTGGACTTGCAGATGTAGTTAAGGAAGCGGCACTCAGCGGCAAGCCGTTTCTCGGAATCTGTCTTGGCTTGCATCTGCTTTTTGAAGGCAGTGACGAAAGCCCTGAAGCAGAGGGGCTTGGCATTCTGAAGGGTAAAATGGTTACTATTCCCCGTGACAAAGGTCTGAAAGTGCCCCACATAGGCTGGAATTCCGTAAGCCTTAAACAGAAGGATGGTATTTTCAGCGGTATTGATGATAACAGCTATTTCTACTTCGTTCATTCATATTATCTGAAAGACGCGGCTGAGGATGTTGTTGCAGGTGTTACCGAATATGGTGTGCCGATAGAATGTGCGGTGCAGAGGGGCAATTTGTGCGCAGTGCAGTTTCACCCTGAAAAGAGCAGCAGTGCAGGCTTGAAGCTGCTTAAAAATTTTATTGAGATGGAGGGATAACATAATATGTATGCTAAAAGAATTATCCCCTGCCTTGATGTAAAAAACGGACGTGTTGTCAAGGGCGTTTCATTTGTTGAATTAAGGGATGCAGGCGATCCTGTTGAGTGTGCGGCTGCCTATGACAGGCAGGGGGCGGATGAGCTTGTTTTGCTTGACATAACTGCTACACACGAGGGCAGAAGCACGATGATAGATATTGTAAGGCGTGTTGCGGAAACTGTATTTATTCCCTTTACCGTCGGCGGCGGTATAAAGAGTGTTGATGATTTTAAAGAGCTTCTCAGAGCAGGTGCAGATAAAATATCTGTTAATTCCGCTGCTGTGAGAAATCCCGATTTAATTAACGAGGCGGCATATAAATTCGGTTCTCAGTGTGTTGTATGTGCCATTGATGCAAAAAGAAACGGCAATAGCTGGGAGGTTTATCTCAACGGCGGAAGAATACCGACAGGCATTGATTCACTTGAATGGGCTGCTGAGGCTGAAAAAAGAGGAGCAGGCGAAATTCTGCTTACCTCAATGGATTGTGACGGACAGAAAACGGGCTATGACATTGAGCTTACACGTGCTGTAAGTGAGAGAGTCGGTATTCCCGTTATAGCATCAGGCGGTGCAGGTAAGGCAGAGCATTTTTATGATGCGTTTACTGAGGGTAAAGCAGATGCAGTGCTTGCTGCAAGCCTTTTCCATTTCAATGAGCTGCCGATACCTGAGCTTAAAAAATATCTGGATGATAAGGATATTTCAGTCAGAATGTAAAATTAAATCAAAAGAAAACACCATTGCAGATTGTGTGCCTGCAATGGTGTTTTTATATGAGTTAGAATGTATCCTATTCAGATTTTTGTTTTTGTAAAAGTGTAATGCACACAATAAAAGCAACACAAAATACAAGAATGAGATACCATAGATTTTTTAACTGAAATCCATTATCAAGCATCAGCCGATATCCCCAGTATGCAGGAAAAATTCGTCCTGTGATTTCAAGAAAATTCGGCAGGAAATCATTGGGGAACATAATTCCTGAAAGCATTATAGACGGCAAAAACAAAAGCTGTGATATCATTGTCAGCTTTGCCTGATTTTTTATAATCAGTCCTAATATACTTCCGATGCTCAGTGATACAATAATGAATACAGCAAGAGCAAGAAAAAATCTCGGAAAATTTTGAGGAAATGCCGCATCAAACAGTATATGGGCAAGCAACAATATAATAATGCAGGTAATCATTAAATGAATAAAGGCTGAAATAAACATTGTGACAAGACCTGAGTATAAGGGTACGCTATTTGCTTTATAAACCTTTTTGATATCGCTTCCATAAGTTTCAATCAGTGACGGCGGTATTCCTATAAATGCTCCCATTGACACACTCAGAACAATCATTGATGGTGTTAATGTGCTTCTCATTTCAGGCATAACAGAGGTGAAAATACCACCCATCAAAAGAAAGAAAATCAACGGAACAATATAGCAGGTAACCAGCAAGGATTTGCTTCTTATATCTAATTTCCACTGTAACGCTGCACCATATAAAAAGTCGCTCATTTTTCCTTCCTCCCTGCCATTTCAATAAAATGCTGTTCAAGAGTTCCTCTGTCAACTTTAATATCAAGTACCCTGACTTGGCTTTTCTTTAATTCACAAAGTAAGTCGAGCAGAGTATCTTCTATATTGTTTGTTTCAAAAGTGCTGTTTCCTTGCTGTGTTTTTATGTGGATAAAGTATTTTTTATTAACCTTGTCGGTCAGCTCAGATGCAGTACCGCAAAATAAAATCTCTCCGTCATTCAGAATTGCAATGCGGTCACACAGGGCTTCTACTTCTGCCATATCGTGACTTGCCAGCACAATTGTTTTTCCCTGTGATTTCAGCTTTCGGATGAGATTATGCAGTGACACTCTGCCCGGAGAATCAAGTCCTGCGGTTGGCTCATCAAGAAAAATGATATCCGGATTGCTGATAAGAGCAAGGGCGAGATGCAATCGTCTTTTTTGTCCTGTTGAAAGCTGAATATATTTCTTTTTCTCAATTTCCTTTATGCCGAGAGCATCAAGCATTGAAAAATCGATTTCTGTTCTGCTCCATTTAGCAAACAGCTTTACAGCTTCCATTGGTTTGATGTGAGCCGGCAAAGATGATGACTGTAATTGAATGCCAATTTTTCCGTTTATGGTAATTTCACCGCTGTCATATTTTTTCAGACCTTCGATGCATTCGAGAGCAGTTGTTTTTCCCGCACCATTTACACCAAGCAGTGCAAAAATCTCTCCTTGTTTAACGCAAAAATCAAGTTCTTTTAAAACAATATTACTGCCATAGCTTTTCTTTAGCCGGCTGACCTGTATAGCATTGCCCATTTCTACACCTCACCAAAAGGATTTACACCGAGTCCTGAAAAATAGATTTGTAAAGCAGGCTCCAAGTAATCGTTTATAAGCTTTTGTCTTTCTTCCCATTCATTTGATGCGTTATCTATATTCCCGATTTTGCCCAGCTTGGGGAGCATAGTCATATCTCCGCCTGTGAATTCCATAATCAGATTCCAATAAACTTCTGTAAGCTTCTGGCATTTTTCGCTTTCCTGCGGAACATTATTCTTTTGAAGCTTTATGATTTTATCACTCAGGCTGTTGAATCTGTCTATAAATTCCATACCGCTTTTTTTATCAAATTTGCTGCGTATATAGTCGAGCGTATCATCGTCAAATTTTTTAATTAACCAGTAATATTCGTTGTTCATCTGAAGATTGACAATAATATCGGCATATTTTTTGAAATTAACTGTTTGTATCTGCAGCACTTCTGTTTTAAGTTGTTCTATTGCAGTTAAAGAAGAGGTTAACTGATCTATCCTTTTGCGTATTTCGTTTGCCTGCTCAGTAAGAGCATTGGCAATATCGTTAGGTGTTTCTAAAGAGTTCAGATGCTGCTTTATATTTTCCAAAGAAAAGCCTAATGATTTTAAGGATATAATCTGATGAAGTATAATCAAATCCTTATCTGTGTAAAGTCTTCGTCCGCCCTCACTTTTCGCTGATGGAGAGAAGAGTCCCTCTTTATCGTAGTATTGTAAGGTGCGTACAGTAACACCCATTTTCTTTGCTGCTTCGCCGGCTGTTATATAACCCTGCGGTATTGCTTTGTATTTTGTCATAATTATTTCACCTTCTATATGTATTATAAATCATTACGTTACGTCACAAGCAATACTTTTTTAAAAAAAATCAGGCGGCAAAGAGAAATCTTTGCCGCCTGTTTTGTTATGATTATTCAATCGGTTTCAGATTTTTAAGACTGATGTCCATAATTGGTGCTGAATGTGTCAGCGCACCGCAGGATACAAAATCAACACCAACCTCTGCAATTGATTTAAGCCTTTCCTTTGTTACATTGCCTGAACACTCTGTTTCAGCACGTCCGCCTATAAGTTTAACAGCCTTTTGCATAGTTTCATTATCCATATTATCAAGCATAATGATGTCTGCGCCTGCATTGACAGCTTCCTCAACCTGCTCAAGTGTTTCTGTTTCAATCTCAATTTTGCGTACAAACGGTGCATAAGCCTTAGCCATCTGAATTGCTTTGGTTATTGAGCCTGCCGCACCGATATGATTGTCCTTGAGAAGCACACCGTCTGACAGATTATATCTGTGATTTGTTGCGCCGCCTACTGTAACAGCATATTTTTCAAAGGGGCGCATATTAGGTGTGGTTTTTCTTGTATCAAGCAGTGTGGTGTCTGTTCCCTCAAGCTCTGCCATATATTCCTTTGTTATAGTGGCAATGCCGCTCATTCTCTGAAGATAATTGAGCCCTGTTCTTTCACCGCTTAAAATTGCCTTGATGTCACCGTAGAGTACACCGAGCAAATCACCGTTTTTAACATTGTCACCGTCTTTAAAATAAGCCTCAAATCTGCTTGTTTCGTCAAGAAGCTCAAAGGTTCTTCTGAAAATATCAAGACCGCAGATAACGCCGTCCTGCTTGCATATAAGCTCTGCTCTGCCCTGCTTGTCCTCAGGCATAACAGCGTTTGTGGAAACATCCTCTGAGGTTATATCTTCTCTTAATGTGTTCCATATATACTGGTCAACATTAATCTTCATTGTTACACCATTTATCATAAAATTCTTTGTCCTTTCCTCTTATCTCATTCATAATCAAAGTCTTAAATTCCTTTTCACGAATATCCCTGGGCGGATATGAGCTTAAATCAAGCTCAGGTATTTTAAGCTCTTTCACGCTGTTGTCACTTGCAATAAGCTCTGCTGCCCTCTTGGCAAACACAAGGCTTTCAAGAAGTGAGTTTGATGCAAGCCTGTTTTTTCCGTGAACGCCGTTGCAGGCAGTTTCACCAACTGCATAAAGATGCTCCATAGTTGTTTTACCGTTAATATCGGCTTTTACACCGCCCATCATATAGTGCTGTGCAGGTGTAACGGGAACCTTATCCTTTGTTATATCATAGCCCTCGTCCATACAGGCGTCAAATATATTGGGGAATCTTTCGCTTGCCTCCTCGCTGCTCATTGCGGGCAGTGTTATATATACGTGGTCTGTGCCGAATTTCGCCATTTCCGCAACTATTGCATTTGTAACAACATCACGAGGCTGCAGCTCGTCAGTGAAGCGTTCACCTTTTTCATTAAGCAGTATTGCACCTTCACCGCGTACGCTTTCACTGATTAAAAAGCGTCTGCCTTTTTTCTTGCTGTAAAGGGTTGTGGGATGAATCTGAATGTAGTTCATATCCTGAAGCTCAACGCCGTGCTTTAATGCAAGCGCAAAGCTGTCGCCTGTGATATGCGGAAAGTTTGTTGAATTTAAGAACAGTCCGCCGATTCCGCCTGTGGCAAGAATTATGTCACGTGCGAGTATTGCACCCATTTCGCCAAACTCGTCCTCGCATACAATACCCTGGCATATATTGTTTTCTTCAATGAAATCAATCATTGTTGTCTGTGTGACAAGTGTGATATTGCTCCTTTTTTTAGCAATGCTTAAAAGAGTTGCGGTGATTTCCTTGCCTGTTTCGTCCTTGTGGTGAAGTATTCTGTTTCTGCGGTGAGCACCCTCACGTGTGTAGTCAAAGTCACCCTCCTCATCAGTGTCAAAGTTAACACCAAGCTTAACAAGCGTGCCGATGACGTCAGTTGAGGATTCAATCATCACCCTGACGGATTCAGGGTTGTTTTCATAATGCCCTGCCTTCATAGTGTCCTCGTAATAGCAGTTAAAGTCGTTAATGTCCTTTAACACGCATACACCGCCCTGAGCGAGATATGAGTCACATTCCTTCAGCTTTTCTTTTGTGATAAGCAGTATATCTTTATCGCTTGGCAGACAAAGGGCAGCAAACAGCCCTGCAACACCGCTGCCGACTATTACAACGTCTGTTTTTATGTAGTCCTTAATATCCATTACCTATATTATTCTCCCAGGATTTCTGATTTAGGTTATACTTATTCTAATATATAATTTTTTTAAGCGGTTGTCAAGTGTTGCCTATGTATATGAGTTGTGTTAAAATTATCAAGAGACAGGTATTGCTGCATCAGGGAGGGCGATAATATGAATGTTTTTGATTTTGACAATACAATCTATGACGGTGAAACCCTTGTTGACTTTATAGTTTATTACATAAAAACCGACCCGAAAATATGGAAATATGTGCCCAAGCTTTTATGGATTTATTTTAAGGATACCTGCCACCTTTTTACAGTCGGCGAGGCAATTAAGGCTTATGCAGGCTTTCTTGAGGGGTACTACACTAAGATTGACACTATTGAAGAGGACGTAAAGAAATTCTGGGATGAAAATGAGCACAAAATAAAGCCATGGTATGACACAGTAAGAAAAGATGATGATATAATTGTATCAGGCACAACGGATTTTATTCTTGATGAAATTATGGGCAGAATGGGTATAAAAAATTATGTGGGCTCATCAATTGACAAAAAGACGGGTAAATTCAGGCGTCTTTGTTTTCTTGAAAATAAGGTGAAAATTTTCAATGAACTTTATCCGGGTGCACATATAGATAATTTTTATACTGACTCAATGAATGATAAGCCGATGATGGATATAGCGGATCACGTATTCTTTGTTACAGGCGACAAAATAGAACAGATTAAATAAGTATCTTTGTGTTAAAATCAGCATTTGTTATATATGAATTGTTGCTCAAATTATCATTTTCTTATTTGCTTTATTGAAAAACAGGCTTCGGACAGGAAAGATATAATATAATTAGTTAAATCTGTAAATGATATTGACTTTTTTATCATAATGTGTTACTCTTTTGTTACAATTTTGATATACAAGATTTTGATTAAAAAAACCAAAATTTGGCTTAAATACAAGATGTTGTACAGAAAAAATCAGCATACAACAATTTGTGCAGTTTTTGAAATAGTTACATTTTGGATAAAATGTATATGTTTTGATTTATTTTGTGTGTTATATTTGATATAATAGCTGTGTTTTATGATTAATAATACATATTTGTTTGCCAAATGCAAACATTATTTAGAGATATAAGACAGTGATTCTTATATCATATATTATACGAACAGCGTATAAGAGAGGTGAATTTGTTTGGAAAATTTTGTAATACAGGGCGGCAGTGAGCTTTTTGGCGAGGTTACTGTCAGCGGTGCAAAAAATGCTGCTGTTGCAATTATTCCTGCAGCTTTGCTTGCCGACGATGTAGTACGTATTGAAAATATTCCAAATATAAGTGACGTCAGTCTGATAATTCAAATTCTTGACCGTATGGGTGCAGGGATTAAAATGATAAATAAAAACACAATTGAAATAGATTCACGTTCGGTAACCTGCCAGCCGGTTCCCTATGAGCTTGCATCTCACTTCAGAGCAAGCTATTATCTTATCGGCACAATGCTCGGCAGGTTTAAAAATGCTGAGGTGGCAATGCCGGGCGGATGTGATTTCGGCACAAGACCTATTGACCTTCATATCAAGGGCTTTCAGATGCTTGGCGCAAGTGTTGATATTGTTAACGGAATGGTTTGTGCAAGAGCGGATAAGCTTATCGGCGCATCAATATATATGGATAATGTTTCGGTGGGTGCAACAATGAATGTTATGCTTGCCGCTGTTCTTGCGCGCGGTTTAACTGTAATTGAAAATGCGGCAAAGGAGCCGCATATCGTTGACCTTGCAAACTTTCTTAACTCAATGGGTGCGGATGTACGCGGTGCAGGTACTGACGTAATCAAAATCCGCGGTGTTGAAAAGCTGCACGGCTGCACATATTCAATTATTCCCGATCAGATTGAGGCAGGCACTTATATGGTGGCTGCTGCTGCCTGCGGCGGTGATGTCCTGGTTAAAAATGTTATACCAAAGCATCTTGAGTCTATAAGTGCAAAGCTTGAAGAGGCAGGGGCAGAGATTATTGAGTATGACGATGCTGTCAGGGTCACACGCTTCAAGTCACTGCAGAAATGCAATGTTAAGACAATGCCCCATCCGGGATTTCCTACTGATATGCAGCCCCAGATGGCAGTGCTTCTTTCTGTTGCAAAGGGTACAAGCATCTTATCTGAAAGTGTATGGGACAATCGTTTTCAGTATGTAGGTCAGCTTTTAAGAATGGGTGCTGATATTCAGGTTGACGGCAAAATCGCTGTTATTGAAGGTGTTGACAGGCTGACAGGCGTTAATGTTAAAGCAACTGACCTTCGTGCAGGCGCTGCAATGATTATTGCGGGACTTGTTGCTGACGGAGAAACTATTGTTGAGGATATTCAGTATATTGACAGAGGCTACGAAGATGTTGTTGAAAAATTCTCAAGTCTTGGCGCAAGTATCAGACGTGTTGTAATCAGTGAGGCAGAGCCTGTTGCTGATGTAGGATAAGTAAAAATATTAAAATCGTATCGTTTTGTCGATACGATTTTTTGTTGAAATTCGGAGAAGTATATGTCAAAGGTATGTCAGCTTTTTTCAGGAAGCAGCGGCAATTCAATATTGATTTCATCAAAGGGTCATAATTTCTTGGTTGACATAGGTGTGTCGGCAAAGAGATGTGAAGCGGCACTGCTTCAGCGCGGTATTGACCCTGATAGCATTGACGGTATATTTATCACGCACGAGCATAATGACCATACATCAGGTGTGCGCGTGTTTGCGTCAAGGCATAATACACCTGTATTTGCTGCTGAAGCCTGTATTGCTGCGATGTATGATAATAACATAATTAATGATAAGGTACATATTGAAAAAATTGATTACCGGATGGAACTTTGCGGAGTTGAAATAAAAGCCTTTAAACAGAGCCATGACAGTGTTGACTGCGTAGGATACAGATTAGAGCTTCCGAACGGCAGAAGCGTTGCCGTCTGCACAGATACAGGCTATGTCACTGATAATGCCAAGGAAATATGCAGCGGTGTTGATTTGATTTTTGCAGAGTCTAATCACGAAACCTCTATGGTTGAAACAGGTCCTTATCCTTATTATCTTAAACAGAGAATACTCGGCACAAAAGGTCATCTTTCCAACTTTGCCTGCGGAGAATTTCTTAAAGAGCTTGCACAGTCGGGAACAACACGTTTTGTTCTGTCGCATTTGAGCAGGGAAAATAATATGCCTCATATTGCAAGGCAGAATGCCGTTGCAGCTCTTGACGAAATCGGATTATGTGAAGACACGGATTTCAGGCTTTATGTTTCCTCACCTGAAAGTACAGAGCGGGGTATTGCATTATGATTAATGTTACGGTTATTGCAGTGGGGAAATTAAAGGAAAGCTATCTTCGTGACGGCTGCGGCGAGTATTTAAAAAGACTGAGTGCCTTTGCAAAGGTTAATGTTGTGGAAATTTCCGAGGAGCGTGCCTCTGATAATCCGAGTCAGAGTGAGATAAATAATATTATTCAGAAAGAGGGAGAACGCATCAGATCAAAAATCCCCAAGGGTGCTGCTGTTATACCTCTTTGCATAGAGGGGAAGGAGTATTCAAGTCCTGATTTTTCAGAATTGATTGAAAATATATCTATGAACAGCTCCCATATCTGCTTTGTTATCGGCGGTTCATACGGATTGAGCGACGAGGTGAAGTCATCAGGTATGCACAAGCTGTCCTTCGGTAAAATGACCCTGCCTCATCAGCTCGCCCGTATGGTGCTGCTTGAGCAGGTTTACAGAGCCTTTTCAATTTCAAATAATTCAAAATATCATAAATAATGAAAAACGGTACTGAAAATAACAGTACCGTTTTTTCATCATTTGAACAGTTTATTTATGCCTTTATCAACAAGCTTGTTTTTTTCAGCCTTTTTGTATATATCGCTTAATTTGTTGAATTTTAAGCTGTATTTTTCAATACTGTTATTTTCAGTGTGCTTTTTCATAACAGCTTCATCCTCAAATTTTATATAGCTGTCAATACCTGTTGCTATCAGACTTTCATTTTCATAAAACTTCATATTAGCCGATGTGCATACATATATAATCGGAGCATTATCCGTAACAGCTTCACCCTTGTCTGACGGGAAAGTGAAATAGCTGTCATCAGGTGAATAAGATGCTGTTTTGATTTCCTTATTATCAGTAAATATTGTTTTGATTGTACTTGTATCAACGTTCTTCAAAGCATCTTCTTTCAGAAAAGCCGATATTTTTTCGGTTTCCTCCTCACTTAATGTGTCAGGTATTAAGTATAATCTGATACCATTTTCCGCATCGGCAAGTTCTTCGTTTTTCAGGTTGATATTCATTTGCTTTAAGTATGATGGCGAAACAGTATAATACCAGAATGCCTTATCAGGAATTGTATTATAAATATTATTTTCTTTCCAGACATTAAATAGTTCATCACCGTAATAGGCTGTGGTTACAAGATACACACCATCTTCTTTTTCAATGGATTTATACCAATTATAGCTGTCTTTATAAAACTCATTAAAATCACCATCAAATCTGAACTCCGACAGAGAATAGTAATCAGTGATTTTCATATCATTATTTATATTGACAATGCTGTTCTTTGCCATCATTGCAAGGGCGGCAATAATTACTGCCACGGTTAAAACTATTAATGCAATTTTAGATTTCTTAGTCATAATTCTTTCTCCTTTTGCTATGCTTGTATTAAACCATATGTGTTTTAAGCCGCAATAAAGGAAAAATAAAAAAATAATAAAGACCTGCGTCATGCAGGCCTTTTCAGTCAATCTTTAAATTATTCAGCTTCTGCTTTATCAGCTTTTTTTGCAGCCTTTTTCTTAGCAGGAGCTTTTTTCTTTGGAGCAGCCTCTTCAGCAGGAGCTTCCTCAACTGCAGTTTCCTCTGCCTTAGCTTCAACTATTTCAATCTCGTTGTCACACTCAAAGAATTCGTTGTCGTCAAAATACTCAGGCTCCTTAGCACCGCCTGTCAGTTTCTTTACAGCTAAAACAACAGCAGCAGCAAGTGCAGCCAAAGCAACGATTGCACTGATTACTTTAATGATTTTTTTGAAATCCATAATTTTATACCCCTTTCAAGTATCTGTATTTATTATAAAGTGAATAGATGATAAAGTCAAGATAAAAAATAAACTCCTATTAAAAAATAGGAGCTACTTTTCAGTTAAGATTAAGCATTAGCTTTTTTTGCAAGATTGCTCTTCTTTCTTGCTGCACAATTCTTGTGGATAAGATTTTTAGCTGCTGCCTGGTCAATCTTTTTAACAGCATCCTTAACAAGAGCATCTTTGTTATCTGCGTTTGTTTCAATAGCGGCATTTGCCTTCTTGATAGCAGTTTTAAGAGCTGAGTTAGCAGCCTTATTGTTAGCAGCCTTTACAGCATTAACCTTTACTCTTTTCTTTGCAGACTTAATATTTGGCATAATTTTCACTCCTTTGAAGGTAGAATAGGTATACAGGGTTTTACCCCTTTTATGTTTTCAATGCTAATGTATATTATCACACCTTGTTTGAAAATGCAAGTATTTTTTTATTTTTGGGCATACTTTTATTAAAAAATATTATATTTTGGGTGATATTTGTGACTAACAGAACCGATTTGGCAGTTGAATCATATGAATCTGTCAATAAAACAGCTATTGATGGAGTTATTGTAAAAGAAGATAAAAACATAACAACAGTCAGGGTTATTAATGAAAACGGAGCACAGGTGCTCGGAAAACCGATTGGCACCTACATTACCTATTCTCTGCCGTCTTTTCTGAATGATACGGATTTATTCGATGGCAGGCTTGAGGATTTGTCTTCTGTTTTAAACTCTCTCCTGCCTGAAAATATTTCGTCAGTTCTTGTGGCAGGCGTTGGTAACCTTGATATTACTGCCGATGCTCTCGGACCGAAGGTTAATGACTATGTAATTGCAACACGTCATTTGATTCAGGGTGAGAATAAAAATGAAATATTCAAGGATTTTTTTAATGTGTCCAATATTCCGACAGGTGTGCTCGGTGATACGGGAATAGAATCTGCAGAGCTTGTCGGCGGGATTGTCAATACAATAAATCCGTCCTGCGTCATTGTTGTTGACGCTCTTGCGGCAACCTCAAAGGACAGACTCGGTTCGACTGTGCAGATGTCTGATACAGGCATATCTCCCGGCTCAGGTGTAGGCAATCACAGATATGAAATATCAGAAAAAACCCTTGGTGTTCCGGTTATTTCAATGGGTATACCGACAGTGCTGTCAACCGCTCTTCTTGATGACAGTGCCGTGGGTTCAATGTTTGTTACTCCGAGAGAAATTGACAGAATAATTGAGCAGGGAGCAAAGCTTATAGGTATGTCTATTAACACCTGTCTGCATAAAAATCTTTCGCCGCAGGATTTGTTTGCGCTCGTCGGATAACATTATAATGTATATAATCATATTATAGATAACAGTTCTTTAACGACAAATTTTATCATATATATATGTATAATACTATAATATGGTGAGTAAATGAAAAAGGATTTGTTAATATATTTGGCAAATGTAGCTGCGGCAGTTTGCGTTGTTGCAATAATTATAAATACTGCTCCAAAATATGCCTCTCAGATAGGCAGTATCAGTTCAGGTGTAGCGGCAGTGTTTTCACCACAGATTAATATGGAAAAAATTACTGAAAAAACTACTGCTAAAACAGAAGAAACTGATAATACTAATAACACCGCAGCAATAAGTGCCAGCAGGTCAACTGATGGAATAAAAGGGAAGGACAGCGACCTTTATTCTGACATTACTGAAATACCTGATGATATAGCAAAGCTGATGAGTGACGCTGAAAAAACCATTAAAAATGAAAAGGTAAAGGGCAAAACGAGCGAGGAGGATTACTTCGGCGGGGGAACATTGATATCTCACGACCGTGTGGAAATCCAAAGCAAAATACCCTCATCGTTTTACGAGCCTGATATTGCAGAGCTCCTTAAACAGAAGGCAGACCTCAGTATCAAGGATATATCAGAACCGACTATTCTTGTTTACCACAGTCACACAACAGAAAGCTATACACTTCTTGATGCGGGTTATTATACAGAGTCTCTCGACCTTCGCTCGAAGGATAATTCCAGGAATATGGTGAGGGTGGGAGACGAGCTTGTGAAATATCTTGAGCTTCAGGGCTTCAAAGTCATCCACGATACCGATATACATGATGAGAATTACAGCGGTGCATACGACTCTTCACGAAAAAATATTGAAAAATACCTTGAGGAATATCCGTCAATAGAAATAACAATTGATGTTCACCGCGATGATATTACATATGATAATAACACCAAGGTTAAACCTACCGCAACAATAAACGGAAAAAAAGCTGCAAGAATGATGATAATTGCAGGTGCAGAGTACGGAAGCATTAAAAAATTTCCTAACTGGGAATATAACCTTCGTTTTGATCTTGCTGTTCAGAACAAGGTTGAAGAAATGTATCCCGGTCTGATGCGTCCGGTTTTATTCTCCGAGCGTAAATATAATATGTTTGAAACTAAAAATTCCTTTCTGCTTGAGGTCGGTACAGACGGCAATACGCTCGATGAAGCCTGCTATTCTGCAAGACTGTTTGCCACCGCTCTCGGAGAGCTGCTTAAGGATGAATACGTTGAAAAATAGGTGATTGTATGAAAAAGAAGGTTGCTGCAATTTTCTGCTGTGCTGCAATAGTTCTCTGTACAGGATTAAGCGTTGCATATTATAATACCAAATCCTTCGGATTTGACGAAAACACTAAAATTGCATCTGCTGATGACGACAAAATAACTATATTTGATTTTAATATATATTATAATGATATAGATGATGCACTGAAAAAGGTACAGAAATATATGCCGGATAATCACAGAACGGTATAAGTATATACTGTATAATGTATGAAGAAAGCAAAAACAGGGTATATATAGTTGATTTAAGCCAATCAGCTATGTATGCCCTATATATTGTATGGTTTGGAAACACGTGGCAAGGTGTGAAAAAACTTGAAAAAAACTTAGAAAAAAGTGTTGACATATGCTGGTCATTGTGGTATTATTGCAAAGCACTCGAGAGAGAACAGCAAAACAAAGCTTCTCAAACGAATGTCAAAGGACCTTGAAAATTAAACAACGACGAAAGAAAAGGAACCCGATAAGATT
>X363_Desmarests_Spiny_Pocket_Mouse__coassemble_346_pt1 | contig 31666 bp, 32 predicted proteins | sample X363_Desmarests_Spiny_Pocket_Mouse__metabat2_high_PE_020 | metagenome-assembled genome bin X363_Desmarests_Spiny_Pocket_Mouse
TACCACATATATCAAAAAAAGCCCAGCTTTTGCTGGACCTTTTTCGACAGGCTGAAAATCACAGCCTAACAGCTGTGATTTTTTTAATATTCATTAAATTACTGAATGTTTTCCTTAACCTTTGCTGCTTTACCAACACGGTCACGAAGGTAATAAAGCTTAGCACGGCGAACCTTACCGTGACGAACAACCTCAACCTTAACAACATTTGGTGAATGCATCGGGAAAACTCTTTCAACACCTACACCATATGAAAGACGGCGAACTGTGAAAGTTTTTGAAATGCCTGAGCCCTTAACAGCAATAACCGTACCTTCAAACATCTGAATTCTTTCACGTGAACCCTCACGGATATTAACTGATACCTTAACAGTATCACCGATACCGAACTTAGGAAGTTCTGCCTTAATGCTGTCCTGCTCGATTAATTTAAGTGCGTCCATTTTAATTTCCTCCTTATTATTTATGAGATGTTCATAACAAAATCTATTGAAATTGAAAGCGGACCATCCTTTTTAAATGCTCACACATAGGGCATTTAAGCTCGTTGCAAGAGATACAACGGAACAAATGCTGATATATAATATCACAATATTATTTAAAATGCAAGTCTTTTATCTAAATTCTTTATAATCCTTATCAAGAAGTGATATTCTTGCAATACTTTTCCACTCAAAATCCATATCAATCAGCCTTATGAGAGTATCAAAAAGCAGTGAGGGATTAAGATTTTTTTCTCCTCCTGCAAGCAGTCGTATGTTAAGAATAATAACATCATCTCTTATTGATATATTATATTTGTCAATAAAAGGCTTGATATTTGTTTCTTTAAGGACTCTTTTTCTGCCCTGCTTACCCTTTTTCAAAGCAATGATTTCGTCAGAATTAAGCAAAGACGAAATTTTTTCAAGTGCCTCATCATTATCTGCGAACTGAAATTTATAGACATAATCGCTGTAAACAATTTCACTGTTATCCCTGAAATCATCATAAACATCAACTATTTTCAGATTTTCGGGCAAAACGCTGTTCATTCTGCTTTTTATTTCTGCGTTGTCAATACTGTCAGTAAGTCTTATATCAACACTTTCACAAAGGCTTTCAACACCAAGTGACAGCGGCAGTGAAAAGCTCATATACGGATGCGGATTGAAGCCCTCGGTATACCAAAGCGGAATACCCGCTCTTTTAAAAGCTCTGCCCATAGCACGATTAATATCAAGATGGCTGATATATTTCAGCCTGCCTGTTTTTGAAAAACGAAGTCTAACCTCTCGCATCACAGTTACCTCCGTTGAGCATATTTGCACCGCAGCCTGCACATTTAATACGGCAATGGGGTGTTGTTTTATTATTATGGGCTTTTTTATTTTCATTTTCAAGAAACTTTCTGCTGACACCGAAATCAAGATGATCCCATGGCAGAAGCTCTGTAAACTCACGTTTTCTGTGTGTATAAAAATGCGGGTCAATACCAGATTCATCAAAAGCCTGCATCCACGCATCAAATTTGAACTGATCATCCCACGAATCAAACTTACATCCAAGCTCAAATGCACGCAGAAGCACATCAGCAAGCCTTCTGTCACCACGTGCAAGCACACCCTCCAGAAGAGATGTCGGCGTTTCATGATAAGACACCTTAATTTTCTTTGACGGTATACTTTCAAGAAGATGCTTCTGCTTTGCTTTCAGCGATTCCATTGTATCCTCAGGCTCCCACTGAAACGGAGTAAAAGGCTTGGGAATAAAGGATGCGCAGGAAATTGAAACCTGACAGCCTGTCCCCTTCTGTCTGTTGGGATTTTTATAGAAAGCATGAATAACTTCCATACCGAGATTCGCAATGCCTTCTATATCTTCCATTGTTTCGGTAGGCAAGCCCATCATAAAGTAGAGCTTCACAGATGTCCAGCCATTATCAAATGCCTTTGTACAGGTTCTTATAACCTCATCCTCAGTTACGTTTTTATTGATAACATCACGAAGTCTTTGTGTGCCTGCCTCAGGTGCAAAGGTCAGACCTGAGCGTCTTACCTTGTTAAGCTGTTCAACAAGCTTATCTGAAAAATTATCAACTCTCAGACTCGGCAGAGAAAGATTGATATTTTCTTTAACAGTCCAGTCAATGAGTGTGGTAAGCATATTATTTACATCGCTGTGGTCACTGGTGGAAAGCGAACAAAGCGATATCTCATCATAGCCTGTTGAGTCAATAAGGGCTTTGCACTGCTCATTAATTGTTTCAACACTCTTTTCCCTGATAGGACGGTAAATAAAGCCTGCCTGACAGAAACGACAGCCGCGGATACAACCCCTGAATATTTCCTCAACAGCTCTGTCGTGAACAATATTTATATATGGCACAACGAACTCTTTTGGATAATAAACCTTGTTCATATCGCTTATAATGGATTTTTTCACCTTTGCAGGAGCATCAAAAAGGGGTTTTAATTCCCTCAGCGTTCCGTCATCATTATAGCTGTCCTCATAAAATGAAGGAACATACACACCTGTTATATCCTTGGCTTTTAATAAAAATTCGTGCTTTGATAAGCCCTTCAATTTACATTCCTTAAGTAAATCAATAACCTCATTAGTTGACTCCTCACCTTCACCAAGGAAAATAATGTCGGCAAAATCAGCTATTGGCTCAGGATTACAGCAGCAGGGTCCGCCGAAGCATACAACAGGCGTTAAATCCTCTCTGTCACTTGATTTAAGCGGGACACCTGCCAGATCAAGCATATTAAGAACATTGGTATAGCAAAGCTCGTATTGCAGTGTAAAGCCTATCATATCAAAATCCCTGATATAATCTCCGCTTTCAAGTGCAAAAAGAGGAACATTATTTTTTCTGAGCTGCTCCTCCATATCATTATCAGGTGCAAAAACACGCTCACACCACGCATCTTTTCTTTCGTTAACCAGACCATAGAGTATTTTCATACCAAGGTGACTCATACCGATTTCATATGTATCAGGGAAGCAAAAGGCATATCTTATATCCACCTCTTCCCTGTTCTTTACAACAGCATTCAGTTCACCGCCGATATATCGTGCAGGCTTCTGAACATACTGCAATAATTTTTCAACCTCTTTTTTCATACAAACCTCAATAATTAAAACTATATATAATCAAATAACAAACAATAAATATTAACGAAAATGATTTTTGAGCAATAAGCATATAAACAGCTAACGGTATCAGCAAGACAAGAGTTGCATAACCAAGCAGCTTTGATAATCTGTAACTGAAAAGCCTGATTACCCTGCCGAAATCTATGGGATAAACAGGAAGCATATTCAGCACAAAAAGCAGAAGATTAATTTCATTATTTAACAGCAAATACAGAACTAAATTTATAAACGGTCCTGCAAGCAGAACAAAGCATTCCTTTGCCTTTGTTAACTGAGTGCTGTATTTAAGTGCAAGACCATAATAGGACAACCTTAAACTGTCGGGTCTGCCACCGCAAATCAAAAGCATAATGAAATGACCTGACTCATGCAGTGCTGAATAAATAAGCAGGTCAACAATACTTTCAGCGCCGAGCAAAACAGCAAATGAAAGCATAAGAAAAAAAGAGTATTCTATTATCAGATAAAAACCGAAAAGCTTAATTCTCACCTAATCACCATAAAATAATACGAAAGGTGATCAATAATAATTACTGCTTATTTCTTTTATCAATATAGCTTTGCAGTATGACGACTGCAGAAACTGCATCAACTGTGTTTTTTCTTTTTTTACCGCCGACATTATTTGAAGAAAGAATATCGTGGGCAATAACAGTTGTCAATCTTTCATCCTCAAAATCAATGGGAATATCAATTTTACTTTTAAGAAGCCTGCCAAGCTCACGGCATTTTTCAGCCCTGAAGCCATAGCTGCCGTCCATATTTCTCGGCAAACCGATAACAACCATTTCAGGCTTTTCATTATTAATAATCTCAATCAGCCGGGTAACAAGCTTAGGCTGATATGTTTCTTTAATCACAGTATAAGCACTTGCAAGCATTTCACGCACATCACAGAACGCAACTCCTGTTCTTGTGTCACCATAATCAACAGACATAATTTTCATACTTAATTACCATTTTGTAAAAAGGGAAATCAGAGTACTCTGATTTCCCTGAAATATTTAATTATCATCGCCGCCTGCAGTTGTAGCAGCAGGTGCAGCAGTAGTTGAATTTCCACCGGAATTACTATTATTATTCTGCTTGGTGGTATCAGATGAATCCTGCTTTTCAGTAGTTGCCTCGGCATGACCGCCGCAATAGCCCGGAAGATTATCCGCATCATACCATCCGTAATTTCCGGAACCTGACGACAGCTTTCCGCAGGAGCTGCAGTATGCACGCTGAACTATACCATCATATTCAGGGAATTTTGACGATAAGTCATCTCCCCTTGCTTCAAGCTTTTCATAAACCTCACCAAATACTGTTTTCCAAATAGTACCTGCAGGGTTGCTTGAAAGACTGTAGTGAACTTCCTTAGGAGTATCGTAACCATACCAAACAGCAGCAACAAAATTCGGTGTTCCGCCCACAAACCAGCGGTCCTTATCATCATTAGTTGTACCTGTTTTACCAAAGCACTCAATACCTGAAAGCTTATATGAGGTACCTGTGCCCTGAGTCATAACAGTCTGAAGCAGCTTATTCATAAGCCATGCAGTGCTTTCGCTCAAAGCTTCCTGCTTTGTTTCCTCAGGCTTCTTCTCAATAATAATATTATCCTGACTGTCTGTAACCTTGTAATATGAATAAGGCTCATAATAGCTTCCGCCGTTACCGAATGTAACGTATCCTGCTGTCAGGTCAAGAACGGTGGCGCCGTTAGTAAGTGAACCGAGTGCCATAGGACCGTAATCAACATCACGGATACTGTCAATTGTTGAAAGGTGGAAATTCTCTGTAAGAAATTCATATGAATAGTCGACAGAAATCATATCAAGAGTTCTTGCCGCAACAGTATTGAGTGACTGAGCAAGACCATACTGCAGTGTTACATTATTTCCCGAGTAACCGCCGCCCTGGTTATGAGGCCACGGTTCACCCTCAACCTGCATAAAGGGAGCATCCTTAATATGCGTTGACCAGTAAATATTGACATTATCATCCTTTTTGCTCTTTTCAAGTGCAGGAGCATAAACAGAAAGCGGCTTGATAGAAGAGCCTGCGGGACGTGTTGACTGTGAGGCTCTGTTGAGAAGCATTGCACCCTTGTTTTTACCTGTACCGCCGATTATACCGAGTACTCTGCCCTCATAGTCCATAATGCACATAGCACCCTGAACAGTTTCGTCAGGCATACGCTTATAGTTTTCATAAACGTCCTCAAGTGAATCCTGAACGTCAAAGTCAATTGCTGAGTAAATTTTAAGACCGCCGCCGTAAACAAGGTCGTGAGCCTTCTTGCTGGTATATCCCATTTTCTGCAAATCTTCCTGAACAGACCTGATAACAAAATCAACATAATAATTTGTAATGTCATCGTTATCCTTTTTTGCAGATTGCTCTTTAAGCTGAGAACCCTTATAATTTTCACTGTTTGTGAAAATCATTTCATAATCCATAGCCTCTTTATACTGAGAATCATCAAGAAAGCCGTTTTCCTTTGAATTCATTTCACCGAGAATCCATTCCTGCCTTGTTCTGTTATTCTCAGGATTAATCAGCGGATCATAATATGTGGGAGCCTTTGTGATAGCTGCAATACTTGCACACTCAGCCGCATTAAGATCTGAAATTTCCTTACCAAAATAAAACTCAGCGGCAGTTTTAACACCATAGCATCCGTTTGAAAGGTAAATTGTGTTAAGATAAGCTTCAAGAATTTCATCTTTGCTGTAATTTCTTTCAAGATTAAGTGCTCTCAAAATCTCATTGAACTTTCTTACATAGGTTACCTTGTTATCATCTGTAAGATTTTTAATAAGCTGCTGTGTAATTGTTGAGCCGCCCTGATCATTCTGCTTTATGAAAACACCGATAGTTCTTTTCCAGTCAACACCATGATGCTTTCTGAAGCGCTTGTCCTCAGTAGCAATGATGGTATTCGGCATATATTCGCTCATTTCATCAAGGTCAACCCAGATACGGTTTTCCTCACCGTGCAGTCTGGTGATTTCAACAATGTCATCACCGTCATTGCCGTAAATGAAAGATGTTTGATTCTGTGAAAGAGCCTGCTCTGTCAGGTCAAACACAGGATCGCCGTAAACAATACTGTAGCCGTATATTGCAATTACAGAAAAACAGACAATCCCAACGACACCGACAATCATCAGCATACCAAGCAGAACCTTGGCAGCATTGTTCAGAGTTTTTTTAGGTTTCATACCTTTGGCTTTATTTTTTTTAGCTGCAAGCTCTTTTTCAATTTCTCTTCCGCGCTGAATTTTTTTATTCTTTTTTTCCGGATTCGGAACATTATAAGAGCTTGGTAATTTATTAGAGCTATTTTCTTCACGCTTCTGCTTGTCCTCATCAAAGGCTTTGGCAGAATTATTCATAAACGATTCAAGAAGATCATCATAATCATTTGAAGCCATTTTAATACCTCCATAAACATTAATCTAACATATTATATTACAGTATTTTAAATAAATAAAGGGGTAATTTGTAAATAATTGTTTATTCAGTTAATAAATCTTGCTCTTTTTTTATTTATTGCCACAAGTCTTTGCGTAATAACAATCTCGTCATATGTCTGTTTTGCCCTTACAAACAGCCAGAATTTCTTTTTGCACTGTTTGCAGACACCGGAATTTCTGAATGTATTATTATTAAATTCATATTCACCGAAGGGTAAAACAGTTCCGCTGCACACAGGACATTTCAGCTCAACATTATTCACATTGAAATCACCGTAAACGGGCTTATTTATGAAATAAGACTTAAATACAAGCCTTTCAAAAAAGCGTGTATCGCACTTAATGATAAACTTTTTAAATTTATCTTTGTCAAAAACCTTCTTTAAGCAGTAAGCAGTGACAAAGCAATCCTCAAGAGCACGATGAAATTTAGCTGTATCAACATTAACGCCAAACTTTTCTGCACATTTTGACAAGCTTATCTGAGAGCCGTTATGATCAGTTATAAACTGCATACAATAGCTCTGGGCATCTGCGTAATAATGCATAAATTCAACATCCGAGGTATTTTTAAAACGCTTATAATTATCTGCAAGAGTATAAAGATCACTGTTTGACCAGCTCAAAAAAACAACATTATTTCCCCTGCTCCAGCGGGAAAAATCCGCAAAAGCGTCATCAAAGGATATACCGTCTGCCCTTATTTCATCCATAGTAATATGAGTAAGCTTTTTAAAATTTGAGCCGAGCTTTTTTGACAGACGCGGATAAATTAACTGCTTGAATGTATCAATAACCTCAAAATCTTCATTAAGCTTAACGGCACCGATTTCAATAATCTCATTTATTCCCTTTTGAGTTCTGTAATTAAACGCGTTATTCCATTCTAAATCAAAGATAATATATTCCATAATCATCACACATTTTTCTAAAAAAAATAACCTTGCATACGCAAGGTTACTTCTCTTAAAAACTTATCCTATAAAAAGAAATACAAGGAATGCAGCAAGAACAATTATGAAGAAAACCACAATTAACCATTTGGTAATTCTTTCAAGCTTAGCTTCAATAGTTCTTCCTTTAGATTTGCCTAAAAATGTTTCTGCACCGCCTGCAATGGCACCTGAAAGGTTCTGAGAACGACCCTCCTGCATAAGCACAACGATAGTTATAATTACAGACGCAACAATAAGAAGAGCGCCAAATACATAATGATACCAGGACATATTTATTCCTCCGTTAATCTAAATTACTAATGGATTATATCACAATAGCAGTTATAATGCAAGCACTTTTTTAAAATGTTAGAAAGTTATTTGCTCTGCTATATCAGCCTCACCGGGAAGAGCACCCGCAGCAGGAAGATTTTTAGCTCTGAAACGCCATTCCTTTTCAAACTCATTTTCAAAATGAATATGAAGAGAAACTACCTTATGTGTTTTTTTGAGCTTCATCGCCGAAATACCCTGAGTATCCTTTGTGGTTTTTGGTAATATGCCTGCTGTATTAATAAGAAGCTTCCTTCCGCCTGACGAGCTTAAAACAATATCAGCATCCTCTCTGATATAGATTATACCGGCAAGCGGTGATTTATTCGAATACGCATTGACAAGCTTTTTTCTGTTGGTTTTTGTAGCATATGCCGACATATCAACCTTTGCAAGCTTGCCGTTTTCAAAAGCAAAAATCATATAGCCCGAATAATTACTGAGCACTGCCATATAAACAACCTGCTCACCCTCGTCCATATCAAGCTTTGAGGGCACATATTCACCGAGAACAGACGCCTTAGTGTCTGTAAAATCATCTGCCTTTGATTTATAAACCTGATGCTGATTTGTAAAGAACAGCAGCTCATCCTTATTGGAGCATTCAATTTCGGGGAGCATTTTATCGCCCTCCTTGACCTTCTGTTCACCGCTCATACGAAGATTAGCTGTTTTAATTTTCTTGAGATAACCCTGCTCTGACAAGAACAGCGTTACGGGGTAATCTGCAATCTCAATGATTTCAGCCGGCAGCTCCTCGTCAGCATCATAGAGCACCTCGCTTTTTCTGCCCTTATCATACTTCTTGGCAACTGCATCAAGCTCGCCGATGATAATCTTTTTCATTTTATTTCTGCTTGAAAGAATTGATTCAAGGTCGGCAATATCATTTTCAAGCTGCTCAATATCCTTTATTCTTTTAAGGATATACTCCCTGTTCAAATGGCGCAGCTTTATTTCTGCAACATATTCAGCCTGAACCTCATCAATACCAAAGCCAATCATAAGGTTTGGAACAACCTCCGACTCACTCTCGGTTTCCCTTACAATCTTAACAGCCTTGTCAATATCCAGCAGAATTTTTGAAAGACCCTTTAACAAATGAAGCTGTTTTCTCTTTTTGTCAAGATTAAATGTAATTCTTCTTCTGATACACTCAAGGCGGAAATCAATCCACTCAAGAAGTATACCTTTAACTCCGAGAACAACAGGTCTTCCCTTTATAAGCAGATTGAAATTACAGCTGAAGCTGTCCTGCAAAGGTGTCATTTTATAAAGCTTGAGCATAAATTTATCTGCATCAATGCCGCGCTTAAGGTCAATAGTGATTTTTAAGCCTGAAAGATCGGTTTCATCTCGCACATCGCTGATTTCCTTGATTTTATTGGACTTAACAAGCTCAACGATTTTATCAATAACTGCCTCAGATGTAGTGGTAGGCGGAATCTGAGTAATATCAATACAGTTATATTTTTTATCATAGGTGTATTTTGCCCTTACCTTAACAGAGCCTCTGCCCGTTTCGTAAATTTTATCGAACTCTGCCTTATCATAAAGTATATAACCGCCGCCCACAAAATCAGGAGCAATAAGCGTGTCGCTGATAACATGATCGGGATTTTTCATAAGTGCGGCTGTTGTGTCGCATATTTCCTTAATGTTGAAGGATGCAATGGATGATGCCATACCGACTGCAATACCTGTTGTAACATTGCAAAGAATTGTCGGAAAAGTTACAGGGAGCAATGTTGGCTCTTTCATTGTATTGTCGTAGTTATCAACAAAATCAACCGTATCAAGCTTAATATCATCAAAAAGCTCGTGACATATAGGTGCAAGCTTTGCCTCTGTATAACGTGAGGCTGCATACATCATATTTCTGCTGTATGCCTTACCGAAATTTCCCTTTGACTCAACAAAGGGATAAAGAAGTGCCTCGTTGCCTCTTGACAGTCGCACCATTGTTTCGTAAATAGCAGCATCACCGTGAGGATTAAGCTGCATTGTGCGACCTACAATATTCGCACTTTTTATTGTTCCGCTCTGCAGCAGACCCATATTATACATTGTATAAAGCAGCTTTCTGTGTGAGGGCTTAAGACCGTCAATTTCAGGAATAGCACGTGAAAGAATTACGCTCATCGCATAAGGCATATAGTTGCCTGTCAAGGTATCTGTTATAACCTCATCCTGCACCAAGCCTGCCCCTTTGATGTGCACATTGTCTGCAAGCGGTTTATTACTCTGCTCTGTATTATCTTTTTTTCTTCTTGCCAAAACAATGCACCCCCTTAGCTGACATCAGCGGCATCAATATAAAGATGACCGTAGTCTGCAATATATTCTTTTCTTCCGTCAAGATTATCACCGAGAAGCAAATCAAACATTTCAGAGGTTTTCTCTGCCTCGGCAGGCGTTACCTTTACAAGACGTCTTGTGGCAGGATTCATAGTTGTAAGCGCCATCATTTCCGCCTCATTCTCACCAAGACCCTTTGAACGCTGAACTGAATATTTCTTATCGCCTATTTCCTCTCTGATCTCGTCCATCTCTATCTCATTATAGGCAAAATAGGTCTGGTCGCCGCATGTAACCTCATAAAGCGGTGATTCGGCAATATAGACCTTTCCGGCTTCAATAAGCTTCGGCATAAGTCGGTAAATCATAGTCAGTATAAGTGTTCTTATCTGAAAACCGTCGACGTCGGCATCGGTACATATAAGCACCTTTGACCATCTCAGGTTGTCCATATCAAACAATGACAAATCCTTTGCTGCTTTGCTCTTGACCTCAACACCGCAGCCGAGAACCTTTATTAAATCAGTTATTATTTCACTTTTAAATATCTTGTCGTAATCTGATTTAAGACAATTAAGTATTTTACCTCTCACAGGTATGATAGCCTGAAAGTTAGCATCTCTCGCCTGTTTGCAGGCACCGAGCGCAGAGTCACCCTCAACTATAAATACTTCTCTTTCATTGACATCCTTTGAACGGCAGTCAACAAATTTCTGAACACGGTTTGTCAGATCCATTTTGGACTGAAGAGAGGTTTTAAGAGTCTTTCGGGTATTCTCCGCCTTAACTCTGGCACGCATATTTATGAGCACCTGATTTGAAATTTTATCGGCGTCCATTTTATTTTCAATAAAATATACTTCAAGCTGACGGCGGAAAAAGTCAGTCATAGCCTCCTGAATAAACTTATTCGTTATAGCCTTTTTAGTCTGATTTTCATAAGAGGTCTGTGTAGAAAACGATGAAACCACAAAAATAATACAGTCCTCAACGTCCTGAATATTTATCTGACTGTCACTTTTCGCATATTTATTATTAGCCTTCAGATATGCATTTATCTGATTAACAAAAGCACTTTTAAAAGCCTTCTCAGGTGCACCGCCGTGCTCAAGATAGCTTGAATTGTGGTAGTACTCCTTAAGCTGAGTTTTAAGCGAAAAGCACAGCGCTGCTTTTATTTTAAGCTTATAATCAGGCAAGTCCTCTCTGTCCCTGCCCTTTCGCTCACACTCCCAGTACTGAGGTGATGTGAAAGCCTTATCGCCTGCAAGCTCCTTGACGTAATCTGAAATACCGTCATTATAACAAAATTCAATTGTTTCAAATTTTGAAGCAGATACCTGGTCCTTTAATATAAATTTAATTCCGTCATTGACAATTGCCTGACGTTTAATCGTTTCTTTATAATAATCGAGAGGAATATTTATATCAGTAAAAACGTCAAGGTCAGGCTTCCAGCGTATACGTGTTCCCGTATCGCGCTTGTCATACTTTTCCCTGACAAGACCGCCTACATTTTCGCCCTTTTCAAAATGAAGAGTATATTTATATCCGCCTGTATGCACCTCGGCATCCATATATTCAGAGGCATACTGTGTAGCGCACAAGCCAAGACCGTTAAGGCCGAGAGAAAACTCATAGTTGTCGCCGTCATTATCGTACTTGCCGCCTGCATACATTTCGCAGAACAGAAGCTCCCAGTTATACCTTTCTTCGTTTTTATTATAGTCAACAGGAATACCGCGTCCGAAATCCTGAACCTCAACCGAACCGTCAAGAAAGCGTGTTATAACAATTTTTCCGCCATAACCCTCTCTCGCCTCATCAATTGAGTTTGACATAATTTCAAAAACAGCATGCTCACAGCCCTCAAGACCGTCCGAGCCGAATATTACCGCAGGGCGCAGTCTAACTCTGTCTGCACCCTTTAAGGATTTAATGCTGTCATTACCATACTCTTTTTTCTTAGCCAAATTTATCCCTCCGAATTGAAGTTCACATACTGGAATATATTACAATATATTGTATAAAAAGTCAAGAATACAAAAATTTAACGGCAGCGATTGTAGGCTACCGTTAAAAAATATTTTATTCGTCAGATACCGACATGTCAGAATTGATGTCATTGTCAGAAACAGTGTCATCTGCTTTTGTTTCCGAAACATCATCATCCTTCTGCTCTTCATCAATTGCTGCGCTTTCGTCAGCTTCATCATCTTCTGACTTTTCAATAAAGCCCTTTTCCATCAATGAAATAAAGTCAGCACCATTGATTTTTTCTTTTTCAATAAGAGTTTCTGCAACAAGAACAAGCTTATCATAATGCTCCTTGAGTATGCATTCGGTTTTCTCGTAAGCAGCACGCATCATTTTTTCAATCTCGGCATCAATTCTTGCAGATGTAACGTCACTGTAATTATTAACATGACCATAATCTCTGCCAAGGAATATTTCATTATTATCATCACTGTAAACAACAGGACCTATCTCATCGCTCATACCGTACTTTGCAACCATATCACGGCATATTGTTGACGCTCTCTGAAGGTCATTGGATGCACCTGTTGAAATATCGTGAAGCACAATTGACTCAGCAACACGTCCGCCGAGCAGGCTTACAAGCTGGTCAAGCATAGCTTTCTTTGACGGATAATTCTCTTCCTGCGGTGTATACCAGGTATAACCGCCTGCTCCCATACCGCGGGGAATAATTGAGATTTCCTTAACAGGGTCACATTCTTCAAGGAAGTAAGATGAAACCGCATGACCCGCCTCATGATAAGCGGTAAGTTTTTTGGACTTCTCGTTATACTTATGTGATTTCTTTTCCGTACCTATTTCAACCCTTGAAGTAGCATCTGAAATCTCCTCCATAGTAATTGCCTTTTTGCCTCGTCTTACGGCAAGCAAAGCAGATTCATTAAGAAGATTTTCAAGGTCAGCACCTGTAAAGCCCATAGTATCCTTTGCAATTTCTTTTAAATCAACATCAGGCGCTAATGGCTTATTCTTTGAATGAACCTTGAGTATTTCCTCTCTGCCCTTTGTATCAGGCTTGTTGACGGTAATCTGTCTGTCAAATCGACCGGGTCTTAAAAGTGCAGGGTCAAGAACATCAGGTCGGTTGGTAGCGGCAATAACTATAATTCCTGTGTTAGTACCGAAGCCGTCCATCTCAACAAGAATCTGGTTGAGCGTCTGCTCTCTTTCATCGTTTCCGCCGCCTGTACCTGAGCCTCTGTGACGTCCTACTGCATCAATTTCATCAATAAAAACAAGACACGGAGCTTTTTTCTGTGCCTGATCGAACAAATCACGTACACGTGAAGCACCGACACCGACATACATTTCAACAAAGTCAGAGCCTGAAATTGAAAGGAATGGCGCATCCGCCTCACCTGCAACTGCACGTGCAAGCAAGGTTTTACCTGTACCGGGAGGACCGACCATAAGAACACCCTTTGGTATTCTTGCACCGAGAGCCGTGAATTTTTCGCTGTCCTTCAAGAAATCAACGAGTTCCTTCATTTCTTCCTTTTCTTCGTCACAGCCTGCTACATCGGCAAAGGTGGTTTTGTTATTTTCGTCATCAACGTGTACCTTAGCTCTGATTTTACCAAAGCCGAGAGTTCTGTTTGTATCACTGTTCATGGCACTGCTCATTTTTCTTATCATATAAATTGAAAGAACAATAAGACCGACAGTAATAACAAGACTCGGCAGCATACTGTAAATCCATGAGCCTGACGTTCCTTTTTTATAGTCGAAAACTATTTTATTGTCAGGATTTTTTTCATTATATTCCTCTACCTCGTCCCTTATATCGTCAAGGAAATACGCAACATTGGGAACAGAATAGCGCTGCTCCTTATCAGGCTCCGCAAAGGTTTTGTAAATCAGACTTCCGCTTGACAGATCAAGCGTAAATTCCTTAACCTCATCATTTTTAAACACAGTCACAATTTCAGAATACTTTACGTCAACCTTTGTCTGCTGATGAGAAAAGTAAATAACTGCACCAATCAGAAGCACCGGTATCAATAAATATATTAAAATTGATTTCCAGTTTTTTGCCATATTATTCATTAATTATCCTCCGCGAGAATTTTGATTGTAATAACTCGTTTTGTATTTTTATCTGTCTTAACACGTTCGTCAGCACAGTAATCAGCAATACCTATTATACCTAAATCATCACAGATTACTCCAACCGAGCTGCGTTTCTCAACAGGAATTTCAAGCTCATTAAAAAGCTTTTTCAGTGATTTTGTACAGCCGCGGTTTGCCGGGGAAATTCTGTCGCCGCATTTTCTTTCCCTGACAGCTACACTGCCGATAATTTTATCACAGTCACAATAAAAATCAACAGATTTTTCATTAAATTCATCAATATTTAAAATTTTGGTAACATAGTTAAAGCTTTTTGGCTTTGCTGTAAAATCCGCAAGCCTTAAATATTTACTGTCAGAGGCAGCAAATATTTCACCCTTAATCTGAACTCTGCCCGGGTTATTCAATAAATTTAACACAGCTAAAAGGTGATTTCTGTCAAGATATATTCCCTGATGTGAAAAAAATTCTGATATAACTCTTTTCTGAACAGCTTTATCCGATTTTTTCAATTTATCAAGCAGCAGCCTATTATCTTTACAGGCAGTATTATAACACTCAGCCGCACAGCTTTCAATAAAGCGATAATCATCATTGCAGTCATTAATAAATTCAGCAAGCTTATTTTCATAATCTTTGTTGATTTGTGAAAACAACGGCAGAATTTCATTTCTGATTTTATTTCTTGAATAGTCGTTTGATAAATTAGTTTCGTCAGTTCTGAAAGAAATTGAATTGTCAAGACAGTATTGCCTTATTTCTTCGCCACTGATTTCTATAAGCGGTCTTATAATCTTATCACGGACCGGCGGAATACCGCAAACACCTTTTAAACCTGTACCTCTTATAAGACGGAATAAAATCGTTTCGGCATTATCGCTCAGATTATGAGCAGTAGCTATTTTGTCACATTCAATGCTTTCAAAAAAATCATAGCGTCTTTGCCTTGAGTATTCCTCAACGCTCATACCGGCAGCAGCAGCCTCGAAAACAGCATCAATTGAAAGCATATTAAACTCAATATTATTATGCTCACAGTACTCTTTAACAAACAAAGCATCTTCAACAGAGTTTTTCCCTCTTATTCCGTGCTCAATATGCGCAGCCTTGACCGTTATATCAAGCTTATCCGTATTTTTAACAAAGAAATCAAGCAGCAGCATTGAATCGGCACCGCCTGAAACACCTACTAAGACAGTATCGCCTGCTGAAAGCATATTATATTTATTAATTGTATTAATAATTTTTTTATTCATAATATGATTTATCAATTGATCTGAAGCGTGTAAACTCCTTATCAAAGGTTAATTCAATTGAGGTTGTTGCACCATGTCGGTTTTTAGCAATAATAAGCTCGGTTTTGTTTGCATCAATATCATCCTGCTTATCCTCATCGACATCATTTCTGTAATAATCCTCACGATAGAGAAAAAGTACAATATCAGCATCCTGCTCGATTGAGCCTGATTCACGAAGATCCGCAAGCTGGGGCTTATGATTTTTACCATGACCCTCAGTACCACGGGAAAGCTGAGCACAGCAGATAACCGGAATGTTCAGATCCTTAGCCATCATTTTGAGGTTTCGTGTAATTTCACTTACCTCCTGCACACGGTTTTCCTTTTTGCCCGCAGAGGAAATAAGACCGAGATAGTCAATAATGATACAGTCTACATTCTTCATTCGTCTTACCCTTGATTTAATCTCAGGTACAGTGATTGAAGATGTGTCATCCAGATAAAGCTCAACATCATTGAACTGACCTGCGGCATTGCCGAGTCTTACCCACTCTTCCTTGGTCATTTCGCCTGTTTTAAGCTTTTGTGATTCAACACCCGCCTGAGAGGCAAGAAGCCTTTCAGCAAGCTGTGACTTTGTCATTTCAAGGCTGAAAACAACACATTTCTTTCTTGCACCCATAGAAATATTCTGTGCAAGGTTAAGTGCAAAGCTGGTTTTACCCATAGCAGGACGGGCACCGATAAGTATTAGGTCACTTTTATTAAGACCTGTTAAGTATTTATCAAGCATACCGAAGCCTGAGGGTATACCCTTATATTTGTCCTTATCCTCACCTGTTATCTGTGCAAGCTTCGTATACACATCATTAACGATAACCTCACTTATTTTAGTGGGTCCGTTTTTTTCCTTGCCCTGACGGATATCATAAATCATCTGCTCCGCCCTGTCAAGAATTGTCGATGCGTCTGCCTCGCCGCCTGTTGCCTGATCAATAATTGTATTTGAAATATTAACAAGAGAGCGAAGATAAAATTGCTCCTTGACAATTTTAACATAGTATTCAATATTAACGGTTGAAGGCACACTCTGAGCTAATGTCATCAGGTATTCCCTGCCGCCGGCAGTATCGTAATGACCTTTTTTAGTCAATGCGTCTGCAATAATTACAGGGTCAATAGCCTTGGAGTTTGTATACATAAGCATCATGGCACTGAATATTTCCCTGTGCTGCGGAAGATAGAATGCATCGGCATTAATCTCCGAAACAACAAGTTCCATACATTCCTGATCAATCAGAATTGAACCCAGAACAGACTGCTCAGCCTCAAGGTTATACGGCATCATAACACCGCTTGTCATATTTGGTTCAGCCATTTTTTAAGCCTCCGACACCTGAACAAAAACCTTTGCAGAAATACCCTGATAAACCTTAATTTCCGCCTCAACTGTTCCGAAGGCTTTGATGTCCTCCATAACAATCTTTCTTTTATCCACATCTATGTTAAGCTCACTCTTGATCTGCTTGGCAACATCCTTTGATGTTACTGAGCCGAAAAGCTTGCCGTTTGCACCGGCTTTAGCCTTAAGCTTAAAGGTTTTGCCGCTAAGACTGTCAGCAGTTTTCTGTGCAGCCTTGATTTCCTCCGCCTTATGAAATTTCTTGGCAGATTCCTTATTGTTAAAATCGTTCATTGCTGAGGCATTAGCCTCAATAGCCAGTCCCTTAGGGAACAGGAAATTTCTTGCATAACCGTCAGATGCATTAACCAAATCACCCTTTTTGCCAAGACTTTTAACGTCCTGCTTTAAAATAACCTTCATATCATACCTCCTAAATTTCCATAAATATAGGTAAAATCATCGGATTGCGCTTAGTTTTTTCAAACATAAGGCGTGACAAATCATCACGAAGCTTAGTTTTAATAAAATGCCATTCACATGACTTACCCTTATAATTATCATTAATAATTTTTGCCGCAAGATTCTTGGCAGCGTTCATTATTTCTTCATTTTCCTTAACAAAAACAAAGCCGCGCGAAACCACCTCAGGTCCGCTCACGACACAGCCGCTCGCTGTATCAATTGCGGCAAACACAATTATTATGCCGTCCTTTGAAAGTCTTTTTCTTTCGTTGAGAACAATATTTCCTACATCGCCGACACCGATTCCGTCAACATACACCTCACCTGCGGGCACCTGACCTATCTTCTTTATACAGTCGGCTGAAAGCATTACCTTATCACCGATAGAGCCTATATAGATATTATCCTTAGCTATTCCCATTTCAACAGCAAGACCTGCGTGCTTCTGCAGATGCTTCTGCTCACCGTGAACGGGAATAAAGAATTTCGGCTTAACAAGACTCATAATGAGCTTAAGCTCCTCCTGGCAGGCGTGACCTGAAACGTGAACATCATACATTTTTTCATATATGACCTCAATGCTGTGCTTCATAAGCTCATTGACAACATTACCCACCATTTTTTCATTACCGGGAATAGGAGTTGCAGAAATAATAACATAGTCATTCGGAGTAAGGCTTACCTTTCTGTGCTCGCCGAATGCCATTTTCGTTAACGCTGACATAGGCTCACCCTGAGAGCCTGTTGTTATAATTACGAGCTTTTCATCAGGATAATTCTTTATTAATCCTATATCTATCAGTATGCCGTCAGGAATATTGAGATAGCCAAGCTCCGCACCGACCTTAACAAGATTTTCCAGGCTTCTGCCGATTACGGCAACCTTTCTGCCTCTTGATTCAGCAACATCCATAATCTGCTGAACTCTGTGTATATTTGATGCAAATGTAGCAACAACAATTCTCTTGTTCTTAGCTTTTCTGAAAAGCATTTCAAAAGAATCACCGACAGTTCTTTCACTTGCGGTATAGCCCGGTCGCTCAGCATTTGTTGAATCTGACAGAAGCGCAAGAACTCCTCTTTTACCATACTCGGCAAATCTCGTCAAATCAATCATATCACCGTCAACGGGTGTTGTGTCAATTTTAAAATCACCTGTCTGAATTATGACTCCCGCAGGGCACTTTATTGCAAGTGCAACTGCATCGGGAATTGAATGATTAACATGAATGAACTCGATATTGAATGAGCCGAGAGTAATATTTGTTCTTGGCTTAATTTCAACAAGCTTTGCTGAATTAAGAAGCCTGTGCTCCTCAAGCTTACCCTTGATAAGACCAAGCGTAAGTTTGGTTGAATATATCGGAATATTAACCTTTTTCAGCAGATAAGCAAGACCGCCTATATGGTCCTCATGACCGTGAGTAATAATAATTCCCTTTATTTTTGAAATATTATTTTCTACATAACTGAAATCAGGAATAACGAGATCAACACCCGGTAAATCACCGTCGGGAAAAGCAAGACCGCAGTCAACAAGAAACATATCGTCGCCGTATTCATAAACGGTCATATTTTTTCCGATTTCATTCATACCGCCTAAAAAGGCAATACGAACAGACTCCTTAGCCTTCGGCGGTCTGGGAGCTTTGCGGTTCGGGGACTTGCGGTAAGTTACATAACGCTTTTTGGAATTCCGTTTTCCCTGAGCGCTCTTACCGGTCTGTCTATTTTGATTTGTCATAAATAACCTCCATTAGTTTATTTTTCCGTTCTCTTAAAATACTAATATATTAAACTATAATCTTCCTCTTGTCAAGCCGACACATTTATAATAACAATAAATACATAAGCCACTATATTGATTATTACCCGAATTGGTGGTAAAATATGTATGAATAAAAAAAGTCAGAGGTAATTATGAAAAAAATTGATATTTATACAGACGGCGCCTGCAGCGGAAATCCCGGAAAGGGCGGCTGGGGTGCAATACTTGTTTATAACGGCACTGAAAAAGAATTAAACGGCGGCGAACCCGAAACAACAAATAACCGTATGGAGCTTACCGCTGTTATATCTGCACTGAAAGCACTTAAAGAACCCTGCGAAGTTTCATTGACTACGGATTCAAAATATGTTTGCGATGCTGTCAGCAAGGGCTGGGTTTACAGCTGGCAGAAAAACGGATGGAAAAAGGCAGACAAAAAGCCTGCCCTGAATGTTGATTTGTGGGAGCAGCTTCTGCCGCTGCTTGAAAAACACAGTGTTACATTTAACTGGGTAAAGGGTCATAATGGTCACCCATATAATGAACGCTGTGACAGATTAGCTGTTGAATACTATCTTAATAATTAGAGTATATCAAACTTATCAATAATACCGATACCTATACCAAGCTTACCGCCGTTTAACAGATGTGCTTTTGCAGATTTTTGAAGCGATGTGTTTTCTTGGTATTTCTTTTTATTGAGCTGTCTTTTACCGAAAATTCTTTCAACAGACTGCTTATCAATATCAGCTGAGCAAATAATATCAAACATTGATGAAAACTGCATAATATTGCTTGACGACTCCATAAACAAACAGTTATCGCCATACAGCAGCCAGCTTTCGCAAAAGAAATATTTGAAGCTGTAATCGGGAAAATACTTATCAAAGAAGCTGACAGCCTTCCTGAATGAAGCAACACAATCTGAATATATCAGCTTTTCACCCTGGGGAATATGAACGTTAATAACACGCTCGCCGCAGTCAAAGGGAAAGCATTTGTAGTCAAGCAGCTTATTGCTGCATCTGAACATCTGAAACTGAAGTCTTCCTATTCTGAAAAGCTCGCAATTAAGATGATTTTTAATCCAGTTATAATTAGCAAGACCCTTGTTATTATTATTTTCACACCATATTCTTATATCATCAAGGGTATCAAACAATATGCTGTCTGGTATTTTGAGCTTTTTGTATTTTTCCAAAGTATATTCAGCCGTTTCAATAATTACGGCAAGCCTTGTTAAATCGTCTTTGAATCTCAGACAACTATAATTGCCGTCTGCACATTTTTTCGCAAGTGACAGAATTTTGACCCTGTCCTTACGGGCAAGGTCAATTACTCTGTTTTTAAGCTGATTATCCAGATTAATCTTATCAATTAAATCAAGCATATCATTGCGCCTCTGTTGATGCTTCTGATGAAGGCTCTGTTGATGAAACTGCAGCCTCTGAAGTCCCCTGCGTAACGTTTTCATATTTTGACATAAGCCCCGAAGAAACAATATGAGTTATGTCATAATTAATTTCGTATTTTGATAAAAGCGAAAGAACATCCAGATTTAAAAAATTACTGTCTGCATTTTCATCCTGCACAGTGAATTTTGCACCTTTATCAAGATATTTGATTTTTCTTTCAAGACCGTTTATGCCATCAACCTCTTCACCTTCAAAAAAGATATAAGTTCCTTTTATAACAATAATGCCCTCAAACTTATTTTCCTCCTGAGAAACATAAGTGCGCTCAGGCTTTGTTGAAGTTTCAGGCTCTTTGAAGGAAAGCTTGCCGCTGTAAAAAAGTGCACACACAACAGCCACAGCCACAGCAGCCAGTGCAAACAAAAGCCATACTCCTTTATGGCTCTTTTTTTCTCTTCTGAATCTATGTCTTTCAAGGGTGGGAACATCGCCTGACTCATCATCGGTATGCGTCGAATTCATATCAAATTCCCTTGCGGTTTCCTGATAAGAGGCATCATCCTTTTTATGTACAACTAAAGGACTGTCCGGCTTTTCTTCCATAATTTCATCATCCATAGCGATTACCTCAAATTATATTTTAATTCATTCTAACATATATTTTATTAATTTTCAATATTTATTGATTTTGATGAATAAAATTGTTATAATAACTGAAAACAGTATAATGGAGAGAAATATGAACATTTTAACCTTTGATATTGGCGGAACAAATATTAAATATGCACTTTGCAATGAAAAATTTGTTTTATCTGATAAACACACAATACCTACCGAAGCTAAAAACGGAGGTCAGGCACTTGTAAATAAAATCATTTCTATAATTGAGGATTATGATAATATAGACCGTGTAGCAATTTCCACAGCCGGTCAGGTTGACAGCGATAACGGAATTGTTGTTTATTCAACTGACAATATCCCGTATTATACAGGAATGATGGTTAAAAAGATTATAGAAAACAAAACAGGAATAAAGACCTTTGTTGAAAATGATGTTAACGCATTCGCCCTTGGTGAAGCTGAGTTCGGTGCAGGAAAAGGCAAGAATAATTTTATTGCCCTTACCTACGGCACAGGTATCGGAGGTGCTTTATTTCTTGACGGCAATCTTTATAAAGGTATGGGGTCGTCAGCAGGTGAATTCGGTCATATGATAACTCATGTCGGCGGCAAGCAGTGCACCTGCGGCGGAGAGGGCTGTTATGAATGCTATGCCTCTACAAAAGCACTTCTCCAGACTGTTAACAAAAGAAATAACATTAATCTCAATGCCTTTGAAATCTTTGAAAAGGAAAATTTTCAGAAGCCTGAAATCCGTTCCATTATTGATAAATGGATTGACGAAATGATTGTCGGTCTTGTAAATATTATTTATATATTCAATCCGCCGTTAATAATTTTAGGCGGCGGAATTATGAACGAGGATTATGTAATAGATCTTATAGACAGAAAAATCTATAATCTGCTTATGGATAATTTCAAGGATGTCAATATAGTAAGATCGCATCTCGGAAGTGACGCTGCACTTTTGGGCGTTGCATCAAAAGCAGCAAAGCTGTAAAATAAAATTTATGAAAAAAGCCTTGTAATTCGTACGAATTACAAGGCTTTTTCATTATCAGCTTGCTTTAAAAAATTGCTTTTCATAAAGACTGAAAAATGCTATTACAATTGTAAAGCTGACTATACCGCCCATTGCCACATCACTGAGATAGTGCGCACCCATAATAAGCCTTGTGAAAGCCACAACAGACGTATAGATGAGAGGAATTGCAAAGCAAAGGGTCTTTCTTTTTTTCCATTTTTCCGAAAGATACGGAAAAGTCATCATCAGATAGCTCATACCTGCACCTGCTGTATGACCGCTCGGAAAAGACTTATTGCCGTTAATTCCGTTAATCTGATACCACGGAGTAAAAGCATCATAGCTTCCTGCTGCAAGCAAATCCCTGAAACGCACACGTCCCCACAGATATTTCATACCTTCTATAACAGTAATCTGTACAAACATAACAATGATGCTTAAAACCGCAATCTGCCTCAATGTATCACGATGCTTTTCAGAAAAATTAATGAATTTTCCTGTTATCAGGCAGGTCACTCCGAAGCCTAAGCCGTAGATAATGCTGAACAGCATTCTGTTCTCATCTGTAAAAAAGTATTTACCGATATAGTAGCCGAAATAAGCCGAGCCGCCAAGAGCAATAATTGCCCCGGCAATCTGCTGAAGCTTATTCTTATATGTATAAAACAAAACAGTTCCTGCTAAGGGACATATTAATCTGCCGGGGATTTCGCCTGTATTTTTAAACCATACAGCAACAATATTCTCAGTGTTGTTAAGAAGCTTATCAAGCTGTAAATCACAGAATACAGCGGCAAGCAATGCAGCGGCTGCTGCGATATAAAAGAATATTATTTCACTCTTATACCTTTTAATCATAAAGTCCCCTCCTGAGCACTATTTAATTATGATATTCATAATAATACCAGTTATCGTTAATCTGTTTAACCACAAGCCATTGCTCACTGTAAGACTTTATATCCTTGTAACTGCCCTTGACAAGAGTTCCGTCCTCCTGCTCTGAGTATTCCTCTTCCTTTAAATCCTCATTGTCAATACTTACAGGAAAAAGGTTATCGGCATTTTCACAATAAAGATAGCCCGACTTATAAAAGGATGTATCAAGACTGTAATCAATAACGCCGTCTTTGCCTGAAACAGCTTTTATATTTTTCTTTTTCAGGTTATCGTCAGCATTATAAATAACGGTTCCGTTTTCAACCGACTGAATTTCAAGTCCGTCAGTATTACCATTCAGTACTGAATACAGGGTGTCACTGAAGAAATCGTCATTATTTGTAAAGCGTGATGTTTTTGTGCTGATATTATAATAATTACTTTTACAAAGCTCTTTAGAAGCAAAATAACTGCCGCAGACAATGCCTGCAATGATAATTACTGCTGCAATAATAAGAATTATTATTTTATTTTTAGATAACGTTTTCATAAGAATCACCCCTAAACAAGTTTTGAAATATAGCTTGGATTGTCAATTATAACCGACGGACCTGCCGCAAACAGACTTTCAAAGCTTCTGAACCCCCAAGAGCACGCAACAGCCTCAGCACCGATATTTTTTGCTGTATGGACATCTACATCACTGTCACCGAAAAAAATTGCCTCACTGCCCTTACAGCCGAGCTTTTCAAGTGCAAGATTGGCTGTGTAGGGGTCAGGCTTTTTAGGCTTATCCTCAACAGCACCGACAATAAAATCAAAATAATCCCTGCCAAAAAGACTTTCAACCATAAGAACAGCCGACTGATGCGGCTTGTTAGTGACAACCGCAAGCTTTATCCCCTTTGATTTTAAGCAATCAAGAGCTTCCTTAACACCATCATAAACCACAGCATTATCAAGAAGAATTTCATTATATTTAACCTTAAAGAGCTCCAGCGCCTCATCAAGCTCAGACTCGCTGAGTGAATGCTCAAAGGCTCTGTCAAGCAGCATTCTTGCACCGTTGCCTACAAAAGCACGATAATCCTTATCTGACCATTTTGCCTTTCTTCCGAGCTTTTCAAGCACCCAGGCAGTTGCTCTTCCCAAATCTGCGGAAGTATCTGCCAGAGTTCCGTCAAGGTCAAAAAGTGCACATTTAATCATATAAATCACTTAAATCCTGTTCTTTTTTCTTTTTTGAATTAGAAATTATTTTAGCAGCTATAACTATTACTGCAGCACCTGCAAGAACGGCACATTCAATATATATTTTTCTGTCCCTTGCCTTACTGTCAACAGACAGCTTTCCGCTTTTAACCTGAGTCCAAAGATTATTTTCAAGCTCAATAATATTCTGGGGAAGATTTTTAAAAAACTGTGTTGTCAGTTTCTCCTCAGGGTAAATTACAGGCTCACCGTAGAGAGAGCTTTCCTCATTCTGCTCAACAGTGATATTAGGAGAATGATAATATATATATTCACAGTTTTCAAAAGCCACCTGCGGCTCATGCATAAAGTTAATGAACGCTTCTGCACCTTTTTTATTCTGTGAGCAATTCGGTACGCAAAAGGCATCATAAAATTCATTGACACCCTCCTGAGGATAGCAGTAGCCCAAATCCTCATTATTTTCAAGCATAAGCAGATAATCACCTGCGTAATAGGTTGCAAAAGCGTATTCACCGCTTTCCATAAGATTAAAAACCTCATCCATTACATAAACAGGGCTTACCTTATCTCTTTGCTCAGCAAGGAGCTCGGCTGCTTTTATCCAGTCATCCTCATTAACAGTATTAAAATCCTGACTGAGTCTTGACTGTGCAATTGCAAAGGAATCACGGGGATTATTGAACATAAGCACCTTTCCTCTGTACTGCTCATCCCACAGTACTTCCCAGCTTTCAGGCTCTTCATCAACAAGAGTTTTGTTATAAATCAGCACAGTGGTACCGACATTAAAGCACACTGTATATAACTGCTCAGGGTCAAAATAAAGATGCTGATATTTTTCATTGATAAGCTCAATATTCGGTATATTGTCATAATCAAGCGGCAGAAGCATATCCTCGTCAATGAGCCTTTCAATCATATAATCACTCGGCGCTATAACATCATATGAAACACCGCCGCCCGAAAGCTTTGAATACATATTTTCATTTGATTCAAAATTCGTATAATTAACCTTCGCACCTGTAAGACGCTCAAACTCAGAAACAACATCCATTGAGCCTTCTTCACCGTCTGATATATATTCACCCCAGTTATAAACATTAACTGTTGTACCCTGCAAACCGAGATTTTTATAATAATCAAGCTGCTCCTGCGTAAAATATTTATCCTCCGCAAGCACATTGATCGGCATCGAAGATATCACAAGAATCAGAGCAATAAAGAATGAAATTATTTTCTTCATTTAGCATCACTCTTACCCTTATTCTCCGCACGGCTCTGTGCCACATTCATAACAACAAGCAGCACAAGAATAAAAACAAACATCAGTGTTGAAAGAGCAAACATATCAGGTTTTACTCTTTTTTTAGTCATTGAGAAAATATATATCGGAAGTGTCTGAAAGCTCGGTCCGTTCGTGAAATAGCTGATTATAAAATCATCAAGCGATAATGTAAAGCTCATAACACAGCCTGTTATAATGCCTGTAATGATTTCAGGCATAACCACCTTGAAAAATGCTTTGACAGGCTTACAGCCCAAATCAAGAGCAGCCTCATAAATATGCATATCAAACTGCCTCAGTTTCGGCAGAACATTCAGTATGACATACGGCAGTGCAAATGTTACGTGTGCAATAAGCAATGTCCAGAAGCCCAGCACATCACTTTTATTTACAAGTGTGCCTGCAAATACAAAAAGCAGCATCATTGCAATACCTGTTACAATTTCAGGGTTCATCATCGGCACATTTGTAACATTCATCATTGCCGATTTATAAAGCTTATTTTTTGAATTGAAAAATCCGATTGCTGCCAGAACACCGAGAATTGTTGCAGCAACAGCGGTACAAACTGCAAGAATAACAGTATTCTTTAACGACTGCATTGCCGCTGTGTCATTAAACATTTCCCTGTACCAGTGAAGCGAAAATCCGCCAAAGGTATAGGTACTTGATGTCGAGTTGAATGAAAAAAGCATCATAACGCCTATCGGTGCATACAAAAAAATGAAAATTAAAGCAACATAGAATTTTGAAATAAAGGAGGTTTTCTTTTTCATATAATAACTCCTCCTTCATTTTCATCGTCAGCACCAAAATAATTCATTACTGCCAAACAGATAAAAATCAATATCATCAGCACAAAAGAAAGCGATGCACCTAAATTATAATTATTTGCACTCTGAAACTGAGTTTCAATAACGTCACCAATGAGCACAATCTGACCGCCGCCAAGCTTCTGAGTAATATAAAATGTTGAAACACATGGTACAAAAACCATTGTTATTCCACTGAGAACTCCAGGCAAAGACAGCGGAAAAATAACTCTGCGCAGAATATGGAACTTATTTGAACCGAGATCCTGAGCCGCTTCAATAAGTGAATTATCCATTTTTGACATAACGGAATAAATAGGCAGAATCATATATGGCAGAAAATTATAAACCATACCAAGAATAACTGCCCCGCCTGTATTTATCAGCTTGGCAGGCTCAAGACCTATAGAAATAAGGATGGTATTGATAATGCCGCTGTCGCCGAGAATAGTCATCCAGCTATAAGTTCTGATTAAAAAATTCATCCACATAGGAAGCATAACAAGAAGCATAACAAGCTGCTGATGTCGCTTTCCGAATTTAGAAAAAATATAAGCAAACGGATAACCGATAATCAGACAAATCGCAGTAGCTGCAATGCCATAAAGAATAGACAACAGAATTGTTGGAATATATGACGGTATCTGTGAAATGCTTGACAGTGAAAAAGCACCCGTTCTGTCAGTAAGTGCATAATACGCAACCATAATAAGCGGTGCAATAATAAACATCACTGACCAGATAAGATACGGCTTATCAAGCAGCTTAGAGGAAAATTTATTCTTCATCGTTTTCCTCCCAGTTATACTCGGCATCTGAGATATGGTCCATTTCGTCTGAGAATGAGGAATAGTCACCGAATTCGCCGCTGTATTCACTTCTGTTCATAATATGAATAGCATCAGGCTCAATATACATTCCTATTGTTTCACCGACCTTATGATTTTCCTCAGTGGTTTGTATCATCCATATAAAGCCGTCAACATCAACAAGTATTTCAAAATGCACTCCTTTAAAGGTTACATTTGTTATTTTACCTGTCAAAGATGCATCGGCGCCGGGATTGACAATTTTTATATCCTCAGGACGAACAACTGCTTCAACAAAAGTATTTTCACCGAAGCCTGCGTCAAGACATTTGAATTTAACACCGCCGAATGAAACAAGATAATCCTTAAGCATTATTGCATCAACAATATTCGATTCTCCTATGAAATCTGCAACAAAAGCATTCACAGGCTCGTTATAAATATCCTCGGGAGAACCTATCTGCTGAATTTTACCCTTGTCCATTACCACGACAGTATCTGACATCGAGAGTGCCTCCTCCTGATCGTGAGTAACATAAATAAAGGTTATTCCAAGTCTTTTCTGTATTGCCTTAAGCTCGGTCTGCATATCCTTGCGCAGCTTTAAATCAAGTGCGCCCAGCGGCTCATCAAGCAGCAGTACGTGCGGACTGTTAGCAAGTGCACGCGCAATCGCAACTCGCTGCTGCTGACCGCCTGAAAGCGAGTCAATGCTTCTTTTTTCAAAGCCCTTAAGATTAACAAGACTGAGCATATCAGCCACTATCTGACGCACCTCGCTCTTAGACTTTTTCTGAAGCTCAGGACCAAAGGCAATATTCTCATAAACATTCAGATGCGAAAAAAGAGCATAACGCTGGAAAATGGTGTTCACCTTTCTTTTATGAGGCGGAACATCATTTATTGCCTTACCCTCAAAAACAATTTCACCGCTGTCAGGCTCAATAAAGCCTGCTATACATCGCAGAGTAGTTGTTTTGCCGCAGCCGGAGGGACCTAAAAGCGTTATAAACTCTTTTTCATTTATAAACAGATTTAATTTGTCAAGTACAACATTGTCACCGTACTTTACGGTGATATCCTTAAGATCGATTATCTTTTTCAATTGCCACATCCTCATTTTTTCTAAACACGATTTAGCTTAAATAAATATAGCTATAGACTTAATATAATTTATATATTATTAAATGTCAATATATTTTTTTCATAATTTCTTTACCATTATATGCAAGCTCAATTGCATCTGCTGCCTGAGAAAAATCACACACCATTGATTTTGGCTTCAATTTACAGTTATCCATACCTGACGGCACAAAATAATAGTTCTTATAATTGAGAAGTGTTCCTATATTTTTTGCCGCAGCTCCGAGAGCATCATTTGTGGATATACCGATTACCACAGGTCTGTTATTGCGAAGATGGCTCTTTGCAGCCATAGTCACGGCAGTATAGGTTACTTGATGATGATAAAAAACAATACCATATATTTTATAAGGTACTGTTTTCAAAAAATATACTATACTGAGATAAATTTCTTTTAATCATAACCACCAGTGAAACGGGTGGTTTGCACAAGGGCTAAAAGCCACTGCGATTTTTGAATATCGCAGTGGCTTTTTTGAAAAAAATTAAAATAATTTTGAAAAAAGTCTTGATTTTATACGCCTTTTAGCGTATAATATAATTGTTGAGAGGGAGAGATACCCAACAACAAATAAGACGGCAAGTGTCAGAAAGGAGTACATAATGAGCAACGGAATGACAAACCAACAATTTGAAACAGTTTTAAAAATGATAATCACAATCATTAAAGACAGTCAAAGCAAAGACGAGGCTATCAAAAAAATAGAAACCCTGCTCCACAACCACGAGTAACAAGGTTTCAACAAATAATCCGAATGGGCGGTACTTGCCACCGCTCATTACGATTATAGTATATCACTAAATTTACAAAAAGGCAAGATAAATTATTTAAGTGAGGTATAACACTATGACAACAGCAGAAACAACACAGACAGTAAGAAACGCATTAAAGTTAAAAGGCTATAACAATAGAAAGGTCAGTGTTACAAATGACGGTGCAATCTGGGTTACTGTTAAAGACCTTAGCATAAAACTTGATGATATAGAAAAACTCGTAAAAAAGTACGAACATTATTATACTGATGAAATGACAGGGGAAATATTACAAGGTGGAAACACTTTTATATTTGTTCAGTATGATTATAGATTATCGGCATAAAAAACAATACAGAATGGAGGTCTGACAATATGTCAAAATTACAAAATGCAAGAAAGGCGGCAGGATTGTCGCAATCAAAATTAGCAGAACTTTCCGGTGTTGGTATTCGTATGATACAGGACTATGAACAAGATCATAAAGATATTAACGGAGCAAGAGCAATAACAGTATATCAACTTGCACAAGCTCTTGGCGTTACAGTAGAAAGTTTACTTGAAATTGAATAAATAAAAAAATGAAAATTTAATTAAATGAAAACGTACCCCTCAAGACAAATAAAAGCCTTGAGGGGTACGTTTTCTTATCTGCTAATTATTAGAACAATTTTTCATTATAATTTTAGTTTATATTTCTATTTCTCTATTTTTCATTGTGTTTTGATACACCTGCTTACCAGTTTCAAACGCAAATAGCATTATTTCAATATTTTGCTTATCTACTGTTCTATATTTAAAGTGATAAGATAAGTGTTCAAGAAATGCCATCAATTTGTTTTCTCCAGCTTCTGTCATAAATTCTTTATCTTCTTGCAAAAACTCGTGTGCAATAAATATAGTTGCAAAATTTTCATTTAAAAAAGCTAAATCTTTATCCGATGAAATAATCTGTAATGGTTTTCTTTTTAAAAACCAATATATTTGATAAGCTATTATTTTGGTTATATTAACACGTGTAATACCATGAAACATTTTCAAACGATATATATCGGTAAAATAATCACGTATCACTTGTTGCAACAATGCTTCATCAATACGCACATCATTTGATAATCCTTTAGCTTCAATATAACGTTCTAACTTTGAATAAAGAAATTGGTATCTGTCATCAATTTTTTCTTGACCAAAATGTTCCAATACTTTTGAATATGTAACCGCATTATTCATTATTTTTTTATTCGCCATCCTTTAATAATTGCAATATTTTCTTTCCTCTTCTTGTTGCTAAAAAATCACAAAACGAAAAATAGTTTTCTACTTCTAATTTTCCTGTATAGTTTTCATAACTATTAGGGAGAGTTTCTAATTCATCAAGATTGTTTTTCATTTTGAAAACAAGTTCTTTTCCTCCCTTTTTAGCTTTATCTGATATACATACTCTACTTGTATAGAATGATGTTAAATCCATATGTTACTCTCCCTATTAAAATTTTTTTAAAAGTTTATTTTCAAATGTTGATAATTTTTCATCGTCTTTTATATTATCAACATCATTTGGCTTTATATTCTTATTCTTATTCTTATGTTTTTTACTATCATTCATAGCTGGTTCTATTTTATCATAAAACGAAAAAAGATAAATTTCTACATTATCTTACATCATATTTCATATTAAAGGAAAAGCCGTAATATGTCAATATTTTACAATATTTAAAATTATTTTTATTAATAATGAATAAAATCTTCAAGTTATTATTACAGTTAAAAGGTAAATACAGAGAAATTATGTTATATTTTTGGTTTTCAGGAACATAATTATAATCATTATATTATTAAAAAATAAGCCCACCGAAAGCATAATACTCTCAGTGGGTGTTGTTTCATTTGATATTTTATTTATGCGATATCATCCTTTAAACCAAACCGCTCTTTTTTTACCCTTGTAATAGACAGGAATATAACCGCTTGGGATTTTAAGCCAAATGTTACCCTGATCATCCGTTGAAACACCCTGAGCATCAACTACTGTTCCTGCCTTAAGCACTGCATTTGCATAACTGTTTGTGCTTGTAGCATGCTTTCTGCCGTCAGGTGTTAAGTCCTTAACCTTTTTAATCTGTGAGGAAGTTGTAGGCTTTGTCCATACATTGATCGGGGCTGTGGTTTTGTATTTGCTGCCGGGGTTGTAATTCGGCTTCTGCTCCTTCTTTGGTGGTGTGTATGTAATCAGGTAATATCTCGGACTGCGGTCACTGCAAGCCTTGTCAAGCTGTGACGGGCCGACGATTGCACCTGTGTCTGTCTTGGCTGCAATGCGCTTTGGTCTGCTGTAGGCATTGTATTTTCCACTGTACATCTGAGGGTCAACAACGTTTACGTTGTTTCCGTTCATCTTCCATGGCACAACATAGTGACCTGCAGTGCTGAATACGTTGTAGCAGTCGCCCTGATTGGCGATAGCCATACCGCCGTTTCTGAGGTGCTTTGTAAGCTCTGTTACACTGTTTGTTGTCTTGTATGAAAAGCCCTGATTTCTGCTGCACAGTGCCTTGA
>X363_Desmarests_Spiny_Pocket_Mouse__coassemble_414_pt1 | contig 28251 bp, 26 predicted proteins | sample X363_Desmarests_Spiny_Pocket_Mouse__metabat2_high_PE_020 | metagenome-assembled genome bin X363_Desmarests_Spiny_Pocket_Mouse
TTTTCATATTTACCTCCATTTTTAATTAAAAGATAATTTCTAGTTATCCTTTAGTTTTTAACATAATTTTTTTATTTTAATAGCATAAAATGCTAAATAAAACAATCCAAAATACAAAAATGCACAAAATATCGACAAAATTGTATACTTTCTATAAAAATATCTGTCATTTTCAATCGACTTTTAGGTAGTTCTCCGTCATAATTGATTTATCAATATACGGAGGATTTTTTATGTTTAATTTAGTTGAAGAAAAGGACAAATACCTGATTGTCTGTAAGTCATTGAAAGGCTTAAGTGATTTAACCCTTAAGGCATACAAAATTGATCTAAAACAGTTCTGTGATTTTATGGAGCAGCGTGATTGCTTTGACAAGAACGAACTTAATTCATATATCAATATGCTGCACAATCAATACAAGCCAAAAAGCGCTAAACGAAAGATAGCTTGTGTTAAAGCATTTTACAGATATATGGAAATTGAAGATATTATCGATTTTAATCCATTCCACAAAATCATCTTGAAATACAAAGAACCATTAAAATTGCCACGAACAATACCATTAAACTGCATTCGGGATATGCTCACTTACGCATATAAGCAGCATTCAGTTGCTATTACCAAATATCAAAAAGAAGTAACACTCCGAAACATTGTTGTGCTGGAATTGCTGTTTTCAACCGGTATGCGAGTTTCAGAGGTATCAAATCTAAAAACCTCTGCTATTAATTTTGGTGATAACACAATTCGTATCTTCGGCAAAGGCTCTAAAGAACGTATTATGTGTATAAGTGATGATTTATGTAAAACGATAAGCAATTACCTGGTCAGCCGTTCGCAAAAGTCTGATTTTCTGTTGATAAACAGGTTAGGTAATCGCTTATCTGAGCAGTCTATACGATATATGGTTAAAGACTATGCAAATGCTGTTGGCGCACCATTGCACATTACACCACATATGTTCAGACATACTTTTGCAACTGAGCTCCACAATGAAGATGTGGATATAAGATATATTCAGCAATTTCTTGGACATAGTTCAATAGCAACTACACAAATATATACTCATATCAGCACAAGCAAAACCCGTGAGATATTAGAATCAAAACATCCAAGAAATAAGATGAATTTGTCCTTAAACAAAAAAGAATAATACACTCTTAATATAGGTTTTATTCGCCGATTGTCAATGCAAAATGCAAAACTGCACATTTTTTCGACAAAAATGTATCATTTTTTGTATCTTGACATATAAAATATCGAAAATTTTGTCTTTCATATATATAGTGTCGAAAATCGCAAAAGGTAACAAAAAAAGTTTGAATTTTTTAAATATTCTTTATTTGCTTATTAAAATATCTCTCCTCATACTGATTAGGTGACACATAATTCAAATATGAATGCGACCTTTTAATGTTATAAAAATTGACATATTCATCTACAATATTTATCAATTCTTTTTTAGACCTTATATTGAAATAATGATTAAAACACTCTATTTTGAAGTTTTGGAAGAATGACTCTATGACTGCATTATCATATGGCGTACCCGGTTTTGAAAATGATTGAATAAAACCATACTCATTTATCAAGTCACAAAAAGATTTAGATGTATAATTAGAACCTCTGTCACTATGAAACACCAAATCTTTGTGAATACCACGAGTTTCAACTGCTTTTTTAAATGTCAAATTTATCAATCGTTTACTATTGCTTTCGCCTACTGAATGAGCAATTATTTTTCTTGAATATAAATCCATTATGACGCATAAAAAATAACATTTTGGTCGTTTATCATCAATCTGCAAATATGTAACATCACTTACCCAAGCTTGATTAGGTCGTTCCATATCAAACTTCCTGTTCAGAACATTTTTCTTATCACTATTTAGAAAAGCATGGTAGTTTTTATCCATTCTTAAGCTGCGAATATGCTCTTCTTCCATAATTTTGAGAATTGTATTTTTACTTGCACTAAAACCACGATTCTTTAATTCTGCAGTTATCTTGTTTGCGCCATAAATATGATGAAACTCTTGGTCAATTTTTTGAATTTCAGGTAACAACTCTTTTTTGCGTTTTTCGTGCAAATAGTTTTTGCCCTTACCTCGCTTTTGATGATTATGGAAAGTACCCCTTGCAACATTCAAAGCATCACAAGAAAGATTGATTCCATATTCTCCCCAAGTTTCATCAATGATTTCTAACCTTTCACCCAAAGAAACATTTTTGAAAAATTCAGCATTCTGTATGATTTTAATCATACTCTCAAGCCGACTAATTTTCTTTTCCTGTTCTTTTATAGTCTTATGCAGACCAGTTACCGGAACGATACCAACAGAAGTCTTAATCCAACTGTATATCGTGCTAACACTAGCTCCGGTTGATAGAGATAAATCGTGTACCGATTCTCCATTGGAATATCTTGTAACGATATCCTCTTTGAATTTTTTCGTATATTTCATAAAAATATACCTCCTTCAAAAATTTTATTGTTTTATGATACTCCCTAACCTCGTCATTTAAATGCCCTATACCATAAAAATGAAATAGGGTGGTTCGAATTCTTGACCTAAATACAAATACAGGCTCCCAATTTTCTTTTTACAGAAAAATGAGAGCCTGTACTATACTTCAAAAACCGCCTAAATACAAAAAAAATCGGTCAGTTCATCGAACTAAAGTGGTTCGAGAAACTAAACCGATTCACTTGTGGCAGAGGTATAAGGATTCGAACCTTAAATGACGGAGTCAGAGTCCGGAGTGTTACCGTTACACTATACCTCTGTATCGCTTATTGCTGAATAATATTAGCATAAAAATAGCGATATGTCAAGATTTTTATTAAATTTATTTTCAAATTTATTTTTAAATTTAATTAATTTTCAATTATTTCATTATAAAAGCCGAGGGCTTCATCGATTGTGGTTACACTGATATCATCGAACGGATAAAGAACACTGAAAACATGAACAAGATTTTTGCCATTATGCTTTTCATAATCCTTTAAAACATATTTTATATTTCTGCTTTCCAATAATTCAGCAGTCTTAACCGTTTGGTCATGCGCCAGAGTATCACCGCTGCTGGTTATAAGATAAGTCGGCGGCAATTCGGCATAATCAATAATTTCATCCAGATTCATATAGCTATATGTAGGCTTTGTTTTATAATCACTGCCCCAAAGCAGCTTTGTATATACGCTGAGTGCACCATCCTTCATATACGGAACAGGTGAAGTGAGTACAAGAGCATCAACCTTCATCCCTGAATCAACAGTACCGAATACCTCTCTGAGTTCTGAACTCTGAAGAAGCACCGCTGAATACGCTGCAAGCTGACCGCCTGCAGAATCCCCTGTAAGCATAATATGCTCTGTATCACAAGGATAATCAGCCATATTTTCCTGTATCCATTTTAATGCACAGGCAACATCCTGAAGCTGCTCATTAACTGTAACGTCAGGCACTAACCTGTAGCTGACATTGAAAACAACATATCCCCTGTCGGCGATTGCTTTACAATAATATTCATTAAGGTTCTTTTCGGCATACATCCAGCCTCCGCCGTGAATATCAACAACAACGGGCAGCTTATCTGTTTCAGTCAAATTTTGAGGATAGTACACATCAAGCCTGTGATATCTGCTGCCGTCATCGATATAAGCGATATCCTTGATTTCGCCCACAACAGGAGGGGTCTGGTCTGAATGCTTCTTCATATCACCATCATAGCAGAAGCGCCATATCATCTGCATCATACGTATAACAGGATTTTTTTCAAGACCCTTGGCACTGTCGCTTTTAAATTCAACTGTATCAGAAGTTATCATTCCGCCGACAGCAACAGCCTTTTCGCTTGAATCATCAACAGGTCTTATAACAATACTTATAAAGATTTCTGCAGCTATTGCAACTGCTAAAATCACACCGATTATTATCCCCAAAGCTTTCAGTCCTTTTTTCCCGGTTTTTGTTTTTTCTGTATTTACCGCCATAATCATCATCCTTTCGACAATATAATAAGTATATCAAAGCAAACAGCTGCTGTCAATTTCTACTTTACCGGAATTAATAAATATGGTATTCTAAATATATGAGTTTTGATTTATATATTGCAGGTATTGATGAAATACCTATCAATGATTATGAAAGCCTTGCAGAAAGAATGTCTGAATACCGAATAAAAAAAGCAATGAAATATAAAAATGAAAAGGATAAAAAACTAAGTATCATTGCAGGAATTTTAATTGACAGGGCACTGAAAAAATACGGACTTTCCGAAAAAAATATACAGTACTCTGAAAATAAATTCGGTAAACCTTATTTTTTAAATGCCGAGAAATTGCATTTCAGCATTTCACATTCAGGTAATTATGCAATGGTTGTTATGTCTGATAAAGAAATCGGCTGTGATATCCAGCAAATTACAGAAGTAAAAAGCAGTATTGCCGATCGATTTTTCTCTGCCGATGAAATCAGTTATATAAAAAGCACTTCGGATTTTTTCAGAATATGGGCACTTAAAGAAAGCTTTATTAAAGCTGTAGGCAAAGGGCTGGCAATGCCGCTTGATTCATTTTGTATAAAAGGATTAGACAGTGAAGAGCCATATTGTGAGTATAATGGTAATCTTTACAGATTTAAGGAGCCTTATAAAATAAAAGGATACAGTATTGCAGTATGTGAAAAAGCAAAAGCTATTGATTATTAAACGGCTTTAAATTCATAGCTGCGTTTTTAGTTCACTCTATAAAAAAGACGACAGCGAAAAGCTGTCGTCTTATGGTCCACCCGAGAGGACTCGAACCTCCAGTCTATAGAATCGGAATCTATTGCATTAGCCATTATGCTACGGGCAGATATATGAATATTATAATCTTGCTGTCGGTTGCAGTCAAGCTATTTTTATGATAATATATATCATACGAGGTGATGATATGCTCAGTTTTAAAAACAGCACATTTAAAATAATGCAGATAGCAGATACACAGGAAGGTCGCAGAGTAAGCCCTGACACTCTCGACTTAATAAACGCTGCACTTGACAGAGAAAATCCTGATTTGGTAGTTTATTCAGGCGATCAGATTTGGGGCAAAGCAGCCTTCAGAGGTGATAAATCCACCGTTACCAAAACTCTTGATACTCTGACAAAACCGGTGCGTGACCGAAACATCCCCTTCACAATATGCTTCGGTAATCACGACAGGCAGGTAGGCTTAAGCAATGAAGAGCAATTTGAAATATACAAGTCATTTAACGGATTTGTCGGTGAAAATACCGACGGCATTGACGGTGTTGCCAATCACTGCATTGAAATTCATGACAATAACGAAATAAAATTCTTACTCTATCTTATTGACAGTCATTCAAGTCTTGAAATAGGCTATGACAATGTTCACGAAAATCAGATAGAATGGTACTGCAAAACCCGTGACAGCTATGAGAAAAAATACGGCAGACTGATTCCGTCAATTGTAATTCAGCATATTCCGCTTTGTGAAATATTTGAGCTTTTAACTGAGGTCAAAAAAAACACAAAGGGAGCTGTGCGCGGCTTCAGAACTCACGCCAACAGATTTTATATCATTAACAAAGACAAATGCAATGCAGGCGGCTTTATGAAAGAATCACCTGCCGACCCACAGGTTAACAGCGGTGAATTTTCCGCATTTAAGGAAAAGGGCGAGGTTCTGGGTGTTTACTTCGGTCACGACCACAACAATTCGTTCAACGGCAAGGTTGACGGAATTGACCTTGGCTACACACAGGGCGCAGGCTTCCATGTTTACGGACCGGGCAAGGACAGAGGTGTCAGAATTATAGAGCTTAATAAAAACGGAACACACGATACATACGACCTGAGATTTAAAAACCTTGTAGGCAATAAGGTCAAAGAACCGTTCAGATATGCAATGTTTCAGATAATGCCTACAAATATGTTTGACGCTGTTCACAGGGCTATAAAATTTTTCATTACACTCGGTGCAATTGCAATAGCAGTAATCCTGTTAGTATTCTTTTTCGGATAATTCAAAAGCAGTAAGTTTTTACACTTACTGCTTTTATTTTTATAACTATATTATTTAGCTATTTTTTTAATCGCCTCAAAGGTTTCAACACTGATAATATGTTCAATACGGCAGGCATCATCAACTGCAATATCCTCAGGCACGCCAAGACTTATAAGCCATTCGGAAAGGGTTGTGTGACGCTCATACATTTTTTCTGCAATTACCCTGCCTTTGTCAAGCAGCGTGATATAACCGTTTGTATCAACATCTATAAAGCCGTTTTCTCTTAAATTCTTCATTGCTACGCTGACACTCGGCTTTGAAAATTCAAGCTCATTTGCAATATCAATTGAGCGGACAGCTCCCTTTTTATTTTTAATCATTAATATTGTTTCAAGATAATTTTCAGCACTTTCGTGGATTTTCATACATCTGCACCTCATTTATATTTTTTCAGTATAACATATATACAAGTAATTTTCAAGCAGTGAACGTAATATAAATTAATATGAAAAATTTTTGAAATTCAATATTGACAAATTGGTTAGTTAGTGCTAACATATACGTGGTTAGAAAAAGCTAACTGCACATTTGGCTTTAACAATATACAAACAAAATATAAGGAGGATACTGTATGACGCTTAAGGAAATCAAGGTAGGCGGCACCTGCAAGGTAAAACGAATTAATGGCGAGGGTGCATTGAAACGCAGAATAATGGATATGGGAATTACAAAGGGTGTTGAAATCTTTGTACGCAAGGTTGCACCGCTGGGCGACCCTATTGAAATTAATGTTCGCAATTACGAATTATCACTTCGCAAGGCAGATGCTGAATTGATTGAGGTTGAATAATTTTAAGGGTATCACCCTTAATTTTTTAAAATTAAGTTAGTCTTGACTAATTATTAAAACTGAGAGGAAATATATATGGGAATTAAAATTGCACTTGCCGGTAACCCCAACAGTGGAAAGACCACCCTGTTCAATGCACTGACAGGCTCAAATCAGTATGTTGGTAACTGGCCCGGCGTAACTGTTGAAAAAAAGGAAGGCAAGCTGAAAAAGCGCAATGATGTTATTGTAACTGACCTGCCGGGTATATATTCATTATCACCCTACACTATTGAAGAGATTGTTGCCAGAGATTATTTAATTGATGAAAAACCCGATGCTATTCTGAATATTGTTGACGGAACAAATATTGAAAGAAACCTTTATCTTACAACACAGCTTATTGAACTTGGCATACCTGTTGTTATTGCAATTAATATGATGGATGTAGTTGAAAAAAGCGGCGACAAAATCCGTATTGATGAGCTGTCAAGAATGCTTAGATGCAAGGTTGTTGAAATATCAGCATTAAAGGGCACGGGAATAGCTGATGCAGTAAATGCTGCCATTGATGCGGCAGGCAGTCCGCCGTTAATACCGCGTCACTGCTTCAGCGGTGTGGTTGAGCACGCACTTGCACATATTGAAGAGGCGGCAGTTCATGATATGCCTGCTGCCCAGCAGCGCTGGTATGCAGTTAAAATTTTTGAAAGTGACCCTAAGGTGCTTGAGCAAATCAACCTTGACCCTGTGATTCTTGAACATATAAGGGACGATATAAGAGCTGCTGAAGAGGAGCTTGACGATGATGCTGAAAGCATAATCATTAACGAAAGATACGTTTATATTGATTCTGTAATAAAGAAATCATACAAAAAGGCACACGCAGACAAACTTTCAACGTCTGACAAAATTGATAAAATCGTTACTAACAGATGGCTTGGTCTTCCGATATTTGCACTTGTAATGTTTCTTGTTTACTACGTGTCAATGTCAACAGTCGGAGGAATTGCAACTGACTGGGTAAATGATGTTGTTTTCGGCTCAGTTGATGACGGTGGCTGGATTCCCACACTGTTTGACAGACTGTTAACCTCGATAGGCTGTGCAGACTGGCTTTATTCACTTATTATTGACGGTATAATTGCAGGTGTAGGCTCTGTTCTCGGCTTTGTTCCTCAGATGTTTGTTCTGTTCATTTTCCTTGCCTTCCTTGAGGGATGCGGTTATATGAGCCGTGTTGCATTTGTTATGGACAAAATTTTCCGCAACTTCGGTCTTTCGGGCAAATCATTTATTCCTATGCTTATCGGCACAGGCTGCGGTGTTCCCGGAATTATGGCGTCGCGAACAATTGAAAATGAACGTGACCGCCGTATGACAATTATGACAACGACCTTCATTCCCTGCAGTGCCAAAATGCCGATTATCGGACTGATTGCCGGTGCATGCTTCGGTGAATCGGGCTTTGTTGCAACATCAGCATACTTTATAGGTGTGGCAGCAGTAATAGTTTCAGGTATTATTCTGAAAAAAACAAAAATATTCTCAGGCGAACCGTCGCCATTTGTTATGGAGCTTCCTGCATATCATATGCCTACAGCAAGATCTGTTTTCAGCTCAATGTGGGAGCGCGGCTGGTCATTCATAAAAAAAGCCGGTACCGTTATTGCACTTTCAACAATCGTTATCTGGTTCTTACAGGCATTCAGCTTTGAAGGCGGTCTGCATATGACTGATGATATGGACACATCAATTCTTTCATATATCGGTAAAGCATTTGCATGGCTGTTTGTTCCTCTCGGCTGGGGTGGCTGGAGAACAGCAGTTGCAACACTTACAGGTCTTATTGCAAAGGAAAATGTTGTCAGCAGTTTCGGTATTCTTTATCATTTCACAGGCGAGCTGTCGGAAAACGGCTCTGAAATCTGGGTTGCATTTTCACAGAATCTTTCTGAGCTTTCAGGCGGTCATCCTGCTCTTGCTGCTTACTCCTTCCTTATTTTTAACCTTCTCTGTGCTCCCTGCTTTGCGGCAATCGGTGCAATCAAAAGAGAAATGAATAACGGCAAATGGACTCTGTTTGCAATAGCATATCAGTGCGGATTTGCTTACCTCATCTCACTTATCGTATTCCAGTTCGGCTGTCTGTTTGCAGGTGATGCAAACATCATCGGTTTAATCGCAGCAGTTATCGCTTTTGCAGGAATAATTTATATGCTTGTAAGAAAGAACAAATATGATGAAAACAAGCTCACTGTAAAAACAAAGGTTACTGCAAAAAAATAAAACAAGAGGTCAAAGATGTTAACTTTATTGAAAGCACATATCGGCACTATTGTTGTTCTGCTGATTTTAGTAGTTATAGTTGCACTTATTATTAAAAACATCATCAAGGATAAAAAGTCAGGCAAAGGCACCTGCGGCGGTGACTGCAGTAACTGTCAGGCAGGATGTATTCATAAAAACTAAATTCAGCATAATATAGAAAAATCCGTTGGTATTTGTTATAATTGATACCAACGGATTTATTTTTTATAAGGAGGACTTATGATTAAAACAGTTCTGTTTGATTTGGACGATACTATTTTTGATTTTAAAAAAAGCGAAAGCACTGCTCTGTCAAAGACCCTTATTGAGCTTGGTATTGAACCGAATGACTGCATTATCAGTCAGTACAGTAAATATAACATTTCACAGTGGAAAAGGCTTGAGCTTGGAGAAATCAGCCGTGAGGAGGTTAAAGTCAACCGATATAAACTGCTGTTTGACGAGTTTGGAATAGACGTTTTACCTGAGCTTGCAACAGAAATATATGAGAATAAATTAGCAACAGGGCATTATTTTATTGACGGTGCGGTTGAGATGATAGAAAGTATATATAATGATTATGACCTTTACCTTGTTTCAAACGGAGCAAAAAAGGTACAGGACGGCAGACTTGCAAGTGCTGATATATCAAAATATTTTAAAGGCATTTTCATTTCAGAGGTGGCAGGTCACGAAAAGCCGAGCATACAATTTTTTAACTACTGCTTTGACAGAATACCTGATTTTGATAAAGAAAGCTCTGTAATTATCGGCGACAGCCTTTCAAGCGATATCAAGGGCGGTATCAATGCAGGAATTAAAACAATATGGTTTAATCCACATTACGATAAAAATGAAAGTGAAATAATACCTGATTATGAAATACACAGCCTTGATGAAATAAAAGAATTACTCAAAAGGATATAACATACCCCCGCGAACTGATGCTCGTGGGGGTGCTTTTTATAATCATATAATATCCGCTAAGGTTTTATTTGCAAGAAAATCAGTGATTAAAGCATCAAGCTCACACCACATTTTGTTTGTTCTGCAATTAGGTGCATTATCACAGAAGCCCTGTTCAACACAGTTAACAGGTGCAAGGCTCCCCTCAGCCGCCTTTAAAATTTCAAGAAGTGAGTAATCCTGAGGTGCTCTGTTCAGCCGATAGCCGCCGTTTTTACCTCTGCTGCTTTCAAGAAAGCCTGCTTTATTAAGTGATGAAACAATAATTTCAAGGTATTTGATACCCATATTTTTATTTTCTGCTATATCCTTAAGAGAAACAGACTTATCACTTCCGTTTTCTGCAAGATAGGTCATTATCATCAGGGCATATCTGCCCTTTGTGGAAATCATCATTTCTGATTACCTCCGAAAAACTCCTTGGCAATTCTGACGCTTTCCATTGCGTCCTTTGCATAATAATCGGCGTTAATCATTTTTGCATATGACTTTGTGAGCACTGCACCGCCCACAAGCACCTTTGCATCTGTATTATCGTGAATAAGCTTTATTGTCTTTTCCATATTCGGTACGGTAGTTGTCATAAGTGCTGAAAGGCAGACAAGTCTGCAATCGTGTTTTACCGCCTCTTCAAGCACCCTTTCGCACTTTACATCCTTGCCTAAATCAATAACATTAAAGCCATAGTTTGACAAAAGCACCTTAACAATATTTTTGCCTATATCGTGAATATCACCCTCAACAGTGGCAATAACGATTTTATTTTCACCCTCCTGCTTTTCACCTTTAAGAGTGAGATGCTCCTTTATTGCATCAAAGGCAGTCTTTGCCGAATCAGCACTCATAAGAAGCTGCGGCAGGAAAATTTTATTTTTCTCAAAGCCGTCACCCACAACATCAAGTGCCGGAATAATATAATCATTTATAACATCAAGCGGAGCAGTATTCTTTAAAAGCTCTTTAGCACAGTCACCCGCCTCTGTTTTCATACCCTTAATAATTGCGCTTTTCAAATCAAATGACCCGCTGCTGACAGAAACAGGCTGCGCTTCTGCCGCATTTTCAATATACTCGGCACAGTTATCGTCAAATCCTCTGAGTGCATTAAAGGAATAATATGCATTCATCATTGAATCACTGAGCGGATTAATAATACCTGCTGAAAGTCCGTTTTCAAGTGCAAGTGTATAGAACGCAGTATTAACTGCTTCTCTGTTAGGCAGTCCGAAGCTGATGTTTGAAACACCTAAAACAGTGCCGACACCAAGCTCATTTCTGATATAATTAACTGCCTTTAAGGTTTCAATGGCATTATTCTTATCGGTTGAAATGGTCATAACAAGAGCGTCAACAACCAAATCCCTTTTATCAATACCGTATTCCTCTGCCGTTTTTATAATTTTTTCAGCTATTTCTATTCTGCCCTGAGCATTATTCGGAATACCGTTTTCATCAAGGCAAAGGCACACAACAACACCGCCGTATTTTTTAATAAGCGGAAATATTTCCTTCATTGACGAAGCCTTGCCGTTAACGGAATTAACCATAGGCTTTCCGTTATATATACGCATTGCTGCCTCAAGTGCCAGCGGGTCAGAGCTGTCAAGCTGCAGCGGCAGCGGCAGAATACTTTGAAGATTATACACAGCATCCTTCAGCCACTTAACCTCATCAATCTCAGGCAAGCCCACATTGACATCGAGAATATGAGCACCCTTCTCCTGCTGAGCAAGACCCTCTTTTATTACATAATCAATATCATTATTTCTGAGAGCTTCTTTAAACAGCTTTTTACCTGTGGGATTAATTCTTTCACCTATAATAACAGGCTTTTTGCCTATGGTAACCGCTGATGAATAGGAGGTAACAATCGTATCATTTTTCCTGTCAGGAACACTGTCATCAATATTTTTACAGCGCTCAATCATAGCTTTTATATGCTCGGGCGTAGTTCCGCAGCAGCCGCCGAGATATGATACACCGATTTTTGCAATTTTCTCCATATCCAAAGCAAAATCCTCAGGAGAAACATTGTAAACCGTTTTTCCGTCAACAGATTCAGGAAGACCTGCATTCGGCATAACAATTATCGGAAGCGATGTGCAGTCTCTCAGCTCCTTGACAAGCTCAATCATCTGCTCAGGACCAAGACCGCAGTTCATACCAATCACATCAACGCCAAGACCCTCTGCCATAGCCACAGCGGATTTAACATCACCGCCCGTCAGCAGTCTGCCCTTTTCATCAAATATCATTGAGGCTATAACAGGCAAATCACTGTTTTCCTTTGCGGCAAGAACAGCAGCCTTAAGCTCATAGGTATCACTCATTGTTTCAATAATTATGACATCACTGTCATCCTTACCGGCATTAACAACCTCGCTGAAAAGCTCAACAGCCTTTTCAAAATCAAGATCACCCATGGGCTTTAACAGCTTGCCTGTAGGTCCTAAATCAAGAGCTACCTTTTTGCCTGCCCTTTTTGCAAGTGCAACACCGGCTTTAACAAGCTCTGCCACATTATCATATTTAAGTGAATTTGCACCGAAGGTATTTGCAGTGATATATTCAGCACCTGCCTCAGCATAAGCCCTGTGTACTGCAAAGACTCTTTCAGGTTCGGTAATATTCAGTTTTTCAGGCAGTTCCCCTGCTCTTAAATTAAGCATACTGCCCAGTCCGCCGTCAAAAAACTTAATCATTTTCAATACCTATAAATGCTGTAACTGACTTTGATGGAATCATCTGACAAGTATCTGTAACAGCAAGTCCTATTCTTTTAGTCAAATCTATCAGTTCAAAGATTTTTTTGTTTTCCTTTATATCAAGGTCAAAATATCCCGGTGAATAACGCTGTCTGAGTGTCATTCCCTCTGCTCTCAGCCTGTCCTCAAGGCTGTCACAGACCTCCTCAATTTTTGAGGCAAGACAAGCCTGAAGCACTGCTGTTTTAGTTATATCAGTACTGCTGTAGGTTCTCAGCAGCCTGTCACATTCGGTGCCAAGTGTAGCACCGAAAATACACACCCTGCTGCAGCCCCTCAGATTATCTGCAAGTCTGTCACTTTCAAAAGTATAACCGCCTACTGAAACACTGCTTTGAGCAACCTCACATTCAAAAATTCTGTGGAGGGTTTTAGGATTAACACATCTGTTAACCTCATCACAGCAGCTGTCAATAAGTGCAAGCAGCCTTTCATCATCGGTTTTCGATGATGTTCTTAAATATCTTAAAATCTCTGCTCTATTCATTTATTATTGCTGACAGTCCTTCCATAATCCTATGTGCAACATCAGGCTTATTCATTGTGTAAATATGAACGTTATTTACACCGTTAGCCATTAAATCTATAATCTGCTCAGTAGCATAAATTATTCCTGCCTGCTTCATTACATCAGGATTATCACCGAAACGTTCCATAATTCTTTCAAATTTTTTAGGAACGGAACAGTTTGAAAGCTCAACAGACCTTTTAATCTGCTTTGCATTTGTTATAGGCATAATACCTGCTACAATCGGCACATTGATTTCCTTAATAGCACACATTTCTCTGAAATTATAAAATGCATCATTATCAAAAAACATCTGTGTTGTTATAAAATCAAGACCGCAGTCAACCTTTTCCTTAAGCCTTGCAATATCCTCAACCCTGCCTGACGAATCAGGATGAATTTCAGGATAACAGGCACCGCCTATACAGAAATCGCCCTTAGCTCTGATGTCATTAATAAGCTCATAGGCATAGTGATAGTCAGGAGTTTCCTCAGGAGTAAAATTCTTTGGCTTGTCACCGCGCAGTGCAAGAATGTTTTCAACACCACCTGCTTTAAGCTCATCAAGAACACTGTTAACCTTTTCTCTTGTCGAATTTATACAGGTCAAATGTGACAGCGGAGTAACACCGTCCTTTTTAATTGCATTTGCAATTTCAGTAGTAAATCCGCTTGTTGTTCCTGCCGCACCATAGGTAACGCTCATCCATGCCGGCTTGTCCCTGACCATCTCTTCTATTACTTTTTTAGTATCTTCAATTTTTGCCCATTCCTTCGGAGGAAAAACCTCAAATGAAACGGTAACCTTATTGTTTTTTAATATATCACTGATTTTCATTATTATAATCTCCTAAAAAGTATAGGATTATTATACTACTGAGTTAGTAGGATTTCAAGCAGTATTTGTATTAATGTTATTTCCATTATTATTGCAGCATAATTCGTTTGCAGCCGATATTGTTTCAAGCGAGTCACCAAGCTGAGTAAAAAATACTCCGAGCAGACTTACTTCTTCATTGCTTTTTCCCTGAGCAAGCGCACAGGCAAGTGCTGAAATTGATAAGTTAAGCGAGCATCCGTCCATAATTCCCCCTCCGTTTCTGTAAATAATAATCGAGATTTATATGCGTAAAAGTGAGTATTTGTGAGTTTTAAAGAGATAACTGCTGTTTTTATAAAAATGTTATTGACTAATTAATCCCTCTGTGCTATTATATGTAGGCAAAAGAAAAAGGAAAAGGATTTTACATCCTAATATATCAACGGAGGTAATGATTATGTCAACATTTATGCCAAAAGCTGACGAAATCACCCGCAACTGGTATGTAATTGATGCTGCTGACAAGCCACTTGGCAGAGTAGCTGCTGAGGCTGCTGTTCTTTTAAGAGGCAAGCACAAGCCAATCTTCACACCAAATGTTGATTGCGGTGACTTTGTTATTATCATTAACACTGATAAGGCTGTTCTTACAGGCGACAAGCTTAACAAGAAGCTCTATCAGCACCACACAGGTTACATCGGTAATCTTAAAGAAGTTAAGTATGGTACTCTTATGAATGAGAAAAGTGACTTTGCTATGAAGCTCGCTGTTAAGGGTATGATTCCTGACACAACTCAGGGCAGAAAGCAGCTCACAAGATGTCACATCTATAAGGGCGCAGAACACAAGCATGAGGCTCAGAAGCCACAGGCTTGGGAAATGTAAGGAGGTATCTGAATAATGTACGAAACAAATCCTTATTTCTACGGAACAGGCAGAAGAAAAGAGTCTGTAGCTCGTGTACGTGTTTATGCAGGTACCGGCAAAATCACAATCAATGACAGAGATATCGACGATTACTTTGGTCTTGAAACACTCAAGCTCATCGTTCGTCAGCCTCTCGCTCTTACAGAAACAACTGAGAAGTTTGATATTGTTTGCCGTGTAAACGGCGGCGGCGTTACAGGTCAGGCCGGTGCTATCCGCCACGGTATCGCAAGAGCTCTTCTCCAGTATGATGAGGCTCTCCGCCCTGCTCTTAAGAAGTCTGGTTTCCTCACACGTGACCCACGTATGAAGGAAAGAAAGAAACCGGGTCTTAAGAAAGCTCGTAGAGCTCCACAGTTCTCAAAGAGATAATCTTCAAATTTTTCACGGCTGTTCAAAGCCTTTGTTTACAGGGTTTTTGGAGTTGTCAGATGGACTGAAAAGTTGTGAATATCCAGTTACAAGTAACAAACAAGTAACACATAAGCAACAAATTTTAATCGAGGGCAACGCCCGAACATCAACATTTGTTAAGGGCGAAGCCCGTTTCAGTGGGAGTTTTATAACTCACACTGAAATAAAAAGATTGAATCCCTCACCTGAAAGGTGTGGGGAACATCTTTTCAAATGTTATATGTATGAGAGATGTTTTTCCGAATTGAAAGGCATCTCTTTCTTTATGTCTAAATCTTGTTGATTGCATTCACGAGTTCCTCTATGTCCAAATGAGTATAGATTTTTTCGGTCAGCGTCATTGCACCCGAATGACCAACAATCTTTTTAATAATTGTCTGGCTTACATTCGCTTCCACAAGCATTGAAACACAGGTGTGCCTGCAACAATGCGGAGTTTGCGTTAAGCCAAGATTGCTTATCAATGGCGAAAAATAACTGTCATAATAATTTCGATATTTGAATTGTTCTCCGTCTTCAGTATGAATAAGATATTCGCTGTCGGTATCGTTATACCAATTCTTAAAGAATGGTAGTACTTTATCTGCAATTGGAACTTTTCTTATACCGTTTTCTGTTTTGCTGGCTAAAACATCAAAATATTGTTCATCTAAATGAACATTTTCCTTTTTCAGATCAAGCATTTCGGATATTCTTACACCTGTGTATATCAGCATCAAAACAGTCTGATAATACTTGTCATCCTTCTGTTTCCACAGGAGTTTAATATCCTCTTTGGTAAATTTGTTTCTATCCATTTTGTTGGGATTACGGTCTTTGAATTTAACTATGTCAACAAATTCAGAATAATCCTTGTTACAAATATCATTCATCATTGCATAGTCATACAACTGACCGAAAAGCACTTTTAACTTTCGCAAAGTCGGATAGTTTTTACCGCAGTTATCAACCACATACTGTAAATCTGCAAGCCGTATATCTTTAAACACCTTGTTATAAAGCGACTTGCAAAGCTTGTATGAAGCATTATAACCTTTAATGTTTGATTCAGATATTGATGAAAATTTGCTTGCCGACCACCTGTTAAAAATTTCCTTAAAGGTAATCTTTGATGCAGTAATATCAAACGGATTTTTGTTATACGCTGCAAGCATCTGAAGTCCGTCTGCCTTTGTTGGTGCATATCCTATTACAATATAGTCCTGAACCTGCTTGTCTTTTACCTCGTCATAATGCCAGCCGACAGTTTTTCTGACAAGATAGGGTTTTCTTCGCCTACCGGATAATTTAGTGACGCCGCCATATCCGTTTGGCAATCTCAATACTCCAAAACCTCCTTAATAAAATATTTATGATAAGAGTTTGGCTAATTAAGAGTAGAACTTATTTAGCCATCACTCATCATCACCATTATTCTGTTGTGCAGCAATTTCTGCCACACGCTCTCTGTCTAATTCGAGAAACTTTTTAAGCCTTTCCTCTGTATTCAGATATTCAATTTTCTTATCTGTTAAAAAGCAGTTCGTATATCTGCCCAGCATCTTTTCTTCCCAGTTATCAAAGTCCTGATAACTCATCCAATATATTTCAGCAGAATCTCTATTTTTCTGAAATTCCTTTAATGTCTGCACCAAAGGATAATTAACTTCGTGCTTTTCATCATTACCATTTATAATAATTGAACATTTCCAATTATGAATATCCGTTGCCTTTTCGACTTCGATTTTGAAGTCGATTTCTTTTTTTCTGTCAAGCTTGAATAAAAAAGCAAGTACATCTGATAGACTGTCTAATTGCATATGTGTTGAATCATAACCCATAAAATAACTAATCGGAACTTCCAGCACTTCTGATATGGACTGCAAGGTTGAAATTGAAATATCTATTTCTCCGCTTTCGTATTTCTGAACAGTACGCAATGATTTATTAAGCGCTGCCGCAAATTCGGTCTGATTCATCTTTTTAAGTTTTCTCTGCTCGGTAATTCTTTCACCGATTTCAATATGTAAATTATTCATTCATATCACCTCAATTACAATATAACATATAATAGATAGAATTTCAAGTACAAATATGCATTTTTATTACATATATTTTTCTTGACAAATTTAATTTCATAAATTATAATAAATTTAACGCATTAACAATGCATATTTGCAAGGAGGTGACGCAATGACAAAAAAGGTTTATATTGAAAGTCCAAATTTTACAGGAAGAAATGTTCCTGTTACTGAAATTGCAAAGGCAATCGGTAAGGACGCACAATATGTTCGTATCGGACTTCAAAAGGGCATTCTGAAGTTTGGCTATGCAATCAAGCTTGAAAATTCAAGCGAGTATAACTACTACTGTCCCGACAAAAAGGTTTGGGAAGAAACAGGTTATTTCAATGAAAAGAGAGCCGGATAACAAAAAGTGACTGTCTGTTACATCTGATAAGATAACAGGCAGTCATTCATTTTAGGGAAGAAAATATTTGCAGTCGCAGACTGTAACGAGCATAGGTTTTGTAAAGCCACAGGCTACAAAACCGGACGGCTGAAGCCGAATGGGGACACCCCTTTGACCCCGTTGAAAAATATTTGAAAGGAAGTTTTTATGAGAACAAGAAACAAATTAATCAATATCCGAGTTACCGATGATGAATGGGCAGCACTTGAACGCAACGCTAAAAAGTGTGGCTTGTCATTGTCGGCATATTTAAGAAAAGTAGGACTAAATCAGAATATAAAAACTGCGCCAAGCAGTTATTTATATGAAGCGTATCAAGTCGTTTGTGATATGAATAATAGTCAATTAAACGGTGTTGCTGATTTAATCCTCAAAGCCTATCACGATGGAGAAATAACGAATGGCAGTGACAAAAATCTGGGCAATTAAAGATAGTTTATCACGAGTGGTTGGCTATGCAGCTAACCCGAATAAAACGATCTATTCTGATTTGCAAAAGGTTATTCACTATGCAGATAATAGCAACAAAACAATCAACGGAAAAGAAAAAGCCTGTTTTGTTACTGGTGTTAATTGCAATGCCGATACCGCATTTGAAGAAATGTACGCAGTTCAGGAGCGTTTTAACAAAACCAATGGCAATGTAGCTTACCACGCTTATCAAAGCTTTAAAACCGGTGAGGTTACGCCTGAACAGTGCCATAGAATCGGTGTTCAGCTTGCAAAGGACATGTGGGGTGCTGGGCATCAAGTGCTTGTTGCAACACACTTCAATACAGGCACATATCACAACCATTTTGTTATCAATTCGGTCAATATGTGGACTGGAAAAAAGTTTGACTGTAATAAGAAAGCATACTATAAATTCAGAGATTTGTCCGATAAATTGTGCGAAAAGGAACAGCTTACCGTGATAAAAAATCCAAGCGGTAAAACACCGAGAAGTATGTACTTTGCAGAAAAACGAGGAGAACCGACAAAGTATAATTTGATGCGTAATGCCATTGATTACGCTATCAGTATAAGTGTTAATCAGGCACAATTCAGAAAAGCATTAGAGAAACAGGGTTATATAATTAATCTTGATCCGAGACTGAAATATGCCACTATTCGTTCGGTAAATGACACAAAAAATACTCGCCTGTATCATTTAGGCGAGCAGTATGACAGAGATGGTACTTTCAGCAGAATGCAGGAAAATGATGTCTGGATAGCAGGTGAAAAGTATAGTAATTATATTAAGAATACAAAATCACAAACTATCCAGCCCAAAAAGTGTATTCTTAAAGGCAGCTTATCTAACACAAGAAAAATAACAGGTTTGAAAGCACTTTACTTGCACTACTGCTATTTGTTAGGCTACATTCCCAAAAAGCATCAACCGCTATCCCCTGAAATGAAAAAGGCTTGGAGAAAAATTGACAGATATTCGAAGGAAGTCAGATTGATGTCAAAACAAAATCTCAATACGCTTGATGATGTTAATAATTTCATCAACACATCAAGCGAACAAATCAAACTTATTGAATCTCAACGCCAGCACATCTATAACAAGCTCCGCAGATGTGCTGATACAGATAAAAGAACTGAACTATTGTCACAACGAAACGATTGCACATATGCTCTAAACGATTTACGCAAAAACATCCGCACCGCAAATCACATCATTGCAGATAACCCTGAAATCAAATCTAACATCAAAGCTGAACAAAACATCCAGAAGCAGAGATATGTTGTTAAGAGTAAACAGAAAGTTAAAGAAAAATTTAATTTGGATTACTATAGATAATTACTAAAGGCAGGTTCAATACCTGCCTTTTATTCATGAATTTAATCGCTTAGCCATTTGCGTAAGTAAATTAATATCATCTTTATTCATTTTATTAATTTCTTCATTTAACTCTTTTAATAAAATAATTTCATTCTCATTTGTATCAAAAAATTCAAGGGGTGTAATACCGAAATAATCGCATATGGTTAAAAATTCAGACATAGACGGAAGAGCTCTACCTGAAGAAATACTTTGTATATATCCTTTGCTATGACCTAAGTCCATACTCATTTTATATTCGGAAACACTTTTTTGAATACGCAATTGGGTAATCCTTTGCCTGATAAAAGCTTCATCCATTTTATCACCCCTATCTATATAATAATTTTACACCAATTAAATTAGTAATATTACCAATTTAATTACTTTTTATTCTTGACTTATACTAATTATATTAGTATACTGTACTTGTGAAATTATATTACTCAGGAGGTACTATATGGAAAAGAAAAAAACGAGTAAAGCAGTCTGGGCTGTTATCGCAGTAACGCTTGCAATTGCGATTGCTGTATTGATAATAGCACTTTTTGCGAACAACAAAACCATATCTGTATCGAAGCAGGTTGCAAATGGTGCGTCTGCATATGATATTGCGGTTAAAAACCACTACGAAGGCACAGAAGAACAGTGGCTTGCGTCACTTGTTGGTGAAACAGGTAAAGGCGGTAAGTCAGCCTATGACCTTGCAGTAGAAAACGGATATAAAGGAACTGTTGACGAGTGGCTGAAATCTCTTATCGGTTCTAACGGAACAAACGGTACTAATGGTAAATCAGCATATGAACTCGCTGTTGACAACGGATACATGGGTAGCCTTTCACAGTGGAACAACGATTTGTTAAGCAAAACCGGTAAAGATGGCGTAAACGGTCGTGACGGTAAAAACGGAACAAACGGCAAAGACGGTATCAATGGACTTAACGGCAAGGATGGAAAAGACGGCACTGATGGTAAGTCTGCTTATGAACTTGCTGTTGACAATGGTTTTAAAGGTACTTTGGCTGAATGGCTTGTTGCACTTGAAGGTACTGATGGTAAAGACGGTATTAACGGTGTTGACGGCAAGGACGGAAAAAATGGTACTGATGGCAAATCTGCATATGAGCTTGCTGTTGAAGAAGGTTATAAAGGCACAAAACAACAATGGCTTGCATCACTTATTGGTGAAGCAGGTGATGCAGGAAAAGATGGCTCAGACGGTAAATCTGCTTATGGGTTAGCACTTGATAATGGCTTTAATGGTTCACTTCAGGATTGGCTGGCTTCACTTGTCGGACCGCAGGGTGCAGCTGGTAAGGACGGCATCAACGGAATTGACGGAAAAGATGGTAAAGATGGTGCTAACGGCACAAACGGTATAGATGGCAAAGACGGCAAGGACGGAGTAAACGGTGCTGATGGCAAGTCAGCTTATGATATTGCCGTTGAAAATGGTTACTCCGGTACTATTGAAGAATGGTTAACATCTCTTGTTGGAGTTAAAGGTGCAGATGGTAAGGATGGCACTAACGGTAAAGACGGTGCAAATGGTGCTGATGGTAAATCTGCATACGATATTGCAGTAGAAAAAGGCTACACTGGAACTGAGGATGAATGGCTCGCATCACTTGTCGGCAAAAATGGTAAAGACGGCATAAATGGTGCAGACGGAAAAGACGGTAAGGATGGAACAAACGGACTTAACGGTAAGTCAGCTTACGAACTCGCAGTAGAACACGGCTTTGCAGGCACAGAAGAAGAGTGGCTTGACTCTTTGAAAGGCACAGGCTCAGGCAGTAGTACAAATGGTAAGGATGGTAAAGACGGTAAGTCTGCATATGAAATCGCTGTAGAAAATGGTTTCACAGGCACTCCTGCTGAGTGGTTAGATACACTTAAAGGTACAAACGGAACTAACGGCAAATCTGCATATGACATTGCAGTTGCTAATGGCTTTGAAGGCAGTGAAACTGACTGGCTTGCATCTCTTGTAGGTGAAAACGGTGCATACGGTGAAGACGGCAAATCTGCATATGAGCTTGCACAGGACAATGGATTTAACGGCTCTTTGTCAGAATGGCTTGATTCCTTAATCGGTAAAGACGGACTTGACGGTAAGGATGGCAAGGACGGTAAGGATGGTCTTTCAGCATATGAACTTGCAGTTGCTAACGGATACAGAGGTACACTTACCGAGTGGCTTGCATCATTAGTAGGTGCTAATGGTGCTGACGGCAAATCTGCTTATGATTTGGCAGTAGAGAATGGTTATACAGGCACATTGCAGGATTGGTTAGCATCACTTGTTGGTGCGGCAGGCAAGGACGGTGCATCTGCTTATGAGCTTGCGGTAGCACATGGTTATCAGGGAACTGAGGAAGAATGGCTTGCTTCTCTTGTAGGTAAGGACGGAAAGTCTGCTTATGAATTGGCCGTTGCATTAGGTTATACAGGAACAGAGGCTGAATGGATTGCATCTCTTAAAGGCACAGATGGTAAAAACGGTGCTGATGGTAAAGACGGTGCAAACGGCAGCAACGGAAATGGAATCAAGAATGCATATATAAATGATAAGAATCATCTGATTTTGGTTATGGATGATGACAGTACGATTGATGCCGGCGAGGTAGGCTCAAATGATTCACCTTCGGTAAATACATATACCGTTGTATTTAAGGATTATGACGGAACAATTCTGAAAACACAGACTGTTGAATCAGGCAAGGCTGCAACTGCTCCTGCCGCACCATCAAGAGATGGCTATGTTTTCTCAAAGTGGGATAAGAATTTCTCTGCAATTACTGCTGATCTTGTTGTAACAGCACAGTACACTAAAATTACCGAGCCGACAATTGTTATTGATAATGTTACCGCAAGTGCCGGTGATACAGTTTCTGTAAGATTAAGAATGATGAATAATCCGGGAATGGCAGCATCAACCTTTAAAATTTCTTATGATGATTCTGTTTTAACTCTCAATAGTGTTGATTTTAATAATCAATTTGGCGGGGATTTTGATGATTTGGGAACACTGAAGACACCAATTTCAATTTCATGGAGTTCTATGAAAAATATCAATACTAATGATACATTCCTTACTATGAATTTTAAAGTTAAGAATGGTGCTACATTAAACAGCAAGGCGGATATATCTGTTATTGCTCGTCAGGGCGATTTTTGTAATCTTAATGAGGATGATGTTATATTCGATGTAATAAACGGAAGTGTAACCGTTAAATAAAAATGTAAAGGAGAAATTTTATGAAAAAAAGCATAAACAGCATTATATCAATACTGCTCGTATTTATAATGCTAATCGGCTCAGTTGTTCCGGCTTTTGCTACTGAAACTACACCAACACTTGTTGTTGACAGTATGCAGGCAGTAAGAGGACAAACTGCAACTGTAAAATTGTCTGTTCAAAACAATCCCGGAATGGCAGCAGCAACATTCAGAATTGTATATGACAGTTCTATACTCAGACTGGATTCAGTTAATTTCAATACTGAATTTGGCGGGGATTTTGATGAACTTGGTTCGTTAGCACTGCCTGTTGCAGGCTCTGATGATCTCAAGGCAATACAGATTTCCTGGAGTTCATTGAGCAACATAACTACTAATGGAACATTTTTATCAATGAATTTTATTGTTAAAGAAGATGCAGAAAAAGGCAGTATTGCAAATGTTTTTACTTCTTTCAACAGAGGTGATTTTTGTAATATTGACGAGAATGATGTTGATTTCATTTCAAAAGATGGACAGATTACTATTATCGAAGGTATTCCCGGTGATATTAACGGAGATAAGGTCGTTAATTCAAAAGACCTTATCAGATTAAGAAAATATTTCGGTGGATTTGATGTTGAGGTTGATATTATTGCCTGCGATTGCAATGGTGACGGAAATGTAAATTCAAAGGATTTAATGAGACTCAGAAAGTATTTTTCAGGGTGGAATGTTGAATTGTTCTATGGACCATCAGTTCCTTTATGCCGTCATTCTTTAACAAAAACCGAGGCTGTTCAAGCAAAATGTGAAACAGCGGGTAATATTGATTATTGGTATTGCAACAGTTGTAATAAATATTTCGCAGATGAAAAAGCAACTACAGAAATCACACTTGAAAATACAGTGATTCCTGCAACAGGGCATACTGTGGTTGTTATACCTGAAGTCCCTGCAACTCCAGGTAAACCAGGTTCAACAGAAGGTTCAAAGTGTTCAGTTTGTGGAAAATATCTCAAAACTCCTGAACCTATCGAACCTCCGCAGGAGCATGAATATACTATTACCTATCATCTTAGCAATGGTGATGAATATTTAGCACAGCAAACTATAGATAACACTAACCCAAATGTATATACGTCTGAGAGTGGAGTTTCAAGATTTAATAATCCATCTGTACCGGGATACCAATTCCTTGGTTGGTATGATTTGCCGTCAGGTGATGCTGCTGAGAATATTAAATCTATTCCAGTTGGAACAACAGGTAACATTGATTTATATGCAAGATGGGAAAAACTTTCATACAAAGTCAATTTTTCATCAGACCTTATCCCTGTAGCATCAGAAAATTATACCGTTGATGAAGAACATGTGCTTCCGTCACCAAAACTTGATGGATATACATTTGCAGGTTGGTCTGATGATAAAGGTAATGTTATTAAAAATATTCCATCAGGAACTGTTGGTCAAAAAACATATACAGCAAACTGGATAAGTGATAGAAATCAGGCATGGACATATAAAAATGTTGCAACACCTTTAATGTATGAAGATGATGAATCAAATACAATATTGTTTGTTTATAATATAGGTGAAATAAGAAATGTTCCGGTGTCAGTGATTCATGATTTCGGAAAGATCAACGGAAGTGGTGTTGCAAAAACTGAAAAAGCAACCTATAGCACAACAATTGATGAAGGATGTATGAATAAGTATACAAATACTGTTCAGCATGCAACAACAGATTCTTATTCTTGGACACTTGCAAAAGAATGGAGCAATTCTACAACCGTTAATGAAACATGGGCAAAGGAAAATTCTGTATCAGAAGAACAGATTAATTCTTATTATAAAGACGAGAGCAGTAACTGGTATGTAAGCAGTGGACAAAGTGGTTCGGATTCTATTACCAGTACAGATACGTCATCAGATTCATTGATGCTTTCTTCAGTAAGAAATAAAAAGACAGATGATAAACATTCAGCAAGTGTTGAAACAAATGTATCTGCAAATTTAGATATTAAAAACACCACAACAATTGGTGCTAAAGTCCCAGTAAAATTTGTTGATATTTCAGCAGAGAATAAAACTGAAATTGGTTTTGGTGTATCAGGTTCAATAAATACTAAAGAATCTGCGTCTCACAGAGTACAAACTGATAACACCGACAGTGCTCAATATAATAAGTCAAATTACTCTTCAACTACTGCTAATTCTACATCAAGCTGGAACACAGAGTCAGGTTATAGCGGAAGTTCTACAGTGGGTCAAAGTACAACTGCATCAAAAGCAATATCTGAAAAAATAAGTGAAGAGTATAATATTGGCAAGAGTTATATAAATACTGATTCAGAAAGCAGTACACAAGGAACACAAACATCACAGTCTAATGCAGACGAATATTCTTCTGCCGTTACATATTCAACTATAAAAGGTGAAGAGATAACTACAGAAGTTACAACTGAAAATACAACGAGTGGTTATCATCGTTGGATAAAGGCAGGTACTGCCCATGTATTTGCGGTTGTAGGATATGATATTGCGACAAAATCATATTTTACAACAACTTATAGTGTGATGGATGATAAAACATATGATTATGAGGATTATTCATATCAGACAGCTTCTTATGACGATAATGAAAGTTCTTTGATTAAATTTGAAGTTCCGATGGATATAACAACTTATGTTGGCAATCGTATTTGTGAAAGTGATGGCCTTGAAGTTTCAAAATCAGGCATTATAACAAATTATAGTGGCACTGACAAATATGTTGTTATTCCTGAATATAAAGTTATTGATAACTTGGATGGCACAAAGTCCGTTATTAAAGTAACAGGTATAAGTTCAACTGCTTTTGCAGGAAAAAATATTACAGGAATTGAACTTTCTGATTTTATTACAGAAATACCTGAAAATGCATTTAAAAATTGTGCATCACTTGAATCAATAAATGCAGCAGGAATTTCAAAAATCAGAAGTAATGCTTTTGAAAATTGTACCAAACTTGGTGAATTGGTTATAGGAACAAATATTACAGATATAGGCACTAATATTGTTAGTAATGATACACTATTAACTGTTTCTGCAGCGAATAAATCAGTAATTGAGTCATCAGTTCAGTCCGGTGCAAAAGAAATTTATATAAGAATTACTGATAAGTGCACAGACTTTAATGATACAACTTTAAATATTCCAAGCAAAACAGAAACATTTACATTAAATGGCTTTGGCAAAGCATACAATGACATACGAATTGTATCCGATGCAAAGAAAACCATAATAAACCGAGCAAACTTTGTATGTACTGGACAGACACCGTTAGTTATTTCATCACCAAATGTAGAATTGCATGAAGTTAATGTTACATCTCCCGGTATATGCCTTGCATTGACAGCAGATAATACAAATCTTGCATTAAGAGGTGAATCTTCTTTAACGGCGGCTTCAGGAAATTCAATACTTTGCAAGGAAGTTTCTCTTAGTCAGATTGATGCCTCTCTTACCACTTCACTCACTGTCGATGGTAATTTATTGATTTGCACTTCAAAGGATTCTATTCTTGCTGGCGAAAAATATCTGATAGTAAGCGGAAAAATAATCGGAATCACCGAAGATGAATTTAATAATTATCTCAAGGGTGTATTTACAGCAAACTTTGATGCTAACGGAGGAACTGTTTCTGAAACTAACAGAACTGTTGTTTACGCATCAACGCTTGGTACACTTCCGACACCTACAAGAGATTATTATACCTTTGATGGTTGGTTTACTGCTGCTGATGGTGGTGAAAAAATAACAGCTGATACAATATTTACATCAACTGAAGATGTAACATATTATGCACATTGGACAATAAATACACCATCAGATTGGGTTAAGGTTTCCGAAATGCCTGCTGATGCACAGGTTGTTGATACAAAGTATTCATATACTCTGCGTTCATACACAACTTCAGGTTCATCAAGTATGAATGGTTGGACTAAGTACGATACTAAAAGAACATCTTGGGGCGGTACACAAGGACCTGTTTATTCAGACCCCAATAATGGTTCAAGAAATGTTTGGAGTGAGCAGTATGAAACTGGCAGAACGCATTATTATAAATGGTATCATTATGCAAACTCAAGCAATAGTAGCTTTAGTGCAAGTCAGTCAAATTCATATACTAACTACAGAGAATTTACCACAACAAATTGGTTGGATTCGTATGGTAAATATAATGCGTACAAGTATTATCATAATGGAGTAAATTATTATCTTGTATGGTATGGTTCAGAATGGGATGACATACAATACGGTACTCGTTGGTATTATCAAGAACCTGTTTATACATACTATTTCTATAAAGATGAGAACAAAGAATCAACAACTGATCCAACCGGACAGTCAAATGTTTCAAATGTTCAGAAATGGGTACAGTATAGATTAAAATAAAATACATAAAAAATAAATGTTGAGGCGTTAAACCCTCAACATTTATTTTTTGTTGTCTTTTCAATTATAAATTTTCTCTTTTTATAAAATTATAAACGGTCATTCTATCAACTTTAAAAATCCTTGCAATTTCACATTTAGAAACGCCTTGCTCCAATAAATCTTTTATTGTGTTTTCTTTTCCTGAAAGTTTAACCTTATCAGATTTTCTTCCTTTGGGTCTGCCAAGAGTAACGCCTTCAGCTTTTTTTCTTGCTAAAGCCTCTTTGGTTCGTTGACTTATAAGATTTCGCTCTATCTCTGCAGATAATCCGAAAGCAAATGCAAGAACTTTACTTTCAATATCGTCTCCAAGTCTGTAATGATCTTTAATCGTCCAAACCTTGCAATCTTTATTCATACAAATATTTAATATTTCCATAATCATAAAAAGATTTCTACCAAGACGAGATAACTCAGAGCAAATAATAACATCATTAGCTTTAACTTTTTTAAGCAATTTACCTAACTGCCTTTTATCATAATTTTTTGTACCACTAATTGTTTCTTCAATCCATCCATCAATTTCAAAACCATTTTCTTTTGCAAAATGATTTATTTCAAATCTTTGGTTTTCAACAGTTTGCTTATCGCTACTTACTCTGATATAACCATAATACATATGAAAAACTCCTTTTTCATATATAATAGCAGAAAAAAGAATATGATAAAAATAATTGAGCGATTTTGTTGATCAAAATTCTACAAAACTTAATTTTAATTATAGCTCTA
>X363_Desmarests_Spiny_Pocket_Mouse__coassemble_446_pt1 | contig 26260 bp, 26 predicted proteins | sample X363_Desmarests_Spiny_Pocket_Mouse__metabat2_high_PE_020 | metagenome-assembled genome bin X363_Desmarests_Spiny_Pocket_Mouse
CCTTTTGATAACAAATAGTTATCCTTTATTTTAATTTATTGTTTTATAAATTTTTAGTAACACAAAGGCTATAAAAAAACAATATGCATTGCAAAAATGCACGTTTTTATGACAAAATTGCACATTTTTTGATAGATTTAAGATATAATTTACTCATTACAGGAGGTAGTACCAGATGAGAAATTATACAGAAATTACAAATGAATATCTGAACTTTTGCAGATACCAAAAAGGGTTGAATCCCAAAACGATTAAGGCTTATACCATTGACCTCAGGCAGTATTATAAATTCAATTTATACTCTGATTATGATTGGTTTGAAAAAGCTGCACTAAGTGAATACATATATGAACTACACAAACAATATAAGCCTAAAACTGCAAAGAGAAAAATTACCTGTCTGAAAGCATTCTTTCATTATCTTGAGTTAGAAGAAATATTAGAACTCAATCCATTCAACAAAATCCAAACCAAGTTTCAGGAGCCGTTTGTTTTACCTCGCACAATACCGCTTAAAACAATTCAGAAATTACTCAAAACTGTTTATAAGGAAAAGGACAAGCCCATGTCCGATTATCGTAAATGTGTTGTTCTGCGTGATATTGCAATGTTTGAAATTATGTTTGCAACCGGTATGAGAATATCTGAAATTTGTTCTTTGAAAAATAAGGATGTTGATTTGAAAAACAAAATTATTCGTGTATATGGTAAAGGCTTAAAAGAGCGGCTTATTCAAATCGAGAATGCTGATGTTATCAATGCACTTAAAGAATATAAAAAAATAATCATTCAAAAACTGATTATTTTTTCACTAACAAGCTTGATAACAGACTGTCCGAACAATCGGTCAGGTTTATGATTAATCATTACGTTAAACTTGCAGGCATTGATATGCATATAACCCCGCATATGTTCCGTCACTCTTTCGCTACGCTTTTGCTTGAAGAAGATGTTGATATACGATACATACAACAGCTGCTTGGTCATAGCTCGATTACAACAACTCAAATTTATACCCATATCAGTATGAAAAAACAAAGGAATATTCTTGCAAAAAAGCACCCACGAAACAAATTAGATATATAGATATTTCACCTTACATATATATAGTGTCGAAAATTGTAAAAGGTAACAAAAATTTTTCATATTTTTTCAAAAAAATTTCCCTATTCAAGGAAATGAATAGGGATTTTGTGAGTTATTCTGTTTTATTGCAAGTAAAAAACAATTAATCAAAGATTATTTCACGACTATTTTAAATTGTTATATGCTTTCAATTATCAATCCTCCTTATTCGGCAGGAGCAAGCCCCTGCCCTACGATTAAATATTGTGTAGAAAAGCATATCTGCCTTATGGTCTAAGTATAGCATTAACAGGTGCCATTGCAGCACCCATATTATTGGCATCGGTAATGGCGTAGTCTGTTATTGTGCCTATCTGGACTGCTTTGATTTTTATACCGCTGCCTTTCGCCTCGACGACAGCACTGCCGGCACCGGTAACGGTCCACTGTGCTGTCGGAGGACGCTGTCCGCCGTATTCAAGAGGGAAGCGAAACTGTCTTTCGCTTGAACAGAAATGACTTGAGGTTGCCGCAACAACACAGCTTGCACCTGCACTAATCAGCATTGAACCGATTGAAAGTGACAACGCCATTGTTGAGCAGGCACCGAAAAGCCCTATACTCGGAATTTCCAAATCCTTAAGTGCAAAGGCAGAGCCCATACACTGATCAAGCAAATCACCGCTGAGAACAAAATCAACCTTATCAGAGCTTCTGCCTGCACAATTAAGGGATCTGATTATAGCATCATGAAGCATAGCTGACTCCGCAAGCTCGAAGGACTGCTGTCCCATTGTTGTATCCTCAAAAATCGCATCAAAATCCTCTGCAAGAGGACCTTCGCCTTCTTTTTTTCCTGCCACTCCTGCACTGCCTATTATTACAGGAGGTTTATCAAAAAACATTGTTTTTCCTTTTTTGTGCATAATAAAACACCTCGGTTTTATTTTAACCAAGGTGCTGAAAAATAATATAAAACTCTTATGCCATAATCTGCCTTTAATTTAATTAAAAATTATTTTTGTCTGATACTCGAAAGCATCAATAATTCTCACTTCACTGTCAAATGAATATGTAATAAATCTTACATAAGCAGAGTACTCACCCGTTTGCATTATTTTTTTCAGTTCAATTTTATGTAAATCACTGCCGGGCGGAATAAAATCGGATTCATATATAATTTCATCATCTTCTGTCAGTATTTGAATTACTGCATAATACGAATTAACCTTCTGATTTGAATATGAAAAGCTTTGCAGACGCTGATTTGCTTTAAATCGGATTTCCGACTGTTCAGGTAATTCAAAGTTTATGTTATCTGTATTGATATACTGTTTAGTGGTAACTTTATACGGCAGAACTATCTCATCAGCTTTTACGCTTTCATTTTTTATGTTTTGTACAAATGCACCTGAATAATCCGTTAAGCAAAATGCCATAAGCACTGCAATTGAAATAACAGACAAAAAATACAAAAGCAGAAATAAGGCATTACTTTTTTTAATAACTGCAAATTTATTTTCATCAAGCTGAATATATCCTGCACTGCTGTAAAGCACCGAATAATCCAATTTATATGCAGGCAGTTTGCAGCCGCTGCATTTTATATCGCCAAGTATTTTTTTACCCTTGCCTATCTGGCACACAACATTGAAGCCATCAGGATAAAGAGTCTTCATCCTTACACGGTTATAATAGCCGAGGGTAACGGAATTTATGCCTGTAACAACAAGCTCACTGTCATAATTATCATTAGCTGCATATAAAAATTCCTTCACTTAAACCACCAGATAATTATATGCGGAAAAGCAAATATAAATAACAAAAGACCTGACATCAGTCAAGTCTTTTACTCAGCATTGTATAACGCTTTGGCGGGAGGGATATTATACCATTTTTACAATCAAAGTCAAAATAGCAATAGGAGCAGTCCCATTGATTTCCGACAGCAACATCAGCCTGTTCATCACCGTTATTTACAGCCACAAGCACCGCTTCATTTTCTGAAAGCCGTTCATAAGCAATGGCTGAGCCGTCACAGAATACAGGATTAAATTCACCTTGGGCAAATACCTTTAATGAATTTCTTATCTGACCAAGACGCTGATACCACAAAAGCAGCTCTTTATTCTGATTATCCCATGTCATACAGGCTCTGTTGAACGGGTCCTTCATTCCCTGCATACCGATTTCATCACCATAATAAATTGAAGGAACTCCGGGCAAAGTAAACTGAATGAGGCTTGCCATTTTCATCATAGAAATACCCTTAAGATAATCGTGATCAGTCAATTTATTGTGAAGATGCTGCCACTCTCTGTCCCTTCCGTTATTATCAGGACCGGCAAGCCTTGTTATTGCTCTTTCCGTATCGTGTGTGCCTATATGATTCATCAGAACATTAAGCACCTGCGGAGGATAGCTTTCAACAATATCCATTACAGAGTCAAAAAAATACTCACCGTGACCGAAACGCACAAAATTAAGCACAGCATCGGCAAACGGATAATTCATTACAGAATCAAGCTGTTTTCCGAGAAGATACCTGCGTCTTTCGCCATAGGCAAATTTGTTTGCAGCGTTTTCCCATACCTCACCGATAATCACCGCATTTTCATTTTCAGCCTTTACAGCCTTTCTCAAATCATCAAGAAAAATGTCAGGCAGCTCGTCGGCAACATCCAGTCTCCAGCCTGCAATACCGCACCTGAGCCATTTTCTGAGGATACCGTTCTTACCGCAGATATACTGACGATAGCTTTCGTCCTCCTCAATAATCTCAGGCAGCAGCTTAATCCCCCACCATGCGTGGTAGTCATTCGGGTAGTCAATAAATTTATACCAACTGAAATAAGGACTTTCCTTGCTGTTGTATGCACCGAGATTTTTATAACGGCTGTACATATTAAAATATTTGCTGTCACAACCCGTATGACTGAATACACCGTCAAGAATTATTGATATGCCGTACTTTTCCTCAGCATTAATGCAAAGCGATTTTAAATCATCCTCATCACCGAGAAGACTGTCAATTTTTTCATAGTCAGCAGTATCATATCTGTGATTTGAATGGGATTCAAATACAGGATTTATGTAGATACAGCTTACACCCAAATCTGAAATATATTCAAGCTTTTCTTCGATTCCTTTTAAATCACCGCCGAAGAAATCATTATTCCAGATACCGTTCATCTGCTCTTCCTTCCAGAAGGGCTCATCACCCCATTCACGCATTACACGAACAGACGGAACATTGACCTTTTTCTTACCTGAATTAAAGAACCTGTCAGGGAAAATCTGATATATTATACCGCCCTTTAAAAAATCGGGTGTTTTAAAATTTTTATCATAAACAGTCTGCTGAAACTCACTGCCCTGTGCAGTAAAATCGCCCTTGCCGAAGCCTCTGTTTTTAATAAAGGTTTTACCCCACGGCGTATCAAGCTCAAAATGATAAAAATACAGTCCTTCAGTTGTTGCACTGAAATGAAGCTCCCAGTATTCATAATCATTACCGCACATTCCTGCCCAGAACATACCATAATAAGCCGTGTTCTCTCCCTCACCCTCTTTGGTAACGGCAAGTGTTGCACAGCAGCATTTAAGATCTCTCGGAACTTTTATTCTGAACTTGCATTTTTCATCAGTCGCAAGAGCAGAAACTATTGATTTATAAGATTTATCTCTTGAATCAAAAACCGTCATAATCCCTCATATACAACTTGCCAAAAGGGCGTACCTTTTGGCAAGAATTAATTACTTAGATTTTTTTGCTGTTTTTTTAGCGGCTGTTTTCTTTTCAGTCTTAACAGCCTTTTTTGCAGAAGATTTTTTCTCTGCCTTAGGAGCCATAGGAGCTGATTTTTTAGCTGTCTTCGGCTTATCCTCAGCAAAAGCAACAGGCTTTGTATGCCAGATATCATTTGCATAGTCCATAATTGAACGGTCTGCACTGAACACACCTGCACCGCTGATATTCATAAGTGACATCTTTGCAAAACGCTCTTTATCCCTGTAAACCTCTGAAGAGAGCTTCTGCGCCTTCTGATAATCAGCAAAATCAGCAAGTGCCATATACTGATCAACATTCATAAGTGATGATGAAATTTCACCAAAGCTCTTTCCGTTAACACCATTGTTAATGAAATCAACAGCATTCCTCAGCACCTCGTTATTCTCAAGGTACTTCATAGGATTATAGCCATCCCTCTTGAGCTGCTCAACCTCAGGTGTTGTCATACCGAAGATAAAGATATTGTCCTCACCGACAGCATCAAAAATTTCAACATTGGCACCGTCCATTGTACCGAGAGTAACCGCACCATTGAGCATAAGCTTCATATTGCCTGTACCTGATGCCTCAGTACCTGCAAGCGAAATCTGCTCACTTATATCTGCTGCCGGCATAAGAGCCTCGGCAAGAGATACATTGTAGTCCTCCATAAATACAATTTTAATTCTGCCCTTAATATCAGGGTCGTTGTTTACTGTCTTTGCAAGAGCATCAATAAGCTCAATAATCTTTTTAGCCATAAAGTAGCCCGGAGCTGCTTTTGATGCAAAGATATATGTTCTCGGCTCAAAATCCATATCCGGATCAGCCTTGAGCATCTGATACTCTGCAATGATGTTAAGAACATTAAGCTGCTGACGCTTATACTCGTGAAGTCTTTTAACCTGAACATCAAAAATTGAGGTCGGGTCAAGAACAATACCGTTTCTCTTTTTAACAATGTCAGCAAAACGTTCTTTATTTGCAAGCTTGATTGCGCTGACTCTTTCAAGCACCTGCTTGTCGTCCTTATAATCACGAAGCTTTAAAAGCTCGTCGCTCTTTGTTATAAAACCGTCGCCGATAAGCTCTGTAATAAACTTTGTAAGCTCAGGATTTGACTGACAAATCCATCTTCTGAAAGCAATACCGTTTGTTACGTTCTTGAATTTATCGGGAGTAATTGTGTAGAAATCATTGAATACAGTATCCTTGAGGATTTCACTGTGAAGGGCAGATACACCATTAACAGAATGAGAGCCTGCAACACAGAGATTAGCCATTCTTACAACACCGCCTGAAACGATTGCCATACGCTCAACCTTATCAGCATCGTGAGTAACACCCCACACATATGCTCTGAAGCGGTTGTCAATCTCCTTGGTGATTTCATAAATACGCGGAAGAAGTCGTCTGTATAAATCCTCACTCCAGCACTCGAGTGCTTCCTTCATAACTGTATGATTTGTATAAGCTACTGTATTTGTAACAATATTCCATGCAGCATCCCAGCTGTAACCGCACTCGTCAAGCATAATTCTCATAAGCTCGGGAATAGCCATTGTAGGATGTGTATCGTTAATATGAATTGCAACCTTATCGGGGAGATTATCAAGTGTGCCGTAGCGTGTTAAATGACGCTTGATAATATCCTGAACTGATGCTGACACAAGGAAATACTGCTGACGCAGTCTGAGTGATTTACCCTCTTGTGTATTATCAGCAGGATAAAGCACCTTTGAAATAGCCTCAGCCATAGCTGACTGCTCCATAGCCTTTACATATGAGCCTGAATTGAACAGTCCCATATCAAGCTCAGGCTTTCTTGCAGCCCAGAGTCTTAATCTTGAAACACCCTTGCCTTTGCCTGAAACATACATATCATAAGGCACTGCTGTAACAGTATTGCAGTCCCTCTGCTCAACATGATGGTAATCGCCGTCCCAGCTATCCTCAATCCATCCCTCAAAATTAACCTGACAGGATCTCTCCTCACGTGGAACAAGCCATACCTCACCGCCGGGAAGCCAGAAATCAGGAAGCTCTGTCTGCCAGCCGTCAACAAGCTTCTGCTTGAAGATGCCTGCTTCATAGCGGATAGAATAACCCATTGACTGAAAGCCGTTTGTTGCAAGTCCGTCAAGATAGCAGGCTGCAAGTCTGCCGAGACCGCCGTTTCCCAAGCCTGCATCAATTTCTTCCTCATAAAGCCTGTCAAGCTTAATATCAAATGCTTTCAGTGCCTCGTCAAAGGTGTCAACAAGGTCAAGATTATAAAGGTTGTTCTTCAGTGAACGACCCATTAAAAATTCCATACAAAGATAGTAGATTTCCTTGGAATCCTGTCCTTTTGCTTCGGCACGGAATTCACTGTTCATTTCAGAAAGCTTATCTCTTACAATCATAGATACAGCTTTATAATACTGCTCGTTGGTTGCAGTTTTAGGATCGACACCAAAGAAATGGCTCAGCTTATCACTAACTGCTTTCTTAGCCTGAGCAACAGTCATTTTTTTCATACAAATCCTCCAAATTATATTAAAATTTTTAATTAATCAGACATTCGCTTTGTACATTATATACTAAAATCACCTTTTTTGCAATAGCAGCAATAAAATATCCCTCTTAATTCTTTTTTCCTCGTTTCAAAAACTTGTTCACAATCAGACCGGCAAGCTCCTTTATGGGTTTTATATTCATAAATATCATTAAAGCGAACAGTGCAAATTCAACAATATAAAGCAGAACCCCGCCCTTCATAAGAAGCATTAACGCACTCTGCACTATCAGTATTAATGTTTCACAAATCATTATCGGAAGCTGGAAATTAATTTTAATATACTTTCTTGTATTTGCTCCTCTTGTTATGAACACTACAATAAATGCGCAAACAGTTGCTATTGCGGCGCCGTTTGCTCCGATTTTAGGAATAAACAATAAATTAAGTCCTATGTTTGTGACAGCACCGCTCAGTGCAGTAAGAAGCGCCATAAGCGACTTTTTCTCCGCCATATACACAGATGCAAGAAAATTAACTATACAGGAATATGTTGTTGCGATAATGAGTATAGGAACAAATTTCCACGATTCATAATACGACGGAGCAACAAGAATTTTTGTAATGAGCTGGCACGCAAGAATAAGTGCTGATGCAACGGCAAACACACCGCCGCTGTAAACGCGGAATACTCTGCTGAAAAAACGTCTTCGTTCTCTTTTATTTTCCTGAGCGTCAACAGCCGAAAGCTGCCATGCGTCAATAAATATCTGAGAAAACAGAATTACAAAATTCGGTATTTTTGAGGCAGCAGTATATAAACCGTTTGCAGAAGAATTAACAAAGCTTGTTATCATATACCTGTCTGAAACATTGACAATCCACCAAAGAATGACTGTAGGTATCAGCGGTACACAATATTTCAGCATCTGGCTTGTAATATTCTTTTCCTTCAATGTCGGCTTGACATATCTGTAAAGCTTTGCAGTTAAAGTAAAAAATATAATTGAGCAGGCATCTGATGCAATAATTGCCGCAATATAGCCTGTTACGCCCCACTTAAGCGGACCTAAAAACAGAATTGTAAAAAGAAGAGTAGTAGCAGTTGCAATAATACCGTCAATGGCAAAAAGCTTAACATAACCGCTGCCCCTTACAAACTGCTGACAAAGCTGTCTGAAGCCTGATATCAGAACAAATGCGACAACAAGAACAATATAATCGCCTAAAACAAAATCATTTATTCTTATAAGACTTATAGGATATGCAAAAAGCAGAAATACACCAAAGCCGATAATTGTTGTGCGAACGCCGACAGTTAATACATCGGCTTTGTTTTTTGCTTTATCAAGGGAAAATCTCAGTGCTGCACTGTTGACCTGCAGGGTTACAATAGGTATCAGAACATTAACTGTCTGCTGAACCAAATCGGCTGCACCATAGTCGCCTGTACCCATCATACGTGTTACAAAGGGCATCAGTAAAAATGACAATGCCTTAGATGAAAAAGTTCCTATTGCAAATATTATTGTATTTGAAGCTAACTTTTTATACTTGTCCAAAACTAAAATTCCCTTTCATCAATTTTTATAACACTAAAATAATCAGTATTTCCAGCTTCCGTTTTCAAAAGCTATTGTATTCTGATAAGAAGCAGAGGTATAAATATTACTGCCTCTGTACTGAACACTTCCGTCAGCTTTAGGCTTGCCGAAAAGATAAACATAGTGATAGCCGAAGCCTACACCTGCGGTAGTTGTTTTATCTGCATCGCCGAGCTTAACCATAACCTTTTTATCCATTGAATTCATATTAAGCTCCATTGCCTGCAATGTTGAGCCGTTAAGCTCAGTATAGTAAAGTCTGTTGCCGTGAATTACAGGGTAATCAGTAAGCGAGCATTTTTTCAGCAGCGTTACGGTTTTTTCGGAGCCGAATTTCTGCCTGATTAAATCGAAGCTGCCGTTATCCTGTTTTTTATAGTAATAGAAAAATCCGCTTTCAAGCTCCATATTAACAATGTCATCGCCTGTCGTATCATCCCTGAAATATCTTCTGTCGCTTCTGTCGCTGAGGCTGACAGTAATATACTGATATTTCTTTGTTACATCGTCATACTGTGTAAAGAAAATTCTTGAAAGTGAAATGCCGACAAATTTCAGCTTTTTATCAGCACCTGCTGTATAAAGAACGGTTTTGCTGTAATCTTCGGTTTTTATAAAGCCTACTGAATTATCACTGCCTATAAAATATATTTTATCATTATACAAATATGCAAAGGCTATATCGTCTGCAAGCTTTTTTTCCTCTTTGCCTGTTATTCTTGCTCTTTTAAGCTGATTAGCCTTTGTATCAACAAAATAGACATAATCACCTAAAACATTGAGGTATTTGTAATTATTCTTATTTGCTGTGATTTTTTCATTAGTTTCCTCTGAAGAATCAAATCGGTAAACACCGTCATTTTCAATACTGTAATAATTATATGCAGCACTGAATGTAACAGCACCCGCAGTTTTATTAAGCAGATTACCCACCTGATTGCCCTCAAGTGAGGTATCAAAAGCAAATTCACTTATAGGCTCATAATCATAGTTTTCAGGTCTTGTAGTAGTCGGCTTTGTTGTGGAAGCCTCAGTTGTTGTAGTCTGACTCAGAATATCCTCTTTAACAAATGCAACAACCTGCTCAACCTTATCCTCAGGAACAATTGACTTGATTTTAAAATCAGGGTCACAAATTTTCATTGTGATTAAAAATGCAGCAACAGCTAAAACTATTATTGAAATAATAATTAAAAATGTTTTGCCTGCTTTCTTTCTTGCTTTTGCTCTCTGACGCTTTTTCCTTTGCTTTGCACGCTCTTTTTCATCCATTGTTTATCTAACCTGTCCGTTTCCGAAAATCAAATACTTTGTTGTGGTAAGCTCACGCAGTCCCATTGGTCCTCTTGCATGAAGCTTCTGTGTTGAAATTCCGATTTCAGCACCGAGTCCGAACTCACCGCCGTCAGTAAATCTTGTTGAAGCATTATGATAAACGGATGAAGAATCAACTCTGCTCATAAACAAAGCTGCTCTTTCATTATCATCCGTAACAATCGCTTCACTGTGTCCCGTTGAGTTCATATTTATATGATTTATTGCTTCATTAAGACTGTCAACTGTTTTAACGCTTATTATATAGTCAAGATATTCAGTTGAAAAATCAGCCTCATCTGCTGCTTCAATATCAGGGCAGACTGCTCTCGCTCTTTCATCACCCTTTATTATAACCTGCTTTTCGTCAAGCCTTGCCTTGATTGCAGGTAATGCACTGTCAATAATATCGCTGTGTATAACAAGGCTTTCACAGGAATTGCAGACGCTGATTCGCTGTGTTTTTGCATTGAAAATTATTTCTGCAGCCATTTTTACATCGGCATATTTATCGACATATACGTGACAGTTGCCTGAGCCTGTTTCAATTACAGGCACTGTTGAATTTTCAACAACAGCCTTTATTAAATTCTTGCTTCCTCTCGGAATAAGGCAGTCGAGATAATCCTTCATTTTCATAAGCTCAGTTGATGATTCTCTTGAGGTATCGCTCACAAGCTGAATGGCATCAGCAGGAAGTCCCACGCTTTCAACGGCACTGCGCATAATATCAGCTATCGCTTTGTTGGACTCGATTGCTTCCTTGCCGCCGCGGAGAATAACCGCATTACCGCTTTTAAGACAAAGTGCAGCAGCGTCTGCCGTAACATTCGGTCTTGCCTCGTATATAATACCGATAACACCCATAGGGCAGGAAACCTTTTTGATAACAAGACCGTTAGGTCTTTCAACCGTTTCAAGCACTCTGCCGCAAGGGTCGTCAAGCGCTGCAACCTGAGCACAGCCGTCGGCTATGCCCTTTATTCTGTCCTCATCAAGCATAAGTCTGTCTATAAGACCCGCATTAAGACCCGCTTTTTTTCCGTTTTCTATATCAATATTATTTGCACTTATAATGGCACCTGCATTATCAACAAGAGCTTTGCCGACAGCAAGCAGTGCCTTATTTTTAATATCTGTATCAGCAGTAGTTAATATATCTGCTGCCTTTTTTGCATTAATTCCCAATTGCTTTAACATCTCATTCACCCTTTACTGAAAAATATGTACCGATGCTTATTCCGTCAAGCACCTTATAAATATCTGTCGGCTTTGCACCATTCATTATAACAACAGGTATACCGTTGTCTGTAGCAATTTCTGCCGCCTTCAGCTTTGTTGCAAAGCCGCCTGTGCCCTTTTCGCCTGCTCCGCCTGCAACAGCTCTCAGCTCATCCGTTATCTCATCAACCCTTGTAATCAGGCTTGCATCACTGTTAACACTCGGGTTATCATCATAAAGTCCGTCAATATCTGTTAAAAGAATAAGCAAATCCGCATTAATAAGCGTTGCCACCTTCGCACTCAGGCAATCATTGTCACCATTGAGAAGCTCCTCAACATAAACAGAGTCATTTTCATTTATAATAGGAAGTGAATCATATTCCAGAAGCTGATTAAAGGTATCAATAAGGTGTGCAGTTTCCTGAGGATTTTCAAGTGTATCAGCCGAAAACAAAAGCTGACTTACAACAACACTGTATTCGCTGAACAGCTTGTCATACAAAAACATAAGCTCACACTGACCGACTGCTGCAGACGCCTGCAAGCCTTTTGTGGTATCGGGCTTTGATTTAAATCCGAGCTTAACCGCACCAACTGCAATGGCACCGCTTGATACAAGTACAATTTCGTGCCCGGCGTTTTTCAGATCGGAAAGCACTGAAACAAGCTTTGCCATACGTGCTATATTTGTTTTACCTGTATTATGAGTTAAGGTAGATGTGCCCACCTTAACAACTATTCTTCTCTTTCCCTTGACTATCGCCATAACATACTACTCCATTTTAATTACAATTATTTGTATTGTAACATATAAATCGTAACAATTAAACATTTTTTATATATTTTTTTGTATGTTTTTTAAATTTTCGGTAAAAAATAGATTACGGAGGTTTTATTTATGACAACAAGAAGCTATGTAAGGATTTTTTCCTTTGTATTGGCAGCAATATCTGTTCTCGCAGGATATGCCGTAATTAATATGAATCATGCAAACAGCTATAAAATGCAGCTTGAAAACAGCTACCAGCAAAGCCTTAATGAGCTGTCGGAAAATCTGGATGCCATTGAAACAAATTTAACTAAAAGCATTTATTCAAATTCCGACAAGATGCTGCTTGAAATCAGTGCAGACCTTTATGCAGAGTGCGGCGAGGCTAAGGATGCACTTTCACGTCTTCCCGTCAGTCAGATGAATTTAGGCAGCACATACAAATTCATCAGCCAGGCAAGCGACTATTCAACTTATATTGCAAAAAAGATTGCGTCAGGTGAAAGCATTACTGATGAGGAGCATAAAAATCTTTCAACCCTTCTGAACTACTCAAGAAAGCTCAACGATTCAGTTGAAGGTATGGTTTCAATATGCAACAGCGGAGGAAAAATAACCGCAAGCAATGTTAAAAGCAAAGCAAACGTAAACGTCAACGCCATTTCGGCAGATATGACTGCTGCGGAAGAGGCATTTAAAAACTACCCCACCCTTTTATATGACGGACCTTTTGCAGATGCAGTTCTTAACCGTGAGCCGCAGATGATTAAAGATAAGGACAATATAACAAAGGAGCAGGCACGTGAGATTGCTGCAACCGCCCTTAACTGCAATATAAATCAGGTAGGCAATGCAAATGACGAGGATGGTAAAATCCCATGCTACACCTTCACCTGCGGTCAGAAGAATATAGGAATATCAAAGCAGGGCGGATATGTGTCTTATATTCTTTACGGGGGCAAAATCACACAGTCGTCAATAACAGAGGAAAACGCAAGGAACATTGCAAAGTCCTATCTGAAAAGCATCGGCTATGAGGGTATGGCTGAAACCTATTATATGACAAATGATAACATCTGCGTTATCAACTATGCTTACACCAAAGACGGAGTAATATATTACAGTGATTTAATAAAAGTCGGCGTGTCTATGGCTGACGGCAAAATAGTTTCACTTGAGGCTGAAGGCTTTTTGACAAATCATATTGAAAGACAAGCCTTCAGTGAAAAAATAAGTCTTGATAAAATCAAAAAGAATGCAAGCCCTTATCTTAAAATACTCGGAACAAAAAAATGTGTAATTCCAAAGGAAAACGGTCTTGAAATCGCCTGCTATGAGCTTCATTGTGAAAGCAGCGAAACCGGTGAGGAAGTATTGGTTTATGTAAACGCACAAACAGGTGCTGAGGAAAATATACTTCTGCTTCTTTACAGTGACGGCGGAACTTTAACAAAATAATCTGAATAAAATAAATTTTTCAGGTAATGATATTTTTGAAAGGAAGTTATATATATGAAAAGCAAAATTTTAATTGTAGCCTTAGCAATTGCTGTTATTGCAACTGTGTTTATGGGTTGTACTAAAAATGATAATAATAACAATACAACCACAAATACAACTGCCACTACCACAACTGCGGCAGCTACAACAAACAATAACACAACAACTACAAATGGCACTACTGACAAAAACAATACCACAGACAAAAACGGCACAACAAATATGGTTGAGTCAAAAGCTGACAAGGTTGGCGACGATATCGGAAGAGGCGCTGATGATGTTGCAGACGGCGTAGGCGGAGCAGTTGATAAAGCAGGCGACGCAGTAAGAGATGCTTTAGACTAATAAATAATTCCAAAGCCGCAGGCATTTGCCTGCGGCTTTCATCTGCTATAAATCAGCTTTATAATTTTCTCCCCAGCGACTCATTGCTTCAAGAATGGGCTTAAGGCTCATGCCAAGCTCAGTCAGTGAATACTCAACCCTCGGTGGAACTTCAGCATAAACCGTTCTGATTAATAATCCATCTGCCTCCATATCTCTGAGCTGAGCCGTCAACACCTTCTGACTCACATTACCTATTGATTTTTTCAGTTCACCGAATCGCTTTGTGCCTGTCAGCAAATCACGAAGAATCAGCACCTTCCACTTATTGCCTATCAACGACAATGTGGTTTCAACAGGGCAAGCAGGCAATTCCTTTAACATAACATTATCCATTTTAATACTCCAGAAATTCTGATTTAAGCTTTATTATCGTATTCAAAGCTCCATACTACGCATTAGTTTCCAAAAGGTAACTACGGCACAATATTGTGCCTACTTTACAAATGATACCATAAGGAATACAATTAAGTCAAGAGAGAAGCCGGCACACTCTCAAAATTAAAATATCAGGGAGAAATTAACAATGAACAAAAATCAATACAAAACAGTCAAGCTTTCAAAAGGTGAAATTAACGTCTATGATTTTGGAGAAATAAAGCTTCACGCATACAAAACAAATGACTTTATTGACGATGAGGTATTCGTCATTGAAAAAAACGGCAAAGCAGTAATTATTGAATCACCATGTTTTTATGACAACAACAAAGAGCTTGCCGAATATCTGAACGACACAGAGATTGAGGGTATTCTTATATCTTACCACGGAGCAGGTGCTTCTTTCTTACCCGATGTGCCTAAATACTCCACAAAGAATGCAAAGGATTACTCAGAAATCGGAGGAGGAAAAGCACTTATAGACAATTTCACATCTGCCTTTGGTGACAGCTTCGACAATTCAATTCACAAAATTACAAACATTATTGATAACGGAAAAATAACAATCGGAGAAATTGATTTTGTCATAAGTCAAACCGCTGAGGCTTATGATATTGAAATTCCGGAAATAAAGGCAGTTTACACTCATATGCTCGGTCACGACTGTCATTCAATTGTTGCAGGCAATGAGCATGCAGATGCAATAATCAATGAGCTGAAAATTTATATTGAAAAAGGATATGACTTAATTTTGACTTCACATTACACACCTGAAGATTTGAAAGATGTGCAGACAAAAATTGACTATCTTGAAAAGCTGAAAGAAATTGCAGAAGAATGTAAAAGTGCAGATGACTTCAAAAACAAAGTTTCTATGCAATACCCTGAATATTCGGGACAGAATTATCTTGATATGACAGCAGGCTTTTTCTTCTCATAAAAATAACAAAAGGCAGAATGATTGTTCATTCTGCCTCAGGCTGTAAAAAAACTAAAGTTTTTTACAGCCTTTTTTGTTTTGATAATCTTACCTCGGCAGGAGCAAGCCCCTGCCCTACGATTGATGAAGATACACTTATGTATAAAGTCAATCTATTTCTATATTTTCATCATTAGATTTATTTGCCCAAGCCTTTTTCATCAAAGTTAAGAATTGTTGAAATAACAACATCATAGCCTGTTTTGATTGCTTCAGGGACTAATCTGTCATAGCTGTCACGTCTGTTATGATAGTAATCAGCAGGAGCAGGGTCCATTGCAGCAAGACAGGTTGCGGTGATACCTGCCTGTGTGAAAGCAGCAGCATCTGATGAACCGAAGAATACATTTGCAAATTTCAAATCAGTATGATTTGCCTCAATTGCAGAATCCATAACAAGCTGACTGAATTCAGGGCTGTGCTTAACTGTACCTGTCATATCACGGCTGTAAACATTAAGATATTCAAGATCTGTTAAAGTATCTACACAAAGAATAGCAGTTTCGACACCGCTGTTTACATATTCATCATAGTGATCTTTTGCCCACTGCTTACAGCCGCGAAGACCTGCCTCCTCGCCGTCTGTAATCATAGCACAAACCTCAGTATTTTCAAAATCAACGCCAGCCATATCAAGCATACGAAGAGCTGTTACAGCAGCATAAGTACCTGTCAAGTTATCATTAGCACCCGGTGAAATGGTTTTGAAATCTATGAAAAGGAAAAGTGTTACCATTGCAAGGGCAGTAACAAAATGGAAATAATAGCTGTAATCGGTAATAAACGCACCAAAGCTGCCCATATCAACAAAGTTTGCAATAATTGCAAGAATTGATAACACGAAAGAAATTACAGCACCGCCGATTGTAAGACCCATACACGGAAGCATAAGCTTGATTTTTTTTGTGCTGTAATAAAGATGACGCCACTCATAAGCCGAATCAATATGACCGCTTATGATAATTCTTCTTTTAACCTCGCCTCTCGGCTTTCTTACACCATAAAGGTTATGACCTTCAACTTTTTTATAAAGAGGGTCCATAAATCTTTTATAGAGCAAAAACTCCATAACTGTAATAAACAAGCCTACACCTACAAAGCCGCACACAATGCACTGTGCAACAAAAAATGTGATAACGCTTGTGAACACAAGCACTGCACAGACAACTACTGCAAGAATGATTGCCGCACTTACAAGCTTAGTGAAGTGAAGAAATGCTTTAGGTGCCATTTTATATGACTCAAAGCCTGTTTCGTCACAGAAGGTATCCATTTCCTTCTTAATATGCTTCTGTGCTGCATAGCAGTTTTCGTTGCCTGACTCACGAGGTCCGTACTTTTTAATAACATTGGTTATTTCATGAACGGTGTAATCAACATTTTCATCAATAACCGACTGCGGAAAATCAGCAAATTTCATTATATTTCTCCTTCAGCAATATATTTTTGTTACGCTTTATTTAAAGAAAAGTATAGCCTTCACTAACGACAAGTCATCTCAGAAATGGTGATTATGTTAATCATGGCTAATCTCATTCAGCATATATTTGACATTGTAACATATGCTGATAAAAAACTCAACAGTTACAAAAAATTTTTAAAATTAGTTAAATATTTTCGTTATATCACCGAAGCGGAGAATTTTCAAAATTCTATACTTTTTCTGCACTAAATAAGCGGTCATAACAAACATTTGTTATGACCGCTTATTTATGGAGCTGATGATCGGATTTGAACCGACGACCTACTGATTACGAATCAGTTGCGCTACCGGCTGCGCCACATCAGCATTTTTATATGTACGGTTTAACAGCGGGAGGGAAAACCTCCCGCTTTAAAGTCAGTTTTGCTGATTATCGTTATGATAATAGCCTGTTGTTTCAAACGGATCAGGCTCTTCGGGGATAACCAGAGCACAAACAATATAAATCAACAGACCGGGAATTGATGCTGAAAAAAGCGAAACGATAACCCACATAAGTCTGATAATTGTAACATCACAATTAAAATACTGTGCTATTCCGCCGCAGACACCTTCAATTTTTCTGTCCGTTCTGCTTCTGTAAAGCTTTTTCATATTCTTCCTCTTTTTTAAATCATTCCAATTAATGTCTGAAATACAAATTCAACACTTGATTTTCTGACCTGATTTCTGCCGATTTCACCAAAATGCTTTGTAAACGTTGTTGTTCTGCCGTTAACACAAAAGCCGAAGCAGACCATACCTACGGGCTTTTTATCAGTACCGCCGCCGGGACCTGCAACGCCTGTTATGCCGACACCGATTTCACTGCCTGCAGCAGCGGCAACACCTTCTGCCATTTCGTATGCAACCTCTTCACTGACAACACCGTTAGCGAGAATTGTATCTGCCTTTACGTTAATCAGCTTCATTTTAGATTCATTTGAATATGTCACAAACGACATATCAAGAACCTTTGAGGCATTTGTAACATTTACAAGTGTACCACAACAAAGCCCTCCGGTGCAAGACTCTGCGAAAGAAATTTTATAATTTTTTTCAAGCAGCTTATCAACAAGCTGTTCCTCAAGTGCCATTTTATCAGTCCTTTTTATTTTAATTACTCAATACCGTTCTGAATTTTTGCAGCAGTAAGCGTATTTTGCATAAGCATTGAAATTGTCATAGGTCCTACTCCGCCGGGAACAGGTGTAATAAATGAACATTTATCCTTAACGGACTCAAAATCAACGTCGCCGCAAAGCTTGCCGTTTTCATCCCTGTTCATACCGACATCAATAACAACAGCACCCTCTTTAACCATATCGGCTGTAACAAACTTTGCTTTGCCGATAGCAGCAACAAGAATATCGGCGGTTTTTGTAACCTCTGCAAGATTAACCGTTCTTGAGTGAGTAATTTCAACTGTTGCATTTTCGTGAAGCAGCAGCATTGCCTGCGGCTTGCCGACAATATTGCTTCTGCCGATAACAACAGCCTTTTTGCCCGAAACCTCAACGCCTGTTGAATGGATAAGCTCCATTACACCTGCAGGTGTACAGGGCAGGAAATTGTAGTCGCCTATCATAATTGCACCCACATTTACAGGATGAAATGCATCAACATCCTTAATCGGGTCGATAAGGTTAATAACCTCTTTATCATCAAGGTGTGCGGGAAGCGGAAGCTGACAGAGAATACCGCTGATTTCAGGTCTGCCGTTAAGCTCCCTAACAAGATTATTAAGCTCCTCCTGAGTAGTATTTTCAGGCAGAGCAAACTTTTCACTGTAAAAGCCAACCTCCTCACAAGCCTTTTCTTTATTTCTTACATAAACCTGTGAAGCAGGGTCCTCGCCCACAATTATTACTGCAAGACCCGGGGTAACACCCTTTTTCTTAAGCTCCTCTGTTTCCTTTGCAACTCTTTCTCTCACCTGCTTTGAAACAAGCTTTCCGTCAATTATCTGCGCCATTCTGCACCTCCGCCATTTCATCGTTTTTTATTTTATCATCAGCCTTATTATCAAGCTGAAGAGCACTCCACAGAGTTCCCTTTTTATACTTAACCATACATACAATGAATGCAATTGCAAACACTGCAACTATTGCAATTGAAAGAAGCTGGCTGACTCTCAGTGTAGTATCACCGATATAGAGAGAATCTGTTCTCAGCCCCTCAACAACCGCTCTTTCAAGACCGTACCACACGCCGTAAAGCATAAATATTTCACCCTTGAAATGTCTGTGCTTATGAACGATATAGTTCAGTATGAAAAATCCTAAAATACACCATACACTCTCATAAAGAAAGGTGGGGTGAACGGGGATATTGGGGTCAAATTCAATACCCTTTGAATTTAAAACATCTGCCGAAGCCACTAAATCATCGTGAATTTTCTGACTCCACATTCTGAAGGGAGCAGTTGTGGTATTGACACCGAAAGCCTCCTGATTAAAGAAGTTGCCCCAGCGACCGATACCCTGACCGATGAGAAGCCCCAGCGCACCCAGATCAAGAAGATTAGGGAAATTTATTTTTCCTGTTTTACAGCCGATTGCCGCGCCGATTATTGCACCGATTATTCCGCCGTATATTGCGATTCCGCCGTTCCATATCTGCGGTATTTCAATAAGATGTTCCTTATAATATGACCATTCAAATATAACATAGTAGGCTCTTGCACAGATAATTCCGAAAATTGTGCCCCAGATTAAAACATCTGTCATACCGTCAAGGCTCATTTTCCATTTATATGCCATTCGTCCGCCGTATAAAACAGCGAGCATAAAGCCGAACGCGATGACTATTCCGTACCAGTTAACCTCATGCCCGAAAACAGTAAAGGCAACTGACGGCAAATCAAAATCAATTCCCAAGCCTTCAAAGTAAACTCTTGTGTAATTACTCATTTTCCTTATTTTTAACTACTGATAAAGCAGAGTATTCCTCCATCATCATATTTTCAAGACGCTTTTCAATATCCTCTTTAGTTACGGATTTATAGATTTCCATTGTATCGAAAACCGAATATCCGTTAAAATGGGCGGAAATCATTGCGTTTGCAATCGAGTCAATATCATTATACTCCATAATTTCCCTGCCGTAAAGTGAGCGGCGTGCATTTTCAAACTGACTGTCGTCAATACCATTTGCTTTAAGCTCGGCAACAGCCCCTTTGATTTCATCTGCAACTGCCTTGGGATTAACGCTTTCACCGTCAAACATAATCGCTTCATAGCCAAAGCCTGTGAAGTATTCCTTTGAAAAGCTTGTGTTGATAAGTCCTTTTTCAAACATTCTGTTATAAAGCTCTGAGGTATCACCTGCAAGAATTTCAAGAAGAATATTAACCTCTGTCATCTTTCTTAAATCCTGTGTAAGCTCCTTACATTCCTCCTTATACCCGAAGGAGAAAACAGGCATACTCATTGCAAGATTATATTCTGCATAGCTTTCTGCTGTTTCACGCGGCTCTGCCTCAAATGAACGCTCAATTGAAAGCGGCTGTGCCGTTTCAAGCATTCTGTCACATACCGAAAGCACCTGCTCAGGTGTAACATCACCCACAATAGCAAGACACATATTGTTAAGATTATAGAAAGTATTATAGCAGTCATAAAGCAGCTTGTCTGTAATCTGAGCAATAGAATCAATAGTTCCTGCAATATCAATTCTTACAGGGTGGTTTTTGTAAAGACATCTTAAAAGATTGAAGGTGCTCATCCATCCTGCAACATCATAATACATTGTAATTTCCTGACCGATTATGCCCTGCTCTTTCTCAACCGTTTCCTTTGTGAAATAAGGATGTGTCACAAAATCAAGCAGTATTTCAAGGGATGCCTCAAAATTGCCGCTGCACTGAAAAAGGTAGCAGGTTTTGTCAAAGGAGGTGTAAGCATTTGCAGATGCACCTGTTTTAGCGTAGCGTGCAAATGCATCAAGGTCCTCATTTTCAAAAAGCTTGTGCTCCAGAAAATGAGCAATACCCTCAGGCACAGTAATCCATTCATCACTGTCGGAGCGCTTGAACTTAGTGTCAATTGAACCGTATTTTGTACCGAAAACAGCATATGATGACGAATAATTTTCCTTAGGCATTACAAAAATTTTAAGACCTGATTTATGGTCGATTTCATAATATTTTTCACCAAGGATTTCAGATTTAATTTCTTTCATTACGCATCCTCCTTCGGTGATGATAATTTATAAATTGTGTCAAGCGTCAGAAGTGACGCACACTGCTTAACCTGCTCCATAGTAACACTGTCATTCTCTGCCGAGGACTGCTCAGGAGTTTTGAGCTTGTTATCTGAAATCTGATTTACGTACCAAGCCTCGATTGCCTCAGGGGTATCGTTAACAGACAGAAGTGCATCTGTCATTGCCAGCTTTGAGGAATTGAACTCCTCCTCAAAATCACCGTTTTTAATATTTTCAAGCTGATTATTAATTTCCCCTACAGCCTTGTCCATATTTTCCTCATTACAGCCGCACTGAATTAAAATCATACTTTTTGCTCTTGTATATCTTGCTGAGCAGTAGTAACAAAGGCTCATTTTTTCACGCACATTTGCAAACAGCTTTGAATAAGGTCCGCCGCCGAAAACATCGCAAAATGTACGCATTGCAGCAGTCAGCTCATCATCGGGCTTAAGATTGACCCTGTAGCCGAGCACAAGCTTGCCCTGTTTTACATCAAGTCTTTCCATACGCTCCTTAACATTATCACAGAAAGGAACAAACACAGCGGCGGGAAGCTCTGCAAATTTTCTTTCAACACTGTTAAAAGCATTTTTCACAAGCTCCTCTGCCTTATCACAATCTGCTCCGCCGACTATTGTTATCATTATTTTTGCTGTTTCAAGTGCATTTTTCCATGCACTGTAAACATCGGAAGCAGTAAGTGCCTTAATATCCTCAACAGTGCCGAAGCGGTTAACGGCATAAGGCTCGCCCTTAAACATAAGCTCTTCGGTCTGACGAAGCACATAGGTTCTTTTTTCGTTATTTTCGGCATCAATTTTTTCAATTAAAATTCGCTTTTCACTTTCAACATCCTCTTCAAAAAAAGCACCGTCACTGAGCCTCGGCTCAAATAAAAGAGAAAGCAGAAGCTTAAGACATTCAAGAGAAATGCTGCCGCCGTCGAGCGAAAATTTATCATCAAGGCAGGTAATACCAAGCTTTAAAACCTGACATTCACCCACCTTGGTAACAACTGCACTGAGTGAAGCGCCGTAAAGACCGGCAAGTTTTCTGTTAAGCTCTGTCTGATTTGCATATTTTGCACTTCTTCTTGACAGCAGATTTATTAACAGTGCATTGGCAGATGCAGTTTCCTTTTTAAGAGGCAATGCCAGTGATACTGCAATTTCGTTTGTTTTAAACCGATTGGCGTTAACATTAACAAGGCTGACGCCGTCGGTAATATTCTTTTCAGCAAAATCCAAGTTAAAATTCCTCCAAAAAATTGTCATTAATACTATATCATATTATTTACCAAATTTAAAGCAATAAATATAAAAGTGCTAAAATTAATGTATTATCTGCACCCTCTTTTGACAAAAGCATAATCATAGCAAGAATAACAAAAAAGGATTTGTCACGGGGCAAATCCTCATTTTCCTGATCAGCACCTGCCTGTTCAGGCTTTTTGGGCGGCTCAGGCTGCTTTTTTTCATTCTTCTTCGGCGGTACTTCCTGCTTGTCATCAACAAAATGTGAAGCACGGTTTCTCATTTCCCACACACGTCTTTTAGCCTCATTAATATCACTTTCATTAAACTGCGGCATCAGAACAGCTCCCTCAGCAATGGCAGCACCTCAAACAGCTTTAATATTCTCAGTGCCTGATCCGCTTTATTCTGTGTTTCAGGGCTGAGATGCGGCTTCAGTGCCATTATCAAATCAACATTCTTATTGCTTGTATTATTCATTTTTTCAAATATTGTTTTAGCCTTCATTATCATATTGAAATCTATGCCGTCAAAGCCCAGACCTGCAAGAGCAGGAACACTGCTCTGCTGGCTCTGACTCTGCTGATTATTATTCTGCTGAGGCTTTTGCGGCTCGCTTTCTCCGCTGTCACCGAGAATTGACGACGCAACGCCCTTGAGCATATCTATATCTTCTGCACTGAGGCTGTTTATTATATCATTTAAGTTTTCCATATTACTTGCCTTCCATTAATTTTTTCATCAGCTCCTTAGCCTGTGGTGTTGACAAAAGCTTTTCGCAAGCCTCCTTATTACTGAGAACATTTTTAAGCTGAGCAGTTGCCTGTGACGATAAATTCTTATTTACAAAATCGTCAAGCTGTCCTTTATCGCTTGCTTCCTTCATTTTATTGATATCAATACCTGTTTTGTTCTGAGCCTGCTTCATAAGCCTGCTGAGTTCATCATTATTCATTGAAATAATCCCCTCTTTATTGTATAATCTAATATAATATATGAAATTGAAGGGAAATTTATGAATGAGAATAGTTATTATGAGCGACTCGCACAAAGCTGTCGGCACACTGCTTGATATAATTGAAAGGCATAAGAACAATGCTGATTTATTCATCTTTCTCGGTGACGTTGACAATGATTTTGACGAGGTATTAATGGCTTACCCTGACATCAGATATAAGCGTGTGGTCGGCAACAACGACCGGTTTTCAACAAATCCCGCAAGTGATATGATAACAATGAACGGCAAAAAAATATTTTTTACCCACGGTCACATTTTCCACGTAAAAAGAGGTAATGAGGAAATCATAGAATACTGCAGAAAAATCGGTGCAGACCTATGCCTTTACGGTCACACTCACAGACAATTCACCGATTACGACAACGGGCTTTATATTATGAATCCCGGTGCGGCTTTTAAAGGTGAATACGGTGTGGCTGATATTACAGATAACGGCATTGCACTGATAACAAATAAAATATAGTATAAATAACCGCCTGTTTAAAATAATAAAACAGGTGGTTTTATGTTTTATCAGTTTGACGATGATATGACAAGCGTTGATTATTCCGATTTAAAGGACAATACTCCCGTTCTCGGTTACATCAGCATAAATGAGCTTGAAAAAATACAGAAGCATTTTGACCTTCCATTGCAGGCGGTTGAAATGTGCCGTGAGCAAATCAGTCCCCTTGCATCAAATCTTGACATTTATAACAACTGCTATTTCATAAGGCTTGCAATACCGTGCGAAAAGGATTCTGTAAATTCAGCAGGCATATTCATATTAAAAAACACTTTTTTAATTGTTAATATCAGTGACAATGAATTTTTTAACAGAGATTTATTTATCAAAACAACATCTAAGCTTTGCGTGGAAAATGCAGGAATTGAAAGAATAATAACATCTTTTTTTGAAAGCCTTGTTCTGATTGATGACAGCCGTCTTGATATGATAAGAAGCAGTATTGCACAGCTTGAGGAGGATGTTATCAACAACAAGGTTGACAACAGCTTCAATGTCAAGCTGCTTGAAATCAAAAGAAGTATTCTTTCACTCAGGGGATATTATGAAAGACTTATTGACATATCACAGATACTGACTGAAAACGAAAATGAAATATTTGATGAAAGCATAAAAAGGCTCGGAATTTTTATAGATAAGGTCAACAGGCTTAAGGATAATGTCGATCTTCTGACCGACAGTGTTGTTCATCTGTGGGATGCATATCAGGCATCGCTGAATATGAGACTGAATGAAACGATGAAGTTTTTCACTCTTGTTACAACAATATTTTTTCCGCTTACAGTCATAGTAGGCTGGTACGGTATGAATTTCAGCACAATGCCCGAGCTTAGCTGGAAATACGGATATCCCTTTGTAATAGTATTCAGCATATTAATAATTGCAGCACTCATACTTTGGTTTAAAAAGAAAAAATGGATATAAAAAATGTGACGGTTCAATAACGAACCGTCACATTTGTTTATTTTAATGTTGTAACAGATTTTGCACTGCTCCATGGTGAGTAGAAGGTCTTTCCGTCAATTTTGTAGAATGTACGGATACGCACATAGTATCTTGTACCGCTTGCTCTGCCTGTAATTGTTTTGCTGACGTTATTTGAACCAAATACATTTACATAAGATGCATTCTTGAAATCGCTTCTTGTAGAATACTCAATCTTGTAGCCTGTCACAAAGCTTGACTGCTTGTTCCATTTAAGAGTAAATCCGTTTTTAGCAGCCTTAATACCGCCCTTGTTGCCAGCAAGGAAATCTGTTCCCTTAGGATTAATGCAGTAACCTATTGTTTTTGAACCGCTGTAATTGCCCTTTAGCTTTACCGTAACAGTATATTTTCCGACATTTTTTGAGCTTGAATCAGAATAGGTTACAGTGTAATCTGTATTAAGTTTAAGGGGTTTACCTGCACTGTCCTTTACGATAACGTTCGGCTTCTGTGCCTTGCCGTTATATGTAAAGCTGCAAGAGCTGAGCTTTATGGTCTTAGGTGTTACAGCATTTATATGGTAGCCAAGTGTTTTTGTGCCACTGTAATTGCCCTTCAAGGTAATTGTTACTGTATACTTACCAATATTTTTTGAACTTGAATTTGAATAACTTACAGTATAGTCGGTATTAAGTTTAAGGGTTTTGCCTGCACTGTCCTTTACGATAACACTCGGTTTCTGTGCCTGTCCGTTATATGTAAAACTGTATGTACTGAGCTTAACTGTTTTTACAGAATTTATTACTGTTGCTTTTGAAACATTGCCGCAGACAGAGCATTTATTCTCTATTTTTCCGTTCTCGGTTAATGTCGCCTTAGTCACAACATTTTTATAGGTGTGAACTGAACAAGTCTTTCCGTTTAAAACACCGTCACTGCAATGAATTGTTGCATTTCTTAAGACTTGGTTAGCATTACCATCATCATATATTTGAATTTTATTCCACTCTTTTATTGTACCGCTGTAGTACACATCTGTTAAGCTTGTGCAATCCTTAAACGCATCATAAACTATGCTTGTTACACTGTTGGGAATTTTTACACATGTTAGACTTGTACAACCGTTAAACGTACCAAAACCTATGTATGTTACTCCGCTCGGTATTGTTATGCTTTTCAAGCTTGTGCAACCTTTAAACGCATATTCATATATACGAGTTACACTGTCTGGTATTGTTACGCTTGCTAAGCTTGTGCAACCATTAAATAAAGATTTACCTATGCTTGTTACACTGTCTGGTATTGTTATGCTTGCTAAGCTTGTGCAACCATTAAATAAAGATTCACCTATGCTTGTTACACTGTCTGGTATTGTTATGCTTGCTAAGCTTGTGCAACCA
>X363_Desmarests_Spiny_Pocket_Mouse__coassemble_518_pt1 | contig 22958 bp, 24 predicted proteins | sample X363_Desmarests_Spiny_Pocket_Mouse__metabat2_high_PE_020 | metagenome-assembled genome bin X363_Desmarests_Spiny_Pocket_Mouse
TGCCAATGCATCAATTAGCTATAAAAAGTCATGTCTTGTTATAGATGCAGGTCATGGCGGTATTGATGCAGGTACAATAGGCATCGACGGCACTAACGAAAAGGAAATCAACCTCGCAATTGCCAAAAAGCTGTATGATTTTGCAGGTGTAAGCGGACTTTCTGCAAAATTAATCAGGACAGGGGATTATCAGGTTTATGACGAAGGTGATGACAAGTCAAGATCAGACCTTTATAACCGTATGGATTATATTAACAGCGTAAATAAGGCGACGTTAATTTCAATACATCAGAATCATTTTGAGGTTGAAAAAGAATGGGGAATACAAATATGGTACTCACCGAATGACAGCCTGAGCAAAGAGCTTGCTGACAGTATTCTGAATATTTCAAAAGACAATCTGCAGAAGAATAACAGAAGAGAAAACAAAAAATCAGACAGCAGCTATTATCTGCTTTATAAAGCAAAGGTACCGTCTGTTATGGTTGAATGCGGATTTATGAGTAATAATGAAGAAAATAAAAAATTGCAGGATGATAATTATCAGAATAAAATGGCATATTCGATAATGCTTGGTTACGGTAATTATTTATCTGAGGAGTTATAATGGCAAAGGTAAAATCAATTTTTGTATGCAGCGAATGCGGATATGAATCGCCGAAATGGTACGGCAAATGCCCCGGATGCGGTGAATGGAATACTATGAATGAAGAAATTCCGTCATCCGTAAGCAGAAATTCATCAAATATAAATGCTGTTAATCAGGTTATGGCGTTAGGAGAAATTACCGAGGATGTAGAAAAGAGAATGTCAACAGGTATTAAAGAGTTCGACAGAGTTCTCGGCGGCGGTATAGTTCTCGGAAGTCTTGTACTGATCAGCGGCGATCCCGGTATAGGCAAATCTACAATTCTTTTACAGATGTGCGAGCATCTTGGCAAAAGCAAAAAGATTTTATATGTAAGCGGTGAGGAATCTGCCAATCAGATAAAAATGAGGGCAAACAGGCTCGGTGTAACAACGGACAAGCTTTTTGTTTTGCCGCAGACTGATGTTGTCATTATTGCAGACGCAATAAAAGCAGAAAAGCCTGATATTGTTATTATTGATTCAATTCAGACAATGGTCTATGATGAAATAGCTTCTTCAGCAGGCTCCGTAACACAGGTAAGAGAGTGTACAAATATCTTTATGCATACAGCCAAAGGTTTGGGCATTCCGATATTTATCGTTGGTCATGTTAACAAGGACGGTGCTATTGCAGGACCAAAGGTACTTGAGCATATTGTTGATACTGTTCTTTATTTTGAAGGTGAAAAAAATTATTCATACCGAATTTTAAGAGGAGCAAAAAACAGATTTGGTTCAACAAATGAAATCGGTGTTTTTGATATGACAGGCGAGGGACTTAAAGAAGTGCTTAACCCCTCACTTATGATGATTTCCGGAAGACCTAAAAACACATCCGGAACATGCGTTGCCTGTGTTATGGAGGGATCAAGACCGATTCTTGCAGAAGTGCAGGGATTAGTCTGCGCCACAGGCTTCGGTACTCCAAGAAGAATGAGCACAGGATTTGATTATAACAGAATGAGTATGCTGCTTGCTGTGCTTGAAAAAAGAGCTGGCTACTTTTTTAATAATATGGATGCATATATAAATGTTGTCGGAGGATTAAAGCTTGATGAGCCTGCCGCTGATTTGACAGTAGCACTTGCACTTGTTTCTTCTCTTAAGGATAAAGCGGTAGGGGAAGATGTGCTTGCATTTGGTGAGGTAGGGCTTGCCGGTGAAATCAGAGCAATAAATAACTGTGAACAGCGTGTCAGCGAAGCAATGCGTTTAGGCTTTAAGCGTTGTATAATACCTTTTCATAATTATAAACAATTATCCAAAGAGCTTAAAGTAAATATGGATATTGTTCCTGTCAGAACAATACGCGATGCTTTCACAGCCTTGGTTGAGGAATAAAAAAAGAGCAGGGTATCCTGCTCTTTTTTCAATATAACTCATTAGAACTAAAAATTATGTATAATTAAAATTAGCCCCTGAAAGCCTTGACATAGCGTGATTTTTGATTTACAATTATACAAAATTAATATTTTGTATAATTGAGGGGAGTTATTAGCAGTTTTAGAACCTATTATAGCTTAATTTTAAGCCTATGAGATTTTTTGAAACAATGCAATCATTATATCAATTAAAGCTATCGGCAAATTTAATTACATTAATGGAAAGGAATCAAAAATGCGTAAAGAAGAATTCAGTCAATTACCAAAACTTGTTCAGCAATATCTTATTTATATTGAGGCAATAAAAAATCACAGCGAATTATCAGTTATTGAGTACGCATCTGATTTAAGAACTTTTTTCAGATATTTAGCAAAATCCAAGGGAATTTGTGATGAGAACACACCTGATGAAGAAATTGATTTGTCCCCTATTGATTTACAGTTTATACAGAGAGTAAATTTGACGGATGCTTATCAATTTATAGTATACTGCAAAAATGAACGTGGCAACAGCGAAACAACAAGAGCACGCAGAGTTGTTGCAATAAGGCGTTTTTTTGGCTATTTAAGTGATAATCTCGGCTTACTTGAAAACAATCCGATGAAAACACTTGATGCACCTAAAACAAAAAAAGCTCTTCCTAAGTATTTAACTCTGGAAGAGGCTGAAAAATTACTTTCAGTAATTGACGGAAAGTATAAAGAACGGGATTATGCTATCGTTACACTGTTTTTGAATTGCGGTATGCGTTTAAGCGAACTGGTTTCTATTGACTATAATGATATAAAGGCTGACGGCTCGCTGACAATAATCGGTAAGGGCAACAAGGAGCGTGTGGTTTATCTTAACCAGGCTTGTGTTAACGCGATTGTTAATTATATGAAGGTACGACCGAATGACGGAGTAAAAGACAGAGCACTGTTTTTAAGCTCAAGAAATCAGAGAATCAGCCCTAAAACCGTACAGCATATTATATATTCATATCTTGATAAAGCCGGACTCGGTGACAGGGGTTTGTCAGTACACAAGCTCAGACATACCGCTGCAACACTTATGTATCAGCACGGAAATGTAGATCTGCTTTTGCTTAAGGAAATACTCGGTCATGAAAATCTCGGAACTACGGAAATTTACACGCATATAGCCGATGATGCTACAAGAAAAGCAATTGAATCAAATCCGTTATCAAAAGAAAAAGCTAAATGGTGACAATTGAGAAAAGCAATTTTGTCAATCCGCTGTCAATAACCGATACGGCTATAATTGCTGCAGCAAGTACTATGTATTTTTTTAAATACGGATTTATTTCAAATGGTTCTTTACTCTCCCCTTTTACAAGATTTCTTATTTTTGATGACAGCTCAACGCTGACCTTCATAGTATAAGCAATCGTTGTAATAAGCAAAGCAATGTAAGGTACTATCATAATCAGTGAATAGCCCACACCCTTAGCGGCATAATTTACGAAATAGTATGAAAGTCTGATACCGGAAGCAATGCCTATAAATATTGGAACGATATTAATAAGAGGTGCACTTATCAAACAGAAGCCGAGAAATGCGGTTATCAGAAACAATGAAAAATAAACACAGAAATTTGAAAAAATCAGATTTGCAAAGCTGTTGTCCTTTATCATCACAAGCTCATTAAGCTTTTCACTCTGGGCAATTTTGTAAAAATATGAGCCGATAAAAAGTCCGACAGCGTAGAATAAACCGCAATAAAGTATAAACTTATTTTCATTAAAATCAAAATTACTTTTTGGTTTATCATTTGTCGGAGCAAGCATTTTTTCAATACTTTTTTGGTTATTTTTTGTATCTTTTGCTTTATCCATTTATTCACCTTTTTCTTGAAGATTTTATCAAAGCAACAATAATTGCCGACACAAAGATCAAAACAAGCTTTATAATAAAGTTAACTGAGCTGCTCTTATTAATTAAAAAGTTAATAAATATAAAAACAGCAAGCGGTGCAACTGATATTACCGATAGTAATAAAAAATTGTTTTTAAATCCGCTGATGCTTACAAGTGATATAATTATTGCCGATAAAAGACTTACTGCTATTGAAATATATCCCGCAACTGATAAATCAATATCAAATTTTAAAATAACTGCTGAGGATACTGAACTGAAAAGCAAGACAGAGGCAAAGCTTGATATTACGATTTTTATAAAATAAGTTAAAAACAATCCTTTAGAATTTGTTGCTGAAATTTTAGGCATAATAAAACCCCTCCGATAAAAAATATTCGGAGAGGTTTTTATTTATTACAAAATAATTATCTTAGTCTTTTTTCTTTGTTTCATCAACAACTTCTTTTTTAGACTTTTTGCTTTCCTTCTTAGCCTTGGCTGCCTCACGTGCTGCCTCAACTTCTTTCTGATGCTGCTCAGCCTTTGTTCTGTTAGTATTGATTGCCCAGCGCTCGATTTTCATTTTATTTCTGTCTGAACCGGTTTCAATAACAAGATCGTTTTCACGGATTGTAACAACTCTGCCGACAATGCCGCCGATAGTAACAATCTCATCGCCGATCTCAAGAGAGTTTCTCATTTCCTGCTCTTCCTTCTGACGTTTCTTCTGCGGTCTTATCATAAAGAAATACATTACAACAAAAAGCACAACCATCATAATAATCATTGTTGTGGTCTGCTGACCTGAACCGGCACCAGCGGCTGCGCCTGTGCTTGCTGCCTTTAATAAAATTGGATTCATATATTTTTCCTCCTAAAATAAATCATATGTATTATATTAAATATTTATAAATTTTGCAAGTATTTTCTAAATTCTTGTATCAAGTTTTACACAATATTCATTTTTATAGTCAATAAATGTACCATTGTCTAAATTTTCTCTTATTTCCGACATTAAATTGTTATAAAAATACAGATTATGAATTACGGCTAACCGCATACCGAGTATTTCATTTGCCTTAATCAGATGCCGCACATAAGCACGTGAATATTTCCGGCAGGCAGGGCAATTGCAGGTTTCGTCTATTGGTCTGCTGTCCCTGTCATATTTGGCATTATTGATATTTATTATACCTTCTTTAGTAAACAGGTGACCGTGCCTTGCATTTCTTGACGGCATAACACAATCGAATAAATCAACTCCTCTGCTGACAGCTTCAAGAATATTGCCGGGTGTGCCTACACCCATAAGGTATCTCGGCTTGTTCTTCGGAGCATAAGGCTCTACTGCAGAAATGATTCTGTACATATCCTCTTTCGGCTCACCGACTGCAAGACCGCCGATTGCATAACCATCCAAATCCATTGCAGCAATCTGCTTCATATGTTCAATTCTTAAATCATCATATGTACAGCCCTGATTAATTCCGAACAGAAGCTGTTTTTTGTTGATTGTTGTATCAAGCGAATTAAGCCTGTCCATCTCTGCTTTACAGCGTTCAAGCCATCTTGTTGTGCGTTCGCAGGATTCTTCGGCATATTTGTATGTGGCAGGATTTTCAACACATTCGTCAAAAGCCATAGCTATTGTAGAGCCGAGATTTGACTGAATCTGCATACTTTCCTCAGGACCCATAAATATTTTTCTGCCGTCAATGTGAGAATTAAAGGTTACGCCCTCCTCAGTGATTTTATTCAGCTTTGCGAGGCTGAAAACCTGAAAACCGCCGCTGTCTGTGAGAATAGGTCTTTTCCAATTTGTGAATTTATGCAGACCTCCCATATCATAAATAAGCTTGTCACCGGGTCTTACGTGGAGATGATATGTATTACACAGCATAACCTGACAATTAATGTTTTTCAAATCATCTGTTGAAAGACCGCCCTTTATAGCTGCGGACGTTGCAACATTCATAAACGCAGGTGTCTGCACAGTGCCGTGAACTGTTTCAAACTCCCCTCGCCTTGCGTTATCTTCCTGTTTTAATAATGTATATTCAGCCATATTTATACCTCATAAGATAATCTAAATTATATTAATTTAAGGTCTTTTGCGGCTTTTTCCCAATATCTTTCAGGTAAAATACCGCTTGATTTGAATTTATCCTTTTTTGCAAAGTCCCAAGCTAACACTACACATTTATACGCTAAATCGCTGTTTGTTTCAATGCTCTTAATTATACATTTTGCAAAAACAGATGCTTTATTTAATAAATCACTGTTTTTATAATCATATATTAATCTATCAGCGTCAAAGTTTATATTTAAAAACTCAACCTTCCATTTTTTATCGATGCAGCTTAACAGTGTTATAGCTGTACAGCCGTATTTTTCATTGTCCTGCGGAAGCCCAAGACTCGGACAAAAAACGATTTGCTTGTCGCATATATTGATGATATTTCTGTGATGTGTATGACCGCAAATAAGAATATCTCCGTTTATACTGTTTATGTATTTCAATTGAGAAACCTTATTGTTAAGTATGTTTTCTTTTGTACTTTTCGGTGAGCCGTGGCAGGCTGTAATTGATGGACATCCGTCAATATTGATATCAAGACAAATAGTCATTTTTCTGAAAAAGTTCAAATCTTTTTTTGTAAGATTTTCATAAGTATACAGTAGTGAGCCTACGCTTGAACAATAACACCAGTCGTCATTTGGATTATTATCGTGCTCAATCAGGTAATCTTCACGGTTTCCTCTTATAAACCAGCAATTATATTTTGACCTGTACATATAAATAAGCTCCATAGTCTTTTGTGTGTTTGGAAAATCAGTCACATAATCGCCGAGGAAAATTATACCGTCCGGATTAATTTTTTCAATAACCTTAACCGCTGATTCAAAGGCAACATAATTGGAGTGAATATCAGAAATTACAACGATTTTTTTCATAACTAAACTCCTGGTCAATTTATAAATCTTTATTGAATGAACATTGCGTCACCGAATGAGAAAAAACGGTATTTTTCATCAACAGCCGTGTTATATGCATTCATTATATTATCATAGCCTGCAAGTGCTGAAACAAGCATAATGAGCGTGCTTTCAGGCAGATGAAAATTAGTAATCAGTGCGTCAAGGCATTTGAATTTATACCCGGGGTATATAAAAATACCTGTGTCGTCCTCATCCTCACATATGCAGCCGTTTTTGGAAGCAACGCTTTCGACAGTTCTGCAGCTTGTTGTGCCTACGCATATAACACGCTTTCCGTTTTTATGTGTTTCATTAATTATATCTGCTGTTTCTTTCGGCATTATATAGTGCTCTTTATGCATAATATGTTTTGTTACATCATCAACCTTTACAGGTCTGAAGGTGCCTAAGCCGACATGAAGTGTAACATAGCCTATATTTACGCCTTTCTTTTTAATCTCATCAAGCATTTCAGGTGTAAAATGCAGTCCTGCAGTGGGAGCCGCGGCAGAGCCTAAATGTTCACTGTATACAGTCTGATACCTTTCTTTATTTTCAAGCTTTTCTTTTATGTAAGGCGGCAACGGCATCTGCCCGATTTCATCAAGAACTGAATAGATATTATTTTCACAGGAAAATCTGACTAATCTGTTACCGTCATCCTTTACCTCAACAACCTCACATTCAAGCTGACCGTCACCGAATACAAATTCAGCACCGACTCTTGCTTTTTTTCCGGGACCGCAAAGACATTCCCATACTAAATTTTCAATCTGTTTTAAGAGAAGAAATTCAACAACTGCGCCTGTTTCTTTTTTCACTCCGTAGATTCTTGCAGGTATAACTCTTGTGTTATTGAGAATTAAGCAATCGCCTTCATTAAGATAATCTGTTAAATCACTGAAAATTTTATGCTGTATTTCACCTGTTTTTTTGTCAAGAAGCATAAGTCTTGATGCATTTCTCGGTTCAATCGGTGTCTGAGCAATAAGCTCCTCAGGTAAATTGTAATAAAAATCTGAAGTTTTCATTATATTCTCCATAAATTATAATTGACATATATATATATTAAGTGGTATTATATTTGAAAGTATGGATTTGAAAATCCTGCCTAACTATTATATTGCATATTAACTTGTTTTACAAGGTATTTTTTAAGGAGATTTGTTATGGAAAAAAAGTTTAACGTTGGTATTGTCGGTGCAACAGGCATGGTAGGTCAGAGATTTGCTACTTTGCTTGACGGTCACCCATGGTTTAATGTGGTCTGCCTTGCAGCATCTGCAAGAAGTGCAGGCAAAACATATAAAGAGGCTGTCGGCAAAAAATGGTGTATGGATGTTGAAATTCCTGAAGCTATGAAGAACATTGTTGTTATGGACGCAACTAATGATATTGAAAAAATTACATCAATGGTTGATTTCGTATTCTGCGCAGTTGATATGAAAAAGGATGAAATCAAGGCTCTTGAAGAGGAATATGCAAAGCATGAGTGCCCTGTTGTTTCAAACAACTCAGCACACAGATTCACACCTGACGTACCTATGGTAGTGCCTGAGCTTAATGCACACCATATTGAAATCATCAAGGATCAGAGAAAAAGACTTGGTACTAAGCGCGGCTTTATCGCAGTTAAATCAAACTGCTCACTTCAGTCATACGTTCCTGCCCTTTTCCCTGTTAATGATAAATTTGCAGTTAAGGATGTTCTTGTCTGCACTTATCAGGCAATTTCAGGTGCGGGAAAAACATTTGAAACATGGCCTGAAATGAACGACAATGTTATTCCTTATATCGGCGGTGAGGAAGAAAAGAGCGAAAAAGAACCACTCAAGCTCCTTGGCACAATTGAGGACGGCGTTATCAAATCAGCAGATAAGCCTAACTTCACTGCACAGTGTATCCGTGTGCCTGTTTCAAACGGTCACCTCGGTGCTGTATTCGTAAGATTTGAGGACGGTCAGAAGCCTACTAAGGAAGAAATGATTGAAATCTGGAATAATTTCTCAGGCAGAGCACAGGAATTAAATCTTCCTTCAGCTCCTAAAAAATTCCTTAACTATTTTGTTGAGGATGACAGACCTCAGATCAAATCTGAAAGAATGCTTGAAAACGGTATGGCTGTTTCAATCGGCAGACTCAGAGAGGATACACAGTACGACTATAAGTTTGTTTGCCTTTCACACAACACACTCCGCGGTGCTGCAGGCGGTGCAGTGCTACTTGCCGAGCTTCTTGCTGCGGAAGGATATATGGACAGATAATTTCAACTAATATAAATACTTAGGGAGAGAGTTATTATGAAAGAACCAATTTTTACAGGTGCAGGCGTTGCAATAATTACACCTATGAATGCCGACGGCAGTGTTAACTATGATGAATTCGGCAGATTTATTGACTGGCAGATTGAAAACGGCACTGACGCAATTGTTGTGTGCGGAACAACAGGAGAATCATCAACTCTTAAGGTTGTTGAGCACAACGAAGCTATAAGATGGTGCGTTGAATATGTTAACGGCAGAGTTCCTGTTATTGCAGGAACAGGTTCAAATTCAACAGCCTGCGCAATCGAAATCAGCCGTGAGGCTTGCAAGGCAGGTGCTGATGCATTGCTGCTTGTAACTCCTTACTACAACAAAACAAGCCAGAGAGGTCTTATTGCTCATTACACAGCAATTCATGACGCTACTGATTTACCTCTCATTCTTTATAATGTACCATCAAGAACAGGTGTCAACATTAATCCCGAAACTGCTAAAGAGCTTTCAAAGCTTCCGAGAATAAATGGTATTAAAGAGGCGTCAGGCAATCTCGATCAGGTTAAGGCTATTCACGATTTATGCGGTGACGACCTTAATATCTGGAGCGGTAACGACGATCAGATTTATGATTTAATGGAGCTTGGCGGTAAGGGTGTCATTTCAGTACTGTCAAATATCTGCCCGCAGGCAGCTCACGATATTCCTGCTAAATACCTTGAGGGAGACAAGGAAGGCAGCAAGGAGTTAATGGATAAATATATGAAGCTTGCTAAAGCTATGTTTGTTGACGTTAACCCTATTCCTGTAAAAGAGGCTGTTTCACTTATCGGATTCAATGCGGGTCCTGTAAGACTTCCGCTCATTGAAATGGACGAAAAGAACAAGGAATACGTTAAGAACACTATGGACGAATACGGTCTTTTATAATTAGCTTAAGAGGAATTTAAAATGACAAGAATTATAATTACAGGTGCAAACGGAAAAATGGGCAAGGTGCTTCAAAGCATTATTTCCAACCGTGAGGACTGTGAAATAGTTGCAGGTGTTGATCTGAATACGGCAGATAACGGTGTATTCCCCATTTATTCTTCAATTTCTGAGGTTAAGGAAGAAGCCGATGCAGTAATAGATTTTTCAAATCCCATATTACTTGATGATTTGCTTGAATATTCAAAATCAACTAAAACTCCTTTGGTTATAGCAACTACAGGTTACAGTGATGATCAGAAGGCAAAAATTACCGAGGCTTCAAAAACCTGCCCGATTTTCTTCACTTACAATATGAGCATGGGTATCAACCTGCTTGCAAATCTTGCAAAAAAAGCAGTTGAAATTTTAGGCAGTGATTTTGATATTGAAATTGTTGAAAAGCACCATAATCAGAAAATTGACGCACCAAGCGGTACTGCACTTATGCTTGCGGATGCAATTTGTGAGGTAACACCTCAGCCGATGAAGTATGAGTATGACCGTCACTCAAAGCGTGAAAAAAGAACTAAGAATGAAATCGGTCTTCACGCTGTAAGAGGCGGAACAATAGTCGGAGAGCACGAAATCATATTTGCAGGTCGTGATGAAATAATCACTCTGTCGCATTCTGCAAGAAGCAAGGAAATTTTTGCAGTAGGTGCTGTTAATGCAGCAGTTTATATGTGCGGCAAGGATGCCGGTATGTATGATATGAAAGAGCTTATTGATTAATTGATAAACAAAAATGCAGAGAATAATCTCTGCATTTTTTAATGCTCAAAAGCATTTTGTATTATTTTATTGCACAGTGTATTGTAATCAATACCGACTGCAGCAGCCTCCTGCGGCAGCAAGCTTTCAGGAGTCATTCCGGGCAACGAATTTGCTTCAAGAAAATAAATATTATTATCAACATCAACAATAAAATCTATTCGGGAATAGTATTTTAAATGAAGCAGATTATGAATACGCACAGCAATGCTTTGCATACGCTGCGTTAATTGATGTGTTATTTTCGCAGGACAGGTTTCTTTTGTAATACCTTGATACTTATTATTATAGTCATAAAATCCGCTCTTAACTTCGATTTCAATAGGCGGTAATGGTCGGTTATCAAGAATACCAACTGAAAATTCCCTGCCCTTGACATATTCCTCAATTAAAACATCACAGTCATATTTTTTTGCAAAAACAATTGCTTTATAAAGCTCTGCCATATCATTGACAATAGTTATTCCGACACTTGAGCCGCAGCTTACAGGCTTGACAACACAAGGAAAATTAAGTGCTCCGTCAAACTCATTGATGCACCATTTTGCTGTAAGTATCCCATTATCCCGTGCAATAAGCTTTGACAAATTTTTATTCATTGAAAGATAACAGCCGTCATATTGAGAACCTGTATAATTAATATTGTTAAGTGTCAGCAATGCCTGAAGCTTACCATTTTCGCCCACGTCACCATGCAGTGCCAAATATACAGCATCAGCAAGACGGCAGGCATCAATTACATTCTCACCTATTACCTTATCGCTTTCAATACTTTCAGGGGCGGTTTTACTTATTGTATAATTTTTAACAGAATCAGCATTATCAGTAAACACAAGATTACTTAAATCATCAATGCCGAAATACAAATCAATCAGACTTACTTTATGTCCGCAGTTGATTAAAGCCTTTGCTATTTGTGAGCCCGAAACTAACGACACTTCCCTTTCGGGACTTATTCCGCCTGCAAGAACTAATATATTCATCAAATCACCTCTTGTTAATTATATAGTAACATATTTGCAATTATAATATCAATTAGTGCTTTACAAATGGCAAATAGTGCTATATGATATTAATATGAATAGTTTTAATTATGTTACTGATGGTGAATACAGCAAAAGAGGTTATTTGCTAAACGATTTTAAAGTATTTAATATTAAAGATAAATGCAGTGAAAAATTTGAATTTCATTACCACGAATTTAATAAGATTATACTTTTTAAGTCAGGAAATGTAAAATACAATATTGAAGGCAAGGAATACCCACTCAGCACTAATGACATATTACTTGTTAAACGCGGAGATATTCACAGACCGATTATTGATGAAAATGTTACATATGACAGAATTGTTATATGGATTAACAACAGTTTTCTTGATTCTGCTAATCTGTCGGAATGCTTTGAAATTTCTGAAAAAAAGGATATAAAAATAATTAAAAATGCAGGTCAGAAGTTCTTTTCTCTTGCGGAAGAAATGTCAAAAAACAATCCTGACAGCTTTGCATATAATCAGTATAATGAAGCACTGCTTACACAACTGTTAATTCTTATTGCAAGAAATATTATTCAAAACAATACTGATATTGTAAATTATAAAAGTGACAGTCAGATAGATGAAATAATTAAATATATTAACTGCAATCTTGATAAAAAGCTGAGTGTTGATATTGTATCGGAAACATTTTACATAAGCAGATACAGACTTATGCATAAATTCAAAGAATACACAGGAAAAACAATATATTCTTACATACAATCTAAAAGGCTTTTGAACGCAATAAGATATATTGAAAACAAAATGAGTATTAAGGAAGCCTGTTATAAAAGCGGATTCAATGATTATTCTGTTTTCCTAAAGGCTTTTAAAAAGGAATTTGGAACTACACCCACAAAATATAAGGACCGACTGTAATTATAGCCGGTCCTAAACATTATTCAAAGGTGTTATGTATAGTGCTCTTCATAAGCTCTGGTATTTTTATTGACTGAGGACAATGTGATGCACATTTTCCGCAGCCGATACAAGCATCTGCTACAGCATCAATCTGCCTGTATTCTGCTTCAGCCTGCTCTTTGGTATACTCCCCTGTTTTCAATTTATTATAAACAGAAAAAATTGTGCTGATTTTAATATTTTCAGGACAATCGGCACAATAATCACAGCCTGTACAGGGAATAATATCACTTTTATTAATCATAGCTGCCGCATTCTGACAAATATTCAGTTCAGTATCTGTCATAGGTACAAAATCAGTCAGAGTATCTATATTATCATTAAGCTGTTCAAGTGAATTCATACCGCTGAGAATAGTCATAACATTAGGATGACTTGCCGCAAAGCTGATTGCCCACGAAGCAACTGAGCTTTGCGGTTTTGCTTTTCTGAACATTTCTTCAATGTCGGATGAAACCTCGGCAAGCTTTCCGCCGCGGACAGGCTCCATTACTATTACAGGAATACCTGCATCAGTTAAAATCTGATACTGCTCCTCAGCATTCTGATTTTTCCAGTCAAGATAATTCATCTGTATCTGAGCAAAATCCCACTTATGCTCAGATACAATTTTCTTTAAATCATCAATTGTGCCGTGAAATGAAAAACCGATATTTTTTATCTTGCCCTCTCTCTGTTTTTCGAGAACAAAATCATAGGCGCCGAATTTTTCACACTTTTCATAATTTTCTTTATTAAGAGAGTGAAGAAGGTAAAAATCAAAATAGTCGTGATCTGTTCTTTCAAGCTGTTTTCTGAATACCTTTTCCATATCAGTCTTTTTAGGGCACATCCATATTGGAAGCTTATCTGCAAGAAAATAGCTGTCACGAGGATATTTTTTTAATGCTGTGCCGATAAACTTTTCACTTTTACCTGCGTGATACATATAGGCAGTATCAAAATAATTGACACCGTTATTATAAGCTGCATCAACAAGCTCCTGACCCTTTTTGTAATCAATAAGCGGATTAGCTTCTCTTTTAACAGGGGTTTTGCAGGGCAATCTCATTGCACCCAAACCAAGCAGGGAAACCTCAGTATTCCTGAATTTCCTTTTATCAACCATAACAATTTACTCCTTTGTCCATGTCACACCCTGCGGTGTATCCTTAAGGATTATACCTCTTGCCTTTAAATCATCACGGATTTTATCAGCAGTTGCCCAGTCCTTATTTGCACGTGCTTCCTGACGCTGCGCAATAAGCTCCTCAATCTCGGCATCAAGGTCATTTGACTTTCTGTTATAAAGAATACCTAAAACATCACAAAGCTCATCAAAAATCTTTGCAGCAGTTTCACAGACATTCCTTGATACATTCCTGTCAAGTATTTTAGTGTTGATATCCTTAACCAAATCAAAAACAGCAGCAACGCCGTCAGCAGTATTGAGGTCATCATCCATAGCTGTTATAAACTGCTCTCTGCGGCTGTTAAGCTGATTAATCAGCTCGGCATCATCATCAGTATCAACAGCATTTTTGATTGCGAAATCAAGGCTCTCACGGCAGGTATAGAGCCTATCAAGGGCTGACCTGCACTGCTCTATTATTTCAAGGCTGTAATTGATTGGTGAACGATAATGTGAGGAAATAAGGAAATAACGGATTACCTCATAGCCGTAAACCTCTGCAATTTCTCTTACTGTCTTAAAGTTACCGAGTGATTTGCTCATTTTAACGTTATCAACATTGATATAACCATTATGCATCCAGTACTTAGAGAAGGTGCATCCGTTAGCACACTCACTCTGAGCAATTTCATTTTCATGATGCGGGAAAATTAAATCCTGACCGCCGCAGTGAATGTCAATTGTTTTGCCTAAATATCTTCTGTTCATTGCAGAACATTCAATATGCCAGCCGGGTCTGCCCTTGCCCCAAGGCGACTCCCAGTAAGGCTCGCCATCCTTAGCACCCTTCCACAGTGCAAAATCAAGCGGATTTTCCTTGATGTCGCCTACTGCAATTCTTGCACCTGACTGCAAATCATCAATCGGCTGATGGCTGAGCTTTCCGTACTCATTGAATTTCAGTGTTCTGAAATAAACATCGCCATTCACAGCATAAGCATAACCCTTTTCCTCAAGGGTTTTAATAATATTTATAATTTCATCAATATTTTCTGTTGCCTTTGGATGAACAGCAGCGTCCTTGAAATTAAGACCGTGAGCATCTGTCCAGAATTCTTTAATATATTTTTCCGATACTTCTTCAAAAGTGATGCCTTCCTCATTGGCTCTGTTGATAATTTTGTCATCAACATCTGTAAAGTTCTGAACAAATTTTACATTATAGCCCCTGTATTCCATATAACGTCTTAATACATCAAAAACACAAAGCGGTCTTGCATTACCGATATGAATAAAATTATATACTGTCGGTCCGCAGGCATAAATCTTTACCTCGTTTTCATCAACAGGCACAAACTCTTCTTTTGTTCTTGACATTGTGTTAAAAATTTTCATTTTAAGTTCTCCTTTAAAATTTCAATTTCTTTTTGTAATTCATTAATTCTCTTCTGATTATTCTGAATAGCATTCATTACAGGGTCAGGAATATTAATCTGGTCAAGGTCATCAACTCTTTCACCGTCAATTCTGACAACCTCACCGGGTACACCGACTACAGTACAGTTAGGCTCAACATCCTTAACAACAACAGCGCCTGCAGCAACCTTTGCATTTCTGCCGATTGTTATAGGTCCGAGCACCTTGGCACCTGAACCAATCATTACACCGCTTTCAATTGTGGGGTGACGCTTACCTATATCTTTACCCGTTCCGCCGAGAGTAACACCCTGATAAATCATAACATCATCGCCGATTTCAGCAGTTTCACCTATAACTATTCCGCTGCCGTGGTCAATAACAACTCTTCTGCCGATTGTAGCGCCGGGATGAATTTCTATGCCCGTTCTATGTGCCGAACGCTGACTTATAAATCTCGCAATAAAAGGCATATTATGCTTCAGAAACCAATTCGCTTTTTTATGACTTCTCAGTGCTTTAAAGCCGGGATACAGAAGAGCTATTTCAATCGGACTGCGTGCTGCAGGGTCATGCTCCATAAAGCTCCTTATATCTTCTCTATAAGATTCAAACATAAAAAACCTCCAAAAAATATGCCCCTGTCAAAATGACAGAGGCAATAATAACTGCGGTTCCACTCTTTTTTATACTCAGCTACGTTAATAGCTTTTGCCGATAACGAGGCAGACCGCCACGGAATACTGAAATTCCTCCGTGAAGCTCAGAAGTGCATTTCACAGACAATCAAATACAGACATTACAGCAAACAGTCTGCTCTCTTAAAATGATTAATTCTGTTACTTCTCTTCATCACAGCTTTTAATCTATAGTACTATTATATCTGTTTTTCAGAAATTTGCAACAATTATTTTGTTTTTATTAAATGCCAGCCGTCCTTTGCATAAATAAGACCGCTCAGAACTGCAACAACCGTTGTAATCCAGAATGCTACTGTGCAGTAGATATTAAGCCACGGTGTTGACAAATCAATGTTTGCACTTCCCTCACCTATGGCAAGAAGCAGAAATGCCATACCTGTTGTGGACATCTGCAAAAATGTTTTGCACTTTCCAAAGCCGTTTGCGGCAATAACCTCGCCTGTTGTGGCTGCCGCCATTCTTATTCCCGCTACAAGAAATTCACGTGCAAGCATAAGCATAATACAGATATCGGTATGCCAACCGAGCTTTATAAGAATTAAATAAGCGGCAAACACAAGACTTTTATCTGACAAAGGGTCCATAAGCTTGCCGAAATCGGTAACAAGACCATGCTTTCTTGCAATCATACCATCAACCTTGTCACTCATACAGGCAACAAAATAAACAATTAGCGTTGCTACCCAGTGATATTTAAAATCAATAAAAGCAAATGCCATTAAAAAAGGAATACAGCAAAATCTGAACACTGTTATTTTGTTAGGTAAATTCATATTTCCTCCCCAATCAAATCATAACCGTCATAGTCAGTAATTTTAACGTTAATAAAATCACCGACATCAAGTTTATTTTTTGATGTGATAATTATTCCTGTGTCTATTTCAGGTGAATCAAGATAGGAACGACCGATATATTTTCCGTCGTCATAGCTGTCTATAACAGCTTTATAAACATTTCCGATTCTATTTTTATTCGCTTTCTCTGTTATAGAATACTGAATGTCCATAAGAACCTCAGCACGGCGCTGCTTGATTTTTTCATCAATCTGATTATCAAAATTAAAGGCAGGAGTGTCCTCCTCAGGTGAAAAAGCAAAGCATCCGAGCCTGTCAAATTCAATGTCCTTAATAAATCTGCAAAGCTCCTCAAACTGCTCCTCACTCTCACCGGGAAAGCCTACCATAAATGTTGTTCTGAGAGATAAGCCCCTGATTTTTGACTTCATTTTCTTGAGAAGCTCTTTAAGCGAATCATATGAGCCGTTCCTATTCATAGCCCTCAGCACATCACTGCTGCAGTGCTGAAGAGGAATATCAATGTAAGAACAAATCTTTTCTTCCTCAGCAATAACATCAATAAGCTCGTCAGTAACTCTGTCAGGATAACAATAAAACAGTCTGAACCATTCTATGCCGTCAATTTTAACAAGTTCCTTTAAAAGCTTTGCCAACCGATACTCGCCGTATAACTGCATACCGTATTTTGTAGTATCCTGCGCAATCAGTATAACCTCTTTGACACCCCGTGCAGCAAGTGTTTCAGCTTCGTCAATTATACTTTCCATTGAACGCTCAATGTATCTTCCGCGGATACCGGGTATAGCACAATAGCTGCATTTATTGTCACAGCCGTCACTAAGCTTTAAATACGCCCAGTGAGGCGGTGTGGACAGTATTCTGCCGCCTTGAAGGGGAAGAAGCTTTTTATCAGGATAAAAGCTTGTGGAAATACCCACAGCGGCTTTCTGACAGACCTTCACAATATCGCCGTCAGCACCGATACCAATAACAGAATCAACCTCCGGAATTTCCTTCAGAATTTCATCCTGATATCTTTCGGCTAAACAGCCTGTCACAACAATTGCAGAAATAAGCCCTGCTGTTTTATATTCTGCAACCTCAAGAATAGTTTCGATCGCTTCACGCTTGGCATCCTCAATAAAACCGCAGGTGTTAATAATCATAATGTCAGAATCCTCAATTGCACCGACAATCTGAAACCCCGACCTGTCAAGTTTTTCAAGCATCAGTTCACCGTCAACCTGATTTTTCGGACATCCGAGTGAAATCATACCTATTTTAATATTCATCATTTTCCAACCTGTAAAATGCCGATTTAATATCTGAATACGAAAAGCCTTTTCGCTGAAGTGCTGCAATAACCTTCTGCTTTCCGTTCTCCTGCCCAAGCTTTGAAGCATACTTTGCTTCAATCAGCCTTATGATACTATCAACATTATCAAATTCATAATCCTCTAAAACAGCAGAAATTATATCTCCTGCCACACCACGCTTATAGCATTCCTGCCTGATATGATTTGTTGAATATTTTTTTACGTTATAAAGATATTCAACAAGACTTCTGCAAAAATGCTCATCGTCAAGATAGCCTGCCTCAATATAGCGGCTGATTGCTCTGTCAGCACTGACCTCGTCAACTGTTCTGAGCAGTTTTGTTTTAAGCTCCTTAACTGAGTGCTCACGCCTTGAAAGCAGGTCACCGCACTTATTCAGAGCCTTTTTATAATTAATTCCCGCAACTAATTCCTGCCACTGTTCTTCGTCAATATCTGTACCGTCAGCAATATAATTATCAAGCCAGAAATTGCTGTCAGTCGTAATCACATATTCATTATCAAGGAGCAGGTGAATTTTGTTCCCCCTGCCCCTCTGGTGCGTTATAATCATTAATCTTCGTCATCTTCCACTGCAATATCAAGCTTTGCTCTTGCAGCAGCTCTTGTATTTTTAACAGCCTTTTCTTCAGCCGCTTCATCCTCAGTCTTTGCCATCGGTGCAGCTTTGGCTCTGTATTTCTGAGCAGACTCTGCCTGAATTTCTTCAAGCTTTGCCTTGATTTTTACCTCAAGCTCAGCAGCAAATTCAGGGTCGTTTTTAATTAAATTCTTAATATTATCTCTGCCCTGACCGAGTCGTCTGTCACCATATGAGAACCATGAGCCGCCCTTATGTATAATATCATACTCAACAGCCATATCAACAATTTCGCCTTCCTTGCTGATGCCTGTACCGTACATAATATCAAACTCAGCAGACTTGAACGGAGGAGCAACCTTGTTTTTAACAATTTTTGCCTTAGTTCTTGAACCGATAACCTCACTGCCGTTTTTAAGCTGTTCTGCTTTTCTTACATCAATACGAATTGATGAATAGAACTTAAGAGCACGACCGCCTGTTGTAACCTCAGGATTACCGTAAATAACACCGATTTTTTCACGAAGCTGGTTAATAAATATGATAATACAGTTAGTTTTATTTGCAGTACCCGTAAGCTTTCTGAGAGCCTGTGACATAAGCCTTGCGTGCTGACCTACGTGGTTATCACCCATATCGCCCTCAATCTCACTTTTAGGAACAAGAGCGGCAACAGAGTCAACAACAACAATGTCAATTGCACCGCTGCTTACAAGCTGCTCTGTAATTTCAAGAGCCTGCTCACCATAGTCAGGCTGTGACACTAAAAGCTCATCAACATTAACACCGAGATTAGCCGCATAAATAGGGTCAAGTGCATGCTCAGCATCAACAAAGGCGGCTACTCCGCCTGCTTTCTGAGCCTCTGCAAGACAATGAAGTGCAAGAGTTGTCTTACCGCTTGATTCAGGACCGTAAACCTCAACAATTCTTCCCTTCGGCAAACCGCCTATGCCTGTTGCAATATCAAGTGAAAGAGAGCCTGTCGATATTGCATCAACCTTGAGGCTTGCATTTTCACCAAGGCGCATAACTGCACCGGCACCGAATTTCTTCTGTATCTGTTTCATAGCGGCTTCCAACGCTGCTTTTTTTTCATCTGCTGCCATATATAAATCCTCCTAAAAATCATATTGATATTATACTAAATATAGTACTTAAAATCAAGTTAATAAACTAAATTGTACTAAAATTAGGACTTTTTGAAAAAAAGAATAAAAAATACTTGCTTTTTTTGTTTACTTGTGGTAATATACCACTTGTTCTAAAGATTTAAGGAGGTGTTCGCAAATGGCAAAGTGTGAATATTGCGGAAAAGATGTATCATTCGGTATTCAGGTTTCTCACTCACATAGAAGATCAAACAGAACCTGGAAGCCAAACATTAAAAAAGTAAAGGCTATTGTTAACGGCTCTCCTAAAAGAGTTAATGTGTGCACAAGATGCCTTCGCTCAGGTAAGGTTGAAAGAGCATAATAATTTCGCATAAAAACAGCACCGAGTTACTCGGTGCTTATTTTTTATGCCTTTGTCCAATAGGTTATATTAGATGAACCATAAGAACCATAATTATAAAAATGGTTATATACGCCAGAAGGACCCCATTTTGATTTAATGTAGCATCCCGCTGAGCCTACCTTAACGCTGCTCACCACTCCAGAATGATTGGCACTGCTGCCGTAATAAGCAATATTTCCTACCTTATAGCCACCCTTTTTGTAGCTTCCATCACTCATATATTTTGAAGGGTTTTCCATCCAATATCCATTTGAGGTTGATTGGCTATACCATGCATAAGAATGACAATTATACTTTCTTGTTGCCTCTGATATATACGTAGCACCTGGATATTCTTTGGCTAAATCGCTCTTATATCGTGCCTTTTCAGTTGCTGAAAGTTCTTTCCCAGATTTTAATACTCCAACTGTCACAGAGCTTCCCTTAGGTGTCTTTACTGAATAATTCCAGTTGTAATTATTGCTCGATGCTAAAACTGCCCTGGATGAATTAGCTTTCCATAATTTGTTCGCCTTTTCAAAATTGTCATTTTCAGGATGCTCATCAGATATTTCTCTTAAAGTATCGTAATAGATATATTTTGTAGCACAATATACATCATCCGGCTTTTCGTTACACTTTTTGTAAATGCAGTTATTCAAAGCAACGAAAGTATTATTATCCATATTATCAATGATTTCCGGCTGTGCTGCTAATATTTCAAGAGCATTCAACTTAAAAAAATCATTTCCCGAAGCACTATCAACAGAACTTAAATTATAAGGTTCTATTTTCTGATACTTACTTAATATTGCTTCTCCGGCATTTTCTCTTTCTAATAATTCATTAAGTGCGTTACATTCATTTCTTAATGCATTAAATCCCATTTCTGTTGTGTTATACACAAACATATCAATTAGAAGAGGGTAATTCAAATAAGCTGACAACAACATCTCAGTGCTCATCTTTTCAATTTCATCATCGGGTATCAGATAAGCGGCTACCATTTCATCGTGTGAAGCTGTACACTTCCACTGATAGTTTTTTTCTTCATACTCATATTCTGTGTCATTATTAACTTGGTCATATGATGCCGCATAAATGCTCATATTTACTGACAACATAATGCCAATCGACAGAATTATACAAAAAAACTTTTTCATATATAAGCTCCTTTCATAAACGAAAACTCAGGAACTTTAATACTCAATCAGAAAGTCTGTTTTTTAAAACAAATTTTTCTGATGTTTCAATATCTTCATCTATTACTATCAAATATTGTGTCTTGTCAATTTGATATGACACAACAGTTTCTATGTCATTATCATTTTGACGCTCAAACAAATATATATCAATACTATTAATAATGATTTTTCTGGAAGATACAAATGTTCCTTCGATTTCTAAATCCTGAATATTTTTTTCTTGTTTATACTGACTGATTTTAGTTTTTATATTATTTTCAAAAGCAATAACAAATGTGTTTTTTAATTCATCAGAATCCTCACTGATAAATTTAAAATCTGTATTATACAGGTCAAACGGCAGCATTATGTTTTCAATACCTTTTGCATCTAAATTATTATACAGCGGATTTTCGTTAAGATTATTACTGTATTTTTCTATCAATTCCTTATCAGAATATTTAACTATTGCCCTATTATCAAATATACTGACAAAAATATCCGCAATTTGTAAATTATTGACCTTTGCATAAGCAGTCATTCCGACAGAAACAATTAGAACAACGACGACAGCAGCAACTAAAATTTTACTGAAACTCACTCGTTTATTATGCTTTTCCTTCATCACCTTACCTTTATGTTCGGGAGTTTTATCCTCACTGTATCCGGTAAGATAATTCATACAGCTGTCAACAAACTCTAAATCAATACTTTCGGGCTCTTTTTCGAGCTCCCTTTCCATCATTTCTTCAATTGTTTTCCTGTTAAGCTCCCAAGAATCATCATTGAGAAAATTTTTGAAATTTTTTTCATTCATTATTTTTATCTCACCTACTTTATTAGTAACCTATATTTTGTTTTGTTAGTAAAAAAGTCATAAATTTTTTGTTTTATCTTTCACCATCATTTTGATTTTTGTTCTAAGCACAAAAATCTTCTGTCTGATATTTGTTTCACTGCAGCCATATTCTTTAGCTAACTGTTTTGTTGTTTTATATGAATCAGTATAATTTTTACAAATTTTCGAAAGCAAAATTCTCTCACTTTCAGATAATTTTGACAGTATTTCATCTTTAAAATTATCAATCACATCATAATCGACTGAAAAAAATTCCTGCTCAATCGGAATATCCAAACAATCATAATCAATTGATATTTGCTTATTCTTTTGCTTGTCAATATCTCTGAATTTCAATTTTACAAAATTACTTGCAGTTTTAATTAAAAAGGCTTTAGGATGTTCTAATTCAATATTATTCAATAAATGTTCAAACAACACCCTAAACGTATCCTGAACGCAATCCTGGGCATATTCAGGATAATCATTCAGCTTATAATAGCAATAGCTACTTATATACCCTATATATTCATTATAAAGCTCTTCAAAAGCCTTATTAATATCATTCTTTGACATACTATTCCTCAAATATCAATTAAAATTATTATACTTTTACACTACAATAAAAATATAACACAATCATAACCACCCGTCAAACGGGTGGTTTGCACAAGGGCTAAAAGCCACTG
>X363_Desmarests_Spiny_Pocket_Mouse__coassemble_572_pt1 | contig 21119 bp, 17 predicted proteins | sample X363_Desmarests_Spiny_Pocket_Mouse__metabat2_high_PE_020 | metagenome-assembled genome bin X363_Desmarests_Spiny_Pocket_Mouse
TGAGCGTAAATAAATTGAAAGGGTATGATTTAGTTACTTACTATATCATACAAGGTAATTATGGACAAAAGAAATGAAAAAATGGCAGTTTCGCCTGTAAAGAAACTGATTCTGTCAATGGGCATTCCGATGATTATATCAATGATGCTCCAGGCTCTTTATAATATTGTGGACAGTGCATTTATTTCAAATATGCAGGAAAACGGCGAAAGTGCATTGAATGCCTTAACTCTTGCTTTTCCGTTTCAGATGCTGATGGTTGCGATTGCTATAGGTACAGGAATAGGTACAAATGTACTTGTGGCAAAAAAACTTGGCTTAGGATATAAAGACAATGCAAGCAAGGTTGCAGGCAATGCTCAATTTCTTGCAATTATAATTTATGCAGTTTTTTTGATTTTTGGCATTTTCGGTGTTGAATTTTATATATCAACTCAAACCTCAAATCAGACAATTTATGATATGGCTGTGAGTTATTTGAAAATTTGCTGTATTGCATCACCCAGTGTAATTTTCTTTGGTATATATGAGAAATTACTTCAGGCTTGCGGTCATTCAGTGTATTCTACCATTGCACAGATTGCAGGTGCGGTTGTAAATATAATTCTTGACCCTATTATGATTTATGGGTTATTGGGTTTTCCTGAAATGGGCGCAGAGGGTGCAGCTATCGCTACTGTTATAGGTCAGTGTGCATCATGGCTGTTAGCATTGCTGTTTCATTTTAAGGTTAATAAAAGCATTTCAAAAAATATAAAATATTTAAAACCGTCTGCTGAAATAATTAAAGGAATATATTCTGTCGGTCTGCCCGCTATTATTGCACAGGCACTTATGTCTGTTATGACTTACGGTCTTAATATTATTTTTGTTTCTGTCAGTGAAGCCGTGGTTACAGCATATGGGTTGTTTTATAAAATTCAGCAGTTTGTGCTGTTTGCCGCCTTTGGTTTGCGCGATGCAATTACACCTGTAGTTTCTTTCTCATATGGTATGAAAAGTAAAAAGCGTATAAATGACGGTATAAAATACGGAATACTTTATACGGTGATAATTATGCTGATTGGAACGGTTATTGTTGAAATATCAGCGCATCCGTTTGCAAAAGTATTCACTCTGTCAGGTGAAACGAAAAATGTATTTATCAGTGCAATGCATATAATTACAATAAGCTTTATATTTGCGGGAATAAATATTGCACTGCAGGGTGTTTTTCAGGCACTGGGCAGGGGAATTGAGTCTTTGATTGTATCGCTTTCAAGGCAGGTTGTATTTGTACTTCCTGTTGCATGGATTTTTGCAAAAGAAGCGGTGCAGTCACAGAACAATAATTGGATTGTATGGCTCACTTTCCCGATAGCGGAAATTGTGACATTAATAATTTCATATATATTAATAAGAACAGTCAATAAAAAAGTATTATGTTAATAGAGATATTTCGGATATAAATTATTATTAATTAAAAGATGTATTAGTTTTTCTGTGTGACAATACATCTTTTTTTGCATTTACTTTTTGACTTTATAAAATTAATAATATCATTAAATTTAGATTGATATGATAACAATGATGTTCTATAATACTTGCAATAATATTGTAAATTCGACAATATTATAAATTATAATATTATAATCATCAAATGGCAGGAGGAGAAATGAACCAGTACACAAAAAGTAAAACACTGAACTTTTATATTGCTTTAGTCGATGCTGCCATAGTTCTGTTTTCTCATCTTTTTGTTAATTATATTATTTCATTTACGCCGTATGCACAGGCGGGATGGGTGACAGCAATTCTTCACACGGCTGCAACGATTTTTCTTTATCACATTTATGATTTTTATTCATATGTCGAGGACACAAAAGCGAATAATATAACATCTGTTATGATTACATCAACAATTCTTATTATTGCAAAGGCGTTTGTGTGTTTGTTTACCGGAATGAAATATTTTTATTTCATATACACTATTATGATGTTTGTTTTTGTATCATTATTATCAATTATATGGAGGGTTATTGTTTCCGCCATACTTAACAAGAACAGACGCTCTGTTTTAATTATTGATTCTGTTGATGTTCCCAGCAGGCTGGCAAGAAAGCTTAAATATTCAGATGACCATAACGAGAGAACAAGGTATTGTCTTATAGACGAAAGCAACAAGCGTGAGGTAGATTATCTTTTGAATAATCTTATTGCACGGTATGATGTTATATTTGTTTCTCCGCATATATCCCCTGAGCTTACAAGGGATATTTCGTATAAAGCAATGTTTTTAAGAAAAAGAATGCAGAAGGAGGCACTTCAGGTTAATAATGCATTATATTTCGGCAAGATGAGAAATCCTACTGATACACCCATTATTGAGCTTCCGCTTCTCGGACTTAACAAAAGGCAGAGAATTGTGAAAAGGATTTTTGATTTGGTTGTATCACTTGTGCTTCTGGTGGTGATTTCACCTATGATGCTGATTATAGCAATTCTTATTAAACTTGATTCTCCCGGTCCTGTGTTTTACCGGCAGGAGAGATACACAATAAACAAAAAGATATTCAACATAATTAAATTCTGCACAATGGTTGTTGACGCTGAAAAGAACGGTGCACAGCTTCAAACAAAAAATGACACAAGGATTACCCGCATAGGCAGCATTCTCAGAAAAACGCATCTTGATGAGATTCCACAGCTTATTAATGTTATCAGGGGCGATATGTCGCTTGTCGGTCCAAGACCTGAAAGACCGGTTTTTGCCGATGAATTCTGCGAAAAGGTTCTTGACTATGAGCTTCGCTATCTTGAAAAAGCAGGAATAACAGGCTATTCCCATGTATATGGTTATTACAGCTCGAGGGCATCAGACCGAATTATTATGGACCTTATTTATATGGCGAATTACTCATTTTATTTTGATATTAAGCTTATGCTTATGACAGTAAGGCAGATATTTGTTCACGACGGTGCAGCAGGCGTTGATATTGAAATGGAGGAAAGCCTAAATATCCCTCAGAAAGAATTAGAAAGATATAAAATATCATTTAAGGAAATTGAAAAAGCAGACAATGAAAAAAGTATCAGTTATCATTCCGTGTTATAATAGTGCCGATACTATTGAAAGATGTATCAATTCCGTTTTAGATACGAATAAATGCGAGCTTGAGATTATTGCTGTCAACGACGGCTCAAGCGATAATACCGAACAGATACTTAAAACCTACGGCGACAGGATAAAGTATATTACGGTTGAAAACAAGGGCGTTTCAAATGCCCGTAATATTGGTCTGAGCAAGGCTACGGCACCTTTCGTTATGTTTATGGATGCTGATGATTATATGGACAGTGCTGCAATTGATGTGCTGAATCAGCTCAGTCAGAATTAATGCTGACACGTTTATATTAGTATAAATTCAGACAAATTATGTGATAAGGAAGAGTTATCGGCATGAATAATAATGACAAAACCGCAGAAAACGAGAAAAACAGAATTATATATTCAAAAAAACATACGGTGCGGCTTATGGTAATAAGTTTTTTAGTGCTTATATCAATAAGCGCAGGAACTTTTACGGCTTTAGGTTTCTATATGAGCAGGGTCAGTGAAGAGTCTATTAACACATTGGGTAATATATATATGTCAGGTATTAACGACCATATTACATCCCACTTCAGAACGCTCATTGATTTAAAGCTGGAGCAGGCAGAAGCAGTGGTGGAAGTCGTTCCGTCAGATATGAATAATACTGACGAATTATATGAGGAACTGATTTACAGGGTAAATGTCAGAAATTTTACTTATCTGGCACTTTGCTCTGAAGACGGAAAGCTGGAAATGCTTGCCGGTGAACAAATTGAACTTGCTGACCCTGAGCCTTTTTATAAATCACTGAGAAATAATGAAAAAAAAGTAGCAGTCGGTAATGATTCTCTCGGAAGAAAAATCGTCAGCTTCGGCGTAAGTGCCTCTTATCCTATGAAGAACGGTAATAACAGTATGTCACTTATTGTAGCTGTTCCAATAGAGTATATAAGCGCGATGCTGAGCTCAGATGAAGAAAATGCACTTATATATTCTCATATCATACGTAATGACGGCAGCGTTATTATAAACAATAATAATTCGGAGTATACAAATTATTTTAACAGCTTATACAGTACATATCCGGATGCCGATCCGAATAGCATTAAAGATTTTACGAATAAACTTTCGGACGCTATGAAAAATAAAGAAGTATATACCGGAATAGTTGATTTTGCAGGGAGCAATATGCAGGTGTACAGTACACCTCTTCCTTATTCTGAATGGCACCTGATAACAGCGCTTCCGTTCGGCGTATTGAATGAAACCGTGGAAACACTGGAGCATAACAGAGCAATAGCAACATTATTAGCAAGTACAATTGTTTTTTCAGTAATACTTCTTATATTCTATGCATATTTCAAAATGACTTACCGCCGCCTTAAAGCTTTGGAAGCAGCACGTGAAGAAGCATTGTCTGCCACAAAAGCAAAGAGCTTATTCCTTTCTAATATGAGCCATGATATACGAACTCCGATGAATGCAATTGTCGGAATGACAGCCATTGCAACGGCTCATATTGACAATAAGGAGCAGGTGCAAAACTGTCTGAAAAAAATTACCCTGTCAGGAAAGCATCTTTTAGGGTTTATTAATGATGTGCTTGATATGTCTAAGATTGAAAGCGGAAAAATGACATTGACAGCAGAAAGAGTTTCTCTGCGTGAAGTGATGGAAAGTGTTGTCGGCATTGAGCAGGCACAGGTAAAAGAAAAAAATCAGAATTTCAATGTACATATTAAAAATATTATATCAGAGAATGTATATTCCGACAGTGTCAGATTAAATCAGATTTTGTTGAATTTGTTGTCTAATGCGGTTAAATACACACCTGAAGGCGGTACCATACAGTTATCTGTGTTCCAGGAGGCTGTACCTTCTGAAAAAGGTGACGCATTTGTAAGAACACATATTGTGGTCAGTGACAACGGTATCGGAATGAGTGAAGAGTTTTTAAATCAGATTTTTGACTCTTATTCAAGAGCTGATACCAAACGTGTACATAAAACCGAAGGTGCAGGACTCGGAATGGCAATTACAAAATATATTGTAGATGCTATGAAAGGAACAATTACTGTTGAGAGCGAACTGAATAAAGGCTCTGTATTTCATGTTGTTCTGGATTTTGAAAAAGCACCCTGCAAGGAAGCTGATATGCTTCTTCCTCCATGGAAGGTGCTTGTGGTTGATGATGATGAAATTTTGTGCCGCACAGCAGCGGATTCACTGAAATCTATCGGAATATATGCCGATTGGACTACAAGCGGAAAAGAAGCCGTTGAAATGGTGACCAAAAATTATAATACAGATGATGCGTATAAAATCATTCTCCTTGACTGGAAGCTTATGGATTCAGATGGATTTTCGGTTGCTAAGGAAATCCGACAGGTCATAGGTGATGAAACATCTATAATTTTAATCTCAGCATATGACTGGAGTGAATTTGAAACAGAAACAAAGGCAGCGGGAATAAACGGATTTATTTCAAAGCCTCTTTTCAAATCAACACTTTACTATGGTCTGAAAAAATATATGGACAGCGAAAACTCAGAGGATAAAGCGGTTGAAAATACGGCTTTGGAAGGATGCCGTATACTTGTTGCAGAAGATAATGATTTAAACTGGGAAATACTCAATGAGCTTCTTTCTGATATCGGTATGCAATTGGAATGGGCAGAAAACGGTCAGATTTGCCTTGAAAAATTCCAAGATTCCGAACAAGGATATTATGATGCAATTCTGATGGATGTAAGAATGCCTGTTATGGGAGGATATGACGCTGCTGAAAACATACGTGCATTAACCCGTCCGGATGCTTTGACAATTCCTATAATTGCTATGACGGCTGATGCTTTTTCTGAAGATATAAAAAAAATGTCTTGACAGCGGAATGAATGCACATACAGCCAAACCAATAAACATTAATGAGCTTCTCTCATTGCTGAAAAAGTTTATTTTGCAGAGAGATAAATTCAAAAACGAATCATCGTCAATGAAGTAACCCCAAATATAAGACTAATAAACATTAGCTTGTATAAGGATGAGCCCGGTACAATACCGGGCTCATTTTGAATGTTAATATTAAATTTTACCGCTGTTTTTATACGATACGGTAACAGATTGCTTCAAATTCAGTTTCTGTCTGCTGTTTTGTAGAGATGTATTCTTCCTGCATCATTAAAGGCTTTGAGAGTCATAACTGCTAACGGCACTATAAACATTCCCATAAATCCGAACAGTTTCAAGCCGAAATAAAGACCGGCAAGTGTTACTATAGGATGAACACCAAGCGATGTGCCGACAATTTTCGGCTCGATATATTGTCTTATAACAGTGATTACCACATAAATAACAATTAATCCGATTGCCTGCGGATAACTTCCGAGAACCAGACTTACTGCTGCCCATGGGATTAAAATACCGCCTGAGCCTGCAACGGGCAGAATATCAAATACGGCAATTGCTATTGCTATTATAAACACATATCCGTTATTCATTACACCTATAAGATTAAGAATTGACAGACCGAGGAAGAGCTCACAGAACGTAATGAACATAATAAGACCGTAGGCTCTGAGCATTTTTAAAATTGTTTTTGAAAAAATTTGTTTTGTTTCACTGAGCAGATTTTTTTTGCCCTCAGGAAGCTGACGCTTTATAAAGCCTACTATATAATCATAATCCTTTGTAAAGAATATCCATGCTATTATTCCTATTACAATACTCAGTATTGCAGAAGGAATATTTTTTACAACACTGTAAACACCTGTAATTCCGCTTGCCAGACTGCTTGTTACAGAGTTGATATCAATATTGAATTTGGATAAATCAAAATCGTCTATAAGATTGCTGAAAAAGACTGTTATGCTGTCAGATACAGAGGTGTATATTCCGTCAGGCAGGAATTTCAGCAAAGCAATGATTTCATTCTGAAGTGTTGCGAGAAAATTAGGCAAATCATTCAGCTGTTCACCGAGGTAAGAAATGAAGTCAATTATTTCCTTGCCTATCAATGAGATAATCAGTATTACCGGACCGATTATTACTGCAAGAACAACTATAATAAGAAACATTGACCAGAATGTATGCATTTTATTGTTGGTTTTTTTATCAAGCTTTCTCAGCGGTCTTTGAAGGCAGACTGCAAAAAAGAAGGATAAAAGAAATGGGGCAGTTACACCAAAAAGATACTTGACAAAAAAGTACACAAGTCCGAGTATCATAGCTATAAATGCAACATTAATTATACTGTCACGTCTTTTTTTTATTTTCTCAGTCATTTTTTACATCCTCAAATAAATAATATTAATACATTATTATTTTAGTTCAACAAATTGCTATAATCAAGTTTATTTATAAATATTTAAAAAAATTTTAAAATAATACTTGAAAGTCGGAAGCTTTTTTGATAATATATGTAAAGTGTATTTCACAGCAAAACAAATGTCTTTCACCGGAGGACAAGCCGTTATGAAAAAGGTAAAATATTATCTTGTAAATTCGAGCATTTTGCCTGAGGTTTATTCCAAGGTGATAGATGCAAAAAACTATCTTGCATCAGGTGATGCCAAATCAGCATCACAGGCGGCAAAAATGGCAGGAATTTCAAGAAGTGCATATTATAAATACAAGGACGCAATTTTTGAATATAATGGTGAGGACAGCGATGAAACGGTTACCATAAGTGCAAAGCTCAAAGATAATGCGGGAGTGCTTTCCGCTTTAATGAACGAGCTTTATACGGCAGGTGCAAATGTTCTGTCTGTTAATCAGAGCGTTCCTGTTAATTCGGTAGCGGATGTTTCGGTTACTGTCAGAATTACTGAAATAGTTGTGTCGCTTTCACAGCTTACAGAGAATATTAAAAAAATAAACGGAGTTAACAGCGTTAAGCTTATATAGGAGGTTATTAAATGAAAGTTGCAGTTATGGGCTACGGTACAGTAGGCTCGGGTGTTGTTGAGGTTATTGAGGCTCACAGCAATACAATTCCAAAGAAAATCGGCGGCGGAAGCCTTGAGGTTTCACACATTCTTGATTTGCGTGATTTCCCGGGCGATTCGCATGAAAAATTATTTACAAAGGACTTTAATGATATTTTGAATGATCCTGAGGTTAAAATTGTTGCAGAAACCATGGGCGGTGTAAATCCTGCTTTTGATTTCACAATGAAGCTGCTTAAGGCAGGCAAAAGTGTTGTCACCTCAAACAAGGAGCTTGTTGCACAGAAGGGTCTTGAGCTTTTACAGGCTGCTGAGGAAAGCGGTGCAAACTATCTGTTTGAAGCATCTGTAGGCGGCGGTATTCCGATAATCAGACCTCTTACACAGTGCCTTGCTGCCAACAATATTGAGGGTGTTGCAGGTATTCTTAACGGTACAACAAACTTTATTTTAACAATGATGATTGAAAAGGATATGTCCTTTGACGAGGCACTTAAAATTGCGCAGGAAAAGGGCTATGCCGAAAAGGACCCGACTGCTGATGTTGAGGGTCACGATGCCTGCCGCAAGGTTTGTATTCTTGCATCGCTTGCATTCGGCAAGCACGTTTATCCCTCACAGGTTGAAACAGAGGGTATTACAAATATTACGCTTGAGGATGTTTCTTATATCAACTCAGCAAATGGTGTTATCAAGCTTTTAGGTCAGATTAAATATATTGATGAAAACAGAATTGCTGCTTTTGTCAGTCCAGCAGTAGTTTATAATGGATCACAGCTTGCATCAGTTAAGGATGTATTTAATGCAATACTTGTTCGCGGTGATGCTGTTGGTGATGTCTGCTTCTACGGACCGGGTGCAGGCAAGCTGCCTACTGCCTCAGCAGTTGTTGCAGATATTATTGACTGTGCAAAGCATACCGAAAGGAAGAAGATTTTTGGCTGGGGTGCAGGTGATGAGGATTATGTTGTTGATTACAAAGCTACAATAAAAATGCCTTTCTATGTGCGTGCTAAGGCAGGCTGTAATGATATTACTGGCAGATTTGCCGATGTCAAATTCCTTTCAAGACAGGGTCAGCCTTCAGATGAGGTTGCGTTTATTACGGATATTATGACAGAAAATGAGCTTGCGGATAAATTAAAGGACATTGCTGTCATTAATACAATAAAGGTTACAAACTATTAATTAAAGTAATTAAAGGAGGACTTATGCTATGGGACTTATTGTTCAGAAGTTCGGCGGCTCATCTGTGGCTAACGCCGAGAGAGTTATGAATGTTGCCCGTATTGTTACAGATACCTATAAGCAGGGCAATGATGTTGTGGTTGTTGTTTCTGCACAGGGTGACACAACAGACGATTTGATTGAAAAGGCTAATGAAATCAATCCGAGTGCTCATAAGAGGGAGATGGACCAGCTCCTTGCAGCAGGCGAGCAGATTTCAATTTCACTTCTTGCTATGGCAATTGAAAAAATCGGCTGTCCTGTAATCAGCCTTCTCGGCTGGCAGGCAGGCTTTAACACAAATTCAATTCATACAGCAGCAAGAATTAAAAATATTAAGCCTAACAGATTACAGGCTGAGATTGCAAAGCACAATATTGTTGTTGTTGCAGGCTTTCAGGGTATTAACCGCTATGACGACTTAACTACACTCGGAAGAGGCGGCAGTGACACCTCGGCAGTAGCAATTGCCGCTGCACTGAAGGCTGATAAATGCCAGATTTTTACTGATGTTGAGGGTGTTTATACAGCAGATCCGAGAAAGGTTGATAATGCTAAAAAGCTTAAGGAAATCACATATGACGAAATGCTTGAGCTTGCAACACTCGGTGCTCAGGTTTTAAATAACCGTTCTGTTGAAATGGCTAAAAAATATGGTGTTGAGCTTGAAGTTCTTTCTTCATTGAATCCAATACCCGGTACTATTGTTAAGGAGGCAGCAAAAATGGAAAAAATGTTAATTCGCGGTGTAACTAAGGATAAGGACGTTGCACTTGTTTCAATTTTAAAGGTTCAGGATACCCCAGGGATTGCTTTTAAGATCTTTTCAAAGCTTTCTGCAAAAAATATCAATGTTGATATTATTCTTCAGTCTTTCGGACGTGACGGCACAAAGGATATCGTTTTTTCAGTAAGCAAAGACAATGGTCCTGTTGCTAAGGAGCTTCTTGAGGATATGCTTGATAACTGCGAAATTGTATGCAATACAGATGTTGCAAAGGTTTCAATTGTCGGTGCAGGTATGGAGTCACATCCTGGCACAGCTTCAAAAATGTTCGAGGCGCTTTATGAAACAAACGTTAACATACAGATGATTTCTACATCAGAGATTAAAATTTCAGTAATCATTGATGCTGATGATGCTGACAGAGCAGTTACTGCTGTTCATAAGGCATTCATTCCAAATGACTGATACATTAACGGAATACAATATAACGGACTGATTTTTTCAGTCCGTTTTTTGTTGTAATTATATTTAAGTTCCATTATAATATATACATTAAGTGATAAAGGCGGTGAAGCTGTGCCATATTTGTTTGCTCATTTTAAGGAGAAAACTACTGTTGACGGGGAGCAGGTCTATTTTGCTCTTAGTATTGATGGCTATAGATGGGAACAGATCAATAAAGGCAATCCGGTAATTACCTGTACAAAAGGGGAGGGCGGATGCCGTGATATTGAAATAGTCCGATTAAAGGACGGCGGTTTTGTTATTCTGGCAACGGATCTTTGCATAGTTAACAGAATGGATGAAAATTATAATATTGACTGGAAGGATGTCAATCATAACGGAAGCAGGTATCTGTCAATGTGGCGAAGTGATGATTTAATTCATTTCAGCGAGCAGGAGCTTGTTGATTTCGGCTGTGATGATTTTGGCTGTCTGTGGGCACCTGAGGTGTTTTATGACGAAATAAATGATGAATACCTTATTCACTGGGGCTCAACGCACAGCGAAAGTGATTTTGAGCATATGAAAATATATTGCTGTACAACAAAGGATTTCAGAACCTTCAGCAAGCCCCGTGTATTCTTTGAAAAGGATAATGAAATCCTTGATTCGCATCTTGTTGAAATTGACGGAGTATATCATCTGTTTTATAAAAATGCAGAAAATCCGTCAATGAATATGCACGCTGTGTCCGACAGTCTTTACGGTGAATATGTTCACGATAAGGATTTTGAGGATTATATGTCAACGCTTTATCGTCCCGGTTCTCACGAAGCTCCGACTACATACAGACTGCCTGATGGAAAATGGTGTATGATGCTTGACTTTTTCGGCTGTGAGAAGGACAAAATGGGCTATGTGGCATTTGTTTCTGATAAAGCCGGTGACGCACATTTTATAAAAGATACAGAGCATTTTTCATTTCCATACGGCTTCAAGCACGGCGGTGTTATTGAAATAAGTGAAAATGAGTATGAAAAATTAAAAAGCTATTATAGTTAAAGCAAAAGCAGAAGAAATGTTATGTGCATTCCTTCTGCTTTTGTTATTTTATCTGCTTGGCTTTTTTACTTTGTTCAGTGCTGCGTTTATTTCTAAAATCTGCTCTTTAGTGAATTTGCCGCCAAGCATCATAAATACTCTTTTTACGGTAAAGCCCTTTGCAAGCTCAATCATTGTGCTGTTGATTTTAAAGCCTGCCATACTCATTCCTTCACCTTTTTTTCCATCCTTATCATCACTCTTCATTGATGCTTTCAGCTTCATCAGCAGCTTCAGTGCAGCAAGCTTTCCGCGGAAGGTTGACAGAATATCGCCGATAGTGTCATTGATTGAATAGTAGCCTGCAGGGGTGTTGATTTCAAACCAGTTGATTACAGCACCTTCCTCCTTCATTCTGTAATCCTCGCAGAAGGTGTCAACCTTTTTGATAAAGCTTTTGTCTGTCAGATTTCCTGCCTTTGCGGTTATTTCGGTTTCACCCTCGTTTTTAACCTCAAAATAGAAGAACGGATATCTGCCTTTTCTTTGCTTGCCTATGCTTGTTCCGTTGGCGAACAGCTCAACCTCATCAAGATTTGAATATACAGTGATTTTTGTTATATCCTCAGCTCTTTTCACATATCTTTTTCCGCATATGTGCAGAACGGGATTTTTGCTCAGCCATGCCTGATATGCATAAAAGCTGTCCTTTTTATACTTGCGGTCAAAGGTTACAAGTCCCTTGTGGTTCATACCGTTTTCTCCGCCCTCTGCTCTTGCGTCAGCGGCAAAATCAAACATATTCCAAACGTGTGTTGCCCACAGGTACGGTCTGTCAATAATCTGCTTAATAACCTCTTCGTGGTAATATGCCTGATATTCCTCAGTATAGTCACCCTGCTCAGGCTCAGAGGTGTGCCAGTTAAGTGCCTCACAGCCGTATTCGCTTATACCTATTGCCTTGTTCGGATATTTTTTGTGGAAATTGTCAAACCACGGACCATACATACTGACGTTTCCGCCGTACCAGCCAAAATAATGATTGTAGGACAGAATGTCGCTTATATGAACATATTCATCATCAATACTGCACATTGTAACTGCGGCTATGGTAGTAGGTCTTGTTTTATCAAGTGAATGAGCAAGGCTGTTAAGCATTTTATGATTTTCAATAAGTGCAGGGTCAGAGCCGTTCATTGTGATTTCGTTTGAAAGACCCCATGTAACAATTGACGGATGATTATAGCACTGGCAGATAAGCTCTGTCATCTGCTGCTTTGTGTTGTCAACACCATTTGTCAGGTGCTTTGATATATAGGGGATTTCAGCCCAGATAACAAACCCCTTTTCGTCGCATAAATCATAAAAATACTGACAGTGCTGATAATGTGCAAGACGTATTGTGTTTGCACCCATTTCATAAATCAGCTCAATATCCTCGCTGTGATGCTCCGGCAGCAGGGCGTTGCCGATTTCAGGTCTGTCCTGATGACGTGAAACACCTCTCAGCGGATATTCCTTTCCGTTAAGAATAAAGCCTTTATCAGGATCGACTTTAAAGCTTCTGCAGCCAAAGTGTGCAGATAATTCGTCAGCCGCTTCACCGTTTTCTATCAGTTTTGCTTTTGCACTGTAAAGATATGGGTCATCAGTTCCGTGCCAAAGATGAGCGTTTGCAATAGTGATTGTGACTTCGGGATTTTTATCATTTGCTTTTGCAGTACCGATACATTCTTTGCCGTCGTATATTTCAAACTCAACTTCGGACTCTGTGTTACAGAAGGCTTTTATTGTAACCTCTGCATTATTTCCTTTTACAATAGGTGTTATCATAATTCCGGGTGCACCGAAGTAATCGAGGTCAAAGTGATTTTTCGGTACTCCGATGAGTGTTACATCACGGTAAATTCCGCCGTAGAAGGTGAAATCAGCCATCTGAGGATAAACAGAATCGTTTGGTGAGTTATCTGCCTCCACCCTTATTGTGTTTGTTTCTTTAATATTATCAAGCCTTGCGCGGAAGGTTGAGTAACCGCCGTGATGAACAGCAATTTCTTTACCGTTAAAGTATACCTTGGCACTTGAATTTACACCGTCAAACTGAATATAAACTTCGTCGCCCTCAGGCATATCCTTTTTCTGAATTTCCTTTTCATAGGTGCAGGTGCCTCTGTAATAATCATTTCCGCCGTCCTGACCGTCAGTACCATTCCATGTGTGCGGAAGATTAACTGTTTGTGTGCTGCCTTCTTTAGTAAAGCTCCAGCCTTCGTTGATGTTTATAATGTTTCTCAAATTGACTCCTCCTGATTATTATTGTCAAACTTATAAAGGAACAGCATACTGAAAAAGCATATTACTGAGCCTATCAGCGGCAGTGCTCCTGTAAGAATATAGATTTTATCTGTTACGTCAGGTGATTGGTCTGCGCCGACAGCAGCGACGTAGCCCGTTAAATCAATAGCAAGAGCTATCACAGCCTGACCGATACCCTGTGCCAGCTTTCTGAAAAGTGAATAGGTTGCATAAATTGAGCCTTCCTCACGTCTTTTTGTTTTTCTTTCCTGATAATCTATACAGTCTGCAACCATTGCCCATGTCAACACAGTATATAAGCCGACTGAAAACATAACAACAGCAAGAACGGCAAACCATACAAAAGGATTTTTGATTTTTACAAAGGTTAAAACTGCCGATGCGGCAATTGACAGGACAAAAGGATATGTGCACAATACCCTTTTGCTGAATCTTTTAACAAGCGGCTTGCATAAAATCATTGCAATTAACATAGGGAACATTGAGATTACTGTTCCTATCGGTATCAGCTTTGTGTTTTTGAAATAACACATAAATGTGTATTGTATTGTGCTTGTTATAGTCATTAAAAACGCAAGCATTGATATGCTTGAAATCGTGACACCGAGCATTGGCTTGTTGTGAAGAAAAGCCTTGAAGGTTTGCAGATAGTTGAATTTCTGTTTTTCCTGTATAACAGGCTCAACTCTTTCCGTAACCAGCTTTCTGAGAAAATAAAAGGCTACAAAACCGACAATTCCCATAACCAGAACAACATAAATAAAAACGTTGCCCTTAGGATTATCGTTTTCATCATAAATAATCATTGGCAGAAGAAGCATTACGGGAAGCTGTGCAAGCATTGCACCGATGCTTCTTGAGTTTGAAAGCTCTGCTCTTTCTACAGGGTCTGTTGTTATTACTGACTGCAGTGAGCCGTAAGGAACATTGACGCTTGTGTAGGCGACTGACCATATCATATATGACCCCAGACATAGTGTGCATTTTGCCCACAGCGGAGCATTCGGTATATATATAAACATTATAACACTAAATATCAACAGTGGCAAACTGCCCCATTTTATCCATGGCATAAATTTGCTTTCGCCGTTTTTAGGAGTGTGTGAATCGCACAATCCGCCGATTATCGGGTCGTTGACTGCATCCCATATTTTTGCAATAAGAATGAGCACACTGTAAATCTTACCCGGTATTCCGAGGCAGGTAACGTAAAAAAGCAGCATAAAATTGTTTATGAAAACAAAACTCATATTGCAGCCGAAATCACCAAGCATATACCCTAATTTATCACGGGCACCAAATGCTCTGACTTTATCATTATTTTCCATAAATTCCCTCCATATAGTTTTCATTACTATTATATCATTTTAATTTTGTAATTTTCAACCAACAATAAATAAGTTTTTTGTTGATTTTTAATATTAATATGGTATACTAATTTAGATTAAAAATTCTTTTTATATTAAAAAAGAGAGGTATTTTAAATGCTTGAATTAAAGGACTTAACCTTTGCTGTTGAAGAAAACGGCAGGGAAAAGGTAATAATTGACCATTTGAATTACACTGTTTATGATAATAAGCTTACTGTTATTACAGGACCTAACGGCGGAGGAAAGTCAACGCTTGCCAAGCTGATTGCAGGTATTGAGAGACCGACTCAGGGCAGCATTATTTATAATGGTGTTGATATAACGGATATGAGCATTACCGAAAGAGCAAGGCTCGGTGTGAGCTATGCTTTTCAGCAGCCTGTAAGATTTAAGGGTGTTAAGGTTATTGATTTAATCCGTCTGGCAGCAGGTGAAAATCTTTCGGTTGCCGGTGCGTGTGAATATTTATCAGAGGTAGGACTTTGTGCAAGGGACTATATAAACCGTGATGTTGACGCAAGTCTTTCAGGCGGTGAGCTTAAAAGAATTGAAATTGCAAGTGTCCTTGCAAGAAAAACACCTTTATCCGTGTTTGATGAGCCTGAGGCAGGAATTGATTTGTGGAGCTTTCATAATCTTATTAAAGTTTTTGAAAGAATGCAGTCAAAAAAGGAAAATACAATTATAATTATATCTCATCAGGAGAGAATATTGAAAACTGCTGATGAAATAGTGATTCTTGCAGCAGGAAAGGTTAAAGCAAGCGGCAGCAGGGACGAAATGCTCGGTCAGGTTCTGGGCGGCGCCGACGGCTGCAGATTTTATTCGGAGCAGGAGTGTGATAAGTAGTATGGATAAAATTCAGAAAATGCTGCTTGAGCAGGTTGCAGATTTACACGAGGTGCCGTCAGGTGCTTATAATATAAGAGCAAACGGAGCAGGTGCAGGGAGAAATACTACTGCAAATATTGACATTGTCACAAAGCAGGACAAGCAGGGTATTGACATTATTGTTAAGCCTGATACAAAAAAAGAGAGTGTCCATATTCCTGTAATTATCAGTGAAAGCGGACTTGAGGAATGTGTCTATAATGATTTTTATATAGGTGAAAATGCAGATATTATAATTGTTGCAGGATGCGGTATTCATAATTCGGGCGACAGCCTTTCGGCACATTCGGGAATACATTCTTTCCATATAGGCAAAAATGCCAAGGTTAAATATGTTGAAAAGCATTACGGCTCAGGCGAAGGAACGGGCGAAAGAATAATGAACCCTCAGACTATTGTTGATATTGAAGAGGGCGGTTTTCTTGAAATGGAAACAGTTCAGATAAAGGGAATTGACTCAACAAAGCGTTCAACAAAAGCAAGGCTTGGTAAGGATGCTAAAATTGTTATTACCGAAAAGCTTATGACTCACGGCAGTCAGTTTGCCGAAACAAGCTTTGATGTTGATATGGATGGTGAAAATTCCAGCGCAAACGTTATTTCGCGTTCAGTTGCCAAGGATAATTCAAAGCAGATTTTCTACTCAAAGATTAACGGCAACAACAAATGCTCAGGTCATTCGGAATGTGATGCAATTATTATGGGCAATGCGGTAATAAGCGCCGTGCCGGAAATTACTGCGAATGATCTTGACGCAGCATTAATTCACGAGGCTGCCATAGGCAAAATCGCAGGTGAGCAGATTATTAAGCTTATGACCTTAGGATTAACTGCCGAGGAGGCGGAGGAACAGATAGTCAACGGCTTCCTTAAATAGTACACTTTTTTAAAATGTGTTAATTAACTCCGCCAAAATTAAAAAAATATACATTTTTTTAAAAAAAGTTGATTTTTACTATTGCAATTTGTGAAAAGTATGTTATAATGTAAAAGAACTAACATCATAGTACTTCTTAAGCAATAGGTCTTCGGAGTTCAATCATTTTTTATCTGCGTACGTATTTTGTTTCAATACGCTGACTGTTTGTAAAAAATATGAGAACTTTGGTTCCGTTTGAGTTGTACAAAAGGAATTACTAGCCCGCAAGGGCTAGTAATTCTTTTTTTATTTTCTGTTGCTTTTTTTGTTTTTATCTGCTATAATGAACGCGTAATATTTTACTGTGGCAAAGTGCTAACGTGCTATCAGTATAAAAATGAAAGGGATTTTAAAAATGAAAAAAGTATTATCAGTTTTGCTTGCAGTTTTAATGCTCGTTTCAGTGGGTTCATTATTTGCTGCCTGCACTAAGGAAAAAACAGACGACAATAAGGAAAGCAGCACAGACGTAAGTGCTCAGAGCTCAGATCTTGCTTACATAAAGGATAAGGGCGAGCTTGTTATCGGTATTACTCTTTTTGCTCCTATGGATTATTATGCAGATGAAGCTGAAACAGAGCTTACAGGCTTTGAGGTTGAGTTCGGTAAAGCGGTTTGTGAAAAGCTCGGAGTTACCCCTAAATTCCAGGTTATTAACTGGGAAGCTAAGGAAAATGAGCTTAATGCCAAAAACATTGACTGTATCTGGAATGGTTTTACAATTGATAATGACAGACTTGCAACAATGTCAATTTCAGATCCTTATATGAACAACAAGCAGGTTCTTATTACTAAGGCTGAAAATGTTGAAAAGTATTCTTCAGCAGGCTCACTCAAGGGCGCAACAGTAGTTGCTGAAAAGGAATCAGCAGGTGAAGGTGTTGCTCAGCAGGATGCTTTCTTTGAGGGATGTAATTACATTGCCGTTGACAGTATGGCTAAGGCTATGATGGAAGTTAAGTCAGGCTCAGCAGATGCTGCTGTTATTGACTATGTAACAGGTATCGGCTCACTCGGTGAGGGCACTGACTATGCTGATATTGCTATTGTTGAGAGTGCAAGCTTTGCTGACGAGCAGTATGGTATTGCTTTCAGAAAGGGCAGTGACGTAACTGCTGAGGTTAACAAGGCAAGAAAAGAGCTTCTTGCTGACGGCACACTTCAGAAGATTGCTGAAAAGTATAAGCTCGGCGAGCAGCTTATTGCCGATTAATCTGTTTAAAAATCGTATTTTATTTCATCGACGGAAACATCATTGCGGTGCTTCCGTCATGAATTTTTATTTAGTTTCAGTTATTTGTGATAGGGGAATTATATGGGTAGCTTTGTAACGGTTTCAACCGAGCTTCTCAAGGGCTTCGGCGAAAATGTCAAGCTTTTTGGTTTAACACTTCTGTTTTCATTGCCTTTGGGACTGATTATAACCTTTTGCTCCACATCAAAGTTCAAGCCTCTGAAGTGGCTTTCAAAAACTTTTGTCTGGATTATAAGGGGCACACCGCTGATGCTTCAGCTTTTTGTTGTGCTTTATGTGCCGGGCTTATTGTTTAATTTTCCGATAAAGGTGCGTTTCACTGCTGCCTTGATTGCTTTTGTAATTAATTATTCCTGTTATTTTTCAGAGATTTACAGAGGCGGTATTGAAAGTATACCAAGGGGTCAGTATGAGGCAGGACAGGTGCTTGGTATGACCAAGCCTCAGATATTCTTTAAGGTAGTGCTTATGCAGGTTGTCAAAAGAATAATTCCGCCTATGAGTAATGAAATCATTACACTTGTAAAGGATACCTCACTTGCAAGAGTAATTGCCGTCAGCGAAATAATTATGGCTGCCGACAGATTCTCAGCAAGGGGAATTATCTGGCCTTTATTCTACACAGGCGTATTCTTCCTGCTGTTTAACGGCTTGCTCACAATTGTATTCGGAAGAATTGAAAAGAAGCTTGACTATTACAGGAGTTGACGATATGGCTATATTGAATGTAAAAAATATACATAAAAGCTTCGGTAATAACGAGGTGCTTAAGGGTATTGATTTTTCACTTGAAAAGGGAGATGTGCTGTCAATTATCGGCTCATCCGGCAGCGGAAAAACAACTCTTCTGAGATGTCTTAATTTCCTTGAAATTGCTGATAAGGGCTCAATTGAAGTTCTGGGTGAAACTCTTTTTGATACAAATGACAGCAGTACTCTTAATGAAAAGGAAATAAGACGCAACAGGCTGCATTTCGGTCTGGTTTTTCAGCAGTTCAATCTGTTTCCGCAGTATACTGTCTTTGAAAATCTGACTCTTGCCCCGAAGCTTGCATTAAAGGATGAACTTAAGGCAATGAAGAAGGACGGTGCAGCTTCAAAGAACATTAAATCAAGTCGTCTGACCGAGATTGAAAACAATGCTTATGAGCTTCTTGAAAGGGTCGGACTCAGTGAAAAAGCCGAGGCTTATCCATGTGAGCTGTCGGGCGGACAGCAGCAGCGTGTTGCAATTGCAAGAGCTCTTGCAATGCAGCCCGATATTCTGTGCTTTGATGAGCCTACATCAGCACTCGACCCTGAGCTTACAGGTGAGGTGCTTAATGTTATCCGCTCACTCAAAACAGGCGACAGCACAATGATTGTTGTTACCCACGAAATGCAGTTTGCAAAGAATGTTTCTGATAAAATAATGTTTATGGCAAATGGTGTTGTTGAGGAATACGGCACACCTGCTCAGGTTTTTGATAATCCGAAAAGTGAAATTCTTCGTGCGTTCTTGCAAAAAGCGCTCGATTAGTATATAATGTTTTATATAATTTAAGGAGGGGTAGCAATGAATTTAAAAAGTGTTATTGACAAGAAGAAAGAGTATGCTCAGTATATGGTGGATGAAATTACTCATATCTGCAAGGATATGCCTAAGCGTGATCCCGGCTCAGAGGGTGAGAAAATTGCCTGTGAGTATATGGCTGACGTGCTGAAAAAGGATTGCGGCTGTGACGAGGCTAAGGTTGAAAGCTTCAAGGAAAATCCCGGCTCATTCTTCGGCTGGATTTATTTCACAATCACCTTTGTGCTTGCTGCGATTGTTCTGTTCTTCTTCTGCCCGATTATATCAGCAGTTCTGATTATTGTCGGTTTACTTATTGCATTTTTACAGTTTGGTCTTTACAAAAAGACAATGGACAGATTTTTCCCTGAAAAGACAGGTCACAATGTGACTGCTATAAAGCACTGCACAGGTGAGGTTAAGCGCAGAATTTTCTTTAACGGTCATCCTGATGCTGCATGGGAATGGCCTGTTAACTACAAGCTCGGCGGCGTAGGCTTTGAGGGCCACGCAGTAATATGCGGTATCGGCGCACTTTACTATGCTGTTATTTCAATTATGTATGTTGCTCAGAATGGTATCGGTTTTGCAGTGATTGACAAATCATCACCGCTCTTCAAATTTGCTTTAATCGGTCTGATTTTTGTTCCGTTTTTAATAGGTCTGTACTGGATGTGGAATGAAAAAAGAGTTGTTGACGGTGCAAATGATAACCTTTCAGGCTGCTATATGGGTATTGCCGTTATGAAGGCTCTTCAGGATTCAGGCATTACCTTTGAGAACACAGAAATCGGTGTTGTTCTTACAGGCTCTGAGGAAGCAGGTCTCAGAGGCTCAAAGGCTTGGTGCGAGGCTCATAAGGATGAGTACAGAGATGTTCCGACCTTCTTCTTCTCATACGATACTATTCACGACCCGAAATATCTTATGGCAAACTATCGTGACCTTAACGGTACAGTTAAGGCTGACAAGGATGTTTCCGATTTGTTTATGGAGGCTGCAAGCGAGCTTAATGTTCACTGTATTAAGGGCTGGGTGCCGCCGCTTGGAGGTGCAACAGATAACGCTGCCTTTGCACAGGCAGGTTTCCGCTCAACAGGTATTACAGGTCTTAACCATAAATTAGAGGACTATTACCATACACGCCGTGATACATATGACAATATGAATCTTGACGGTCTTGCTGACTGCTTTGCAGTTTCTGTTAAGGCGCTTGAAATGTTTGACAACGGCGCTAAGCAGTAATATATAGTGATAAAAAGAACGGTGTTAGGGTACCCTTCATAAAGAAGGTGTACCATAAGAAGTGGCTTTGAGAATTAACGGTATAGTTTTTGACTATGCCGTTTTTTCTTTTGCTT
>X363_Desmarests_Spiny_Pocket_Mouse__coassemble_609_pt1 | contig 19831 bp, 15 predicted proteins | sample X363_Desmarests_Spiny_Pocket_Mouse__metabat2_high_PE_020 | metagenome-assembled genome bin X363_Desmarests_Spiny_Pocket_Mouse
CACTCATTTTTGCTTTTTTCGATTTTGCAATGATTTTCTTTTTCTCACTGTCAGTAAGTCTGATTGTGAGCGTCTTATCTCTTTTTCTGTTTTCTGTTATTTCTTTTACCTCCGTACATATTTATTTTCCATTTTACAGCGAAAGATACTTGTACTGTCGCTGTTTAAGTGGGTCCGGGCTTCTGCCCGGTTATTGGGTGTCCGGACATCCGGACGCTCTGCATTGCCCCGGACAAGTCCGGGATTAATACAGAAAAGCACAAATTAAATCATATCAATTCCACCTCCTGATTTTCTCCAAAATCAATTTTTAATTTCAATTGACTAAGTTACTGAATTAAAGATAAAAAGCTATTATACCTTGCCACAATTGTTACAATATGCTTTACAATAAAACAGAAAATGTTGAACAGAAACATCAGATTAAAGTGATAATTGAAATCTATGTTCAGTTCAACCTCTCCATATATAAGGACACTAAAATGCATTTTGTAAACCAAATTCCTGAAATTTTTTCAAAAATATTTTTTGCATAGAAAAAGGAACCCATGTTGCCATGAGTTCCTGAAGCTTTTTGATGACACGATTATGCCGTTTCGATACAGCCATTCGGCTGATTCCAAAGTACTGCCCGATTTGTTCCATACTCCAATCCTTATAATAGTACAGCTCAATCAACACCTGTTCGTCTGAACTAAGCGTTTGCAGTGCACTTTGCAATTTTTCCAGTTCCATTTTGTGAACAACTTTAAAATAAGTTTCATCAGTATAAATAGGTACTCGCTGTGAGCCAATGCAGTCCTGTTCAAAAGTTCCTTTACTAAGGTGCCGCCTGTCACTGCGGTCTTGTGCCTGCTGACGCCTCCTGTCCTGTTCAAGATATTCATAAACTTCTTTGGAAACATCTACTTCGATGCAATCGTCATCATATTCAATTGTGGTTTTAACCAAACCCAGCCTTTCCGTCAGAAAAGCGGTAAGCGTGGCATAGCCGAAACAGTACCACAGCTGTCAATTCCTCAGCGTTTCGCTATTATTATCAGGATTGCAATGGCGGCAGCCAAGAAATCTAAGGTTGATCTAATTACAACCTCACCGACTATTTTATTTCATTAGTCTAACTAATGATGAGTTTATTATATTCCATATTGTTTTATTGTCAATGGATTTTTTGTCGAATTGTTTTTCGTATTGCATAACAAACAATAATGTGATAAAATGACTACGCAACACAAATTTCATAGTAATCTGCTACCAAAGCGTGTATTTTTATTTTTGGTAAAAATACAGGCTCTATTTTCGCATGCTTTTGTGGTAGATGTGAAATTTGTGTTGCAGCAACGGAGCTGTGTTTTTCGTGCGTAGCTTCGGCTGCGCATTTTTTATTTGATATGCTACGTAAATTTTAACTTTATTGGAAATCTTGTAGCAATAGACATCACATTTTTTTAATCAGAATAATTGTAAAACCACAAGAGGTGAAAAGAGTATGACATTTGGTGAGTATTTAAAAGAATGTATTGACAAGAGGGATATTTCGATTTCTAATTTAACTAAGATATCTGGAATTAACAGAGGAAAGTTATATTATGTCTATGATGGAAAACGAAAACTAACAGAAGATGAATTATTCTCTTTAATTGATAAGGCTGGATTTTCCAGTGCTGAGAGTGAGAAGCTTATTAATTTATATTTTAAGGAGTTGTATGGAAAGATTGAATTTTCAAGAATCAAATATTTAGAAAATGCAATTCAAAGTGATAATTATACTGGAGAATCTTGCGAGTTTAATTCAACAGAACATGATATTAAAGGTTCAATAGAAAATCAAAAACAACTTATCAATTCAATTGTATATATGTTTTATCATGACAGAGAAATAATTTCTAATTATTCTTTTTTGGACAAAGAAATTGACAATGCTGTATTTGAGAGTGTATTAATTTCTCAAACACATTTAATACATATAATGGACTTATCTACAGATGAATTAGGTGAAGAAAATATTGAAAGAATTTTTGCATCATTAAAATATATGTATAATAATTGTTTTCCTGTTAGCCGTTATACGAATATTACGCAAATGAAATATGAAAATATGTTTCCTTATTATTTTGTCGGTGAAAAATATGTCATTCTTTATAACAACAGTAATGGAATCTTTATTGATAATATAGACACAGTAAAAACTATTAGAGAAAATGTTTATAAAATTGCTAGCACTTCTACCCCTCTTGGAACAAAGCCTGATGATATTATGTTTGTTAAATCAATGTATGAGAAGGGTTCAAAAGCCGAAGGAGATGCTACAACTACATTTACTTATTATCCCTGTATTGCAAAATATGTAGATTATGATTTTATGCATAGTGTTACAAAGAATGAAATACCGGAAAAGGAAATGCTGGTTAATGTTGCATATGAGCATTATAGTAAATTTTATTTTGAACATAAATTTAGGCAAATAACTACTGTAACCGGTATTGAAAAATTTGCAGAAACAGGTTGCTTTCAGGAAATTCCTGCTATCTATGTTAATGCAGCCTCTCAGAAGCAAAGAATTAATGTTCTGAAAAAATTTGTTTCAGCAATTGATAATAATGAATTATTTATTTTAAATGAAGATAAAGTAAAGATATTTTCCGGTATGGAAATAGAAAACCATAATAAAAAGTTGATAATTGGCGGTTATGATTTTGAAAAAGATAATTTTTTTAGCAATGATAATTTTATTGTTTCATTTGATGACTCTTCAATAATAAAAACATTTGATAACTTCATAGATTACATTATTCATTCAAAAAAAGTCTATTCTAATGAATATGCTAAAAGATTTATTGAAATTTTAATTGTAAAACTTGAACATATGAATACAGATTAACTAAGTAGCACTGCTTTTTGCAGTGCTACACTTTTTTTATAAAGCCGAATTTTTTTGTAGCAATTGTTTTTGAAAATTTAATTGTATAAAATTAATTTATAAATTTTGGAGGTATCAAATTATGGCATTTTTTGATGAAATAGGAAAGAAACTTTCTCATACAGGACAAATGGCTGTTCAGAAAACTAAAGAGATGGCAGACATTGCAAAATTAAACTCTTCACTATCTGATGAAGAAAAGAAAATTAATAATGCATATTATCAGATTGGTCAGTTGTATTTTGATCTTCATAGTGAAGATTTTGAACCTGATTTTGAGGTGTTCATTACACAACTTAAAGAATCGCAAAACAATGTTGAAAACTTGAAAAAACAAATTCAGGATATTAAAGGTGTAAAACGCTGTACCACCTGTGGAGCGGAAATACCAAATAATTCCACTTTCTGCAGTTCCTGCGGTTCTGCTGTTACTCAGCAAAAGTCCGTAGATGCTGCAAATCTGATTAAATGTACTAACTGCGAGAAGATGATTGAAAAAGGAATGAAATTCTGTACTTTCTGTGGAAATGAAATAGTTTATCAGCCTATTCAAGATAACGAAATGACATGTTTATCCTGCGGTGCTGTTCTTGATGACGGTGTTGCCTTTTGTACAAATTGCGGAAAGCCTGTTCCTAAGAAAGATGAAAATATTTCTGAAGAGCCGAAAACAGATCAAGCAACTTTAGATGTTCCAAATATTCAGCAGACAAACAATTCGTCAGAAATAATTGAACAAACTGCTGAACAGACTGAAACTGATGTACAGGAGCAAACTGTTCAGTTAATTGAAAACAGATGTAAAAACTGCGGAGCAGTACTTGAAGAAGATTCATTATTCTGCACGGAATGTGGAACTAAAGTTAATTAAGGAGGATACATATTATGCAGAAAACGAAATTAGGAATTTCAGTAGGCCTTTTAGGTGCAATTATTTATTTTGCGTCAGCTTTCGGGGGAGGCTTTCTTGTAGCACTGCTTCTCTGTGGTTATGTTTTATTGGTTGAGGATAATCCTTGGTTAAGAAAAACAAGTGTTAAAGCGGTTTTGTTATTAATTATGTTTTCTTTAGTAAGTGTTATATTAGGTTTGATTCCTGATATATGGGAAACCATAACCAATCTTTTAATGGCATTTAATAAATATCCGTCATCAACATTTATTTTAGGAATCAATTCAACAATAAGCAGTGCAATAACAATTGTTAAAAGTGTTTTGTTTGTAATTTTAGGATTAAAAGCGCTTAATCAGGCTTCAATCAAACTGCCTGCTATTGATAAACTTATAGATAAATATATGGACTGATATGTTTGGGGTGAGAATATGAGAAGATTAAAATATATTATTTTATCTGTTTTATCTTTATTAAATATTATATTGATTCCATCGTTTGATACTTGGTCAGGACTGTTTCCATCTGATTATGAAAACACATTCTTGGGAGCTGTTGAAGATATTTTTACTGATAGTGATGTTATTCATCATTGGAGTGTAATCATTGTTTTATCTGTATTCATTCCGAGTGTATTAATGCTTGTGTCAGCAGTTTTGAATAAAAAAGTTTTGTATTCTTTATCCTCAACTTTGGGAATTATATTATGGTTCAGAACAGCAATAAGTTACACAAAGCAATATGGTATTGCTGATTTTTTCGATTTTGATGACGGCAGTTTGTCTATAGTTTTTTGGCTTGCATTGATTTTATTCATTGTTGCGTTTATTATTGGTGTTACTTCAAAGAAAGAGCATCCTGAAGTTCAGCCGATTAATAACAGAAAGTTTGTTGTTGAAACAAATAATTCGATAAATCAGGTTGTAATTGAAAAAGGAATATTCTGTCCGAATTGCGGAAACAAGATTGACAAGCAATCTGTATTTTGCGGTAATTGTGGATATAAGTTTTAGGAGGATAAAATATGTTTTGTTATAAATGTGGAAAACAAATACAAGATGATGCCATTTTTTGTAGATTTTGTGGTGTGTCACAAAAAAACGAAAACGACATTAATTCGCCAATAGTACAAAAAACATCCTCAGGCGATTATTCTACAGAAGCATTAAGGGTGTATTTTTCAAATTTGTTGAATCTAGAAATGATTATCATTAATTTAAAAAATAGTATTGAAAAATTAGAATGTGATATTAATTTTTCAGAAAACAATAATTATTTTCAGGTTTATGATATCGGCATAGTTCCCTCGTGGACATATATTTGGCCCGCAAAGCAAAAATATGTTCAGTTTAGATTTGATGGAAGCAATTATTATTTTTTGGCAAAAAGAAATGGAGATTATCTTGGTATAAGTGATTCTTGCGATAGACATGTAAACAGATATCTACTTGCAGCTGAGGATTACGAAAACCCAAATGCTTTTTGGTTACAATTTGCCGGCAACGAAAAGTATTTAAGTTCATTGTGGGAAACCGGAAAAGAATCGTTATTTTCTTCCAAAATTAAAACTGTTTATGATAGCAAGGTTAAAGAAAAGGTTTATAAATGTTTTGATGATTTTAAAAATAATGCACTTACTAATTATCAAAATGGTGTTCGTGAGATAAGCAACAAAACACAATGCTTATCAGGAACAACGGGAGAGTTAAAAAAAGCCACAGAATTGCTACAAACCGCCTATGATATTAATATTATTCCTACCCAATTCCGAAACGTATATGCTGTGTATTATCTAAATGACTTTATTCAAACATCAAATGAATCATTATCAACAGCATTACTACATTTTGATTTGAATGAAATCAAACAAAAACTCGACACCGTTATTGAACAACAGGAAGAAATAATAATCAATCAAGCGATAATTCAAGCGCAAAACGAACAAATGATAAAACAAAATACTAATATGTTGAATTCTTTAGCTTCCATTGAGGGCAATACGCATATGGCATCTCAATATGCTGAAATTGCAGCAAACAATGCTGAAGCATGTGCATGGATTGGTGTTGCGAATTATATAAAAAACAATTAATACAGGGTAAGGAGTTATCAATATGTTTTGTAGAAAGTGCGGAAGTGAAATCAAAGACGGTTCATTATTTTGTCCAAAATGTGGTGAAAAATTACATGATAACAATAACAAAAATATTGCCGTTAATTTATCACCAATAAATTATAATCAAAGTATTAATGAAAAATCATTAGCGAAATGTGCTTGGTTTGCTCCTGTTGCAGTAATTATTTCAATATTACTTTTTGTTGGTATACGATTGTTAATAAATAATTTTATTTTGCCGGAATTTCAGGCATCTGAGGGATATTATACAGGAAACGGATATCAAATTACCATGGCGGTTCAAACTCTAATAGATTTGATAGCTCCGCTTATTGTAACATCGATTCTTTTTTTGGCGGCTACATCTGGTATTAATCAAAAAAAGAAAAAACAAATTAACATATCATTATTTTTGCCTGTTTTCTTTTCTACAGTGCCACTTTCCTTGTCTAATGCTCTGCAAACAGGATTGTTTGCTACTGGTATATCAATAACCACACTTGCTATAATATGTGATGTGGTAATAGTGCTATTTGCGATTATAGGGGCAGTTTTATCATATGTTTTGATTTCAAATACTTATAAAGCAATAGATGAATTTGCTGGTAAAGAATGCAGTGATATAAGTATTAAAGAAACTAATATCAATTATATGGATAACAATTATAGTCATCAAAATAATTTTAATTCTCAACAAAATCAAGAAGTTCCTAATATGCAGCAAAACACTTACATTCCTATGAAAAGTCAAAAAAGCAAAACTGCAGCAGGACTTTTGTGTTTCTTTTTAGGTGAATTTGGAATACATAGATTTTATGTTGGAAAAGTCGGCACAGGAATACTATGGCTCTTCACAGCAGGTTTGTTCGGAATAGGCTGGCTGATTGATTTGATTGTAATAATTTGCGGCGGATTTAAAGATTCAAACGGACTAGATTTATCATAATGATTATAAAGAGGAGAAATAATTATGTATTGCGGAAAATGCGGAACGGAAGTTCAAAACAATGTGGCTTTTTGTCCAAACTGTGGAAATGCTGTTCAGGTTATAACTTCTGATATTAAAGTTAAGCACAAAGTAAATAAAAAGATAATAGTATTACCAATAATATTAGTTATTGTTATTGCGATAATTATTGTTGAAATTAACCCTGTAATGCATATTGTAAAAAGACCATCTAATGAAGAAAAAATTATATATGTCAACAATATGGTCAACGGAAAATATGCAACTACCGTAGGTAATGAATTATGGTATATGGCAGAGCCTGATTCAGAATATACTATTTGCAAGATGAACCTACCTGAAGGAAAAACTAAGAAAGTTTTTGAAACAAGTTTTGAGCCAAATGATTTTTATGTTGAAAATTTAGAAGTTCGATTTAATACAGGCTTTATCGGTGGAAGTATTGATGTAATAAGTAATAAAATAAAATGCACAGAAGGCGAGCCGTTTAATAATACCCAACCAATATATTACAATAATTATGTATATACTGAATGTTCAAAAAACACCGATGAGAAAGGATTATTTGTATCTAAGAACGGTAAACCAGAGAAACAGATTTTAGATATAATTCCAAATAGAATTATTCCATTTAATGATTATGTATTTTTTATTAGTTCTGCAGATATTTATAATGATGAAGATAATGAATGGAAAGGTACTTGGAGGATGGATGCCGAAGGAGATAATATAATACAAATTTTGGAGTATTGTCCTAAATATTTGGTATCCGATGGAAATCTTATATATTATACTGATGAAAATGATTATCTTGTTTCTGCAGATATGGATGGAAAAATTATAAAAGAATATAAAGAACATATTGGTGATGGATTAAATATCAAAGACGGAATAATTTATTATTCAGGTCCATATGAAGATGGAATTTATTCACTTGATTCTGAAGGAAATAAAGATAAAATTGCATATGGAAAAGCCCAAGGTATTATATTAGCTAACGATTATATTGTTTATCACAATGGGCAAGAGATTTGTTGTGTGGATTTAGATAATAAAGAAAATTATATTATTTCTGAATATGATATTTATGATTATTCAAATATTTATCGATTATAAACTAAAAAATATTGGAGATTAATATGAAAAAGTCGTTATTATGCATAATACTTTTATTAATGTTGCTTATGCCATTTAATATTAATGCGTTTGCTTCAACTTTTTATGAAAATGAAATAAACACTTCCGAATTAAAAACAGGAGATAAAATAACTTTTGGTTATTATCCTCAAACCTTAGTTGCTGATGAAAATTTAACATCAAAATTAGATACTATTGATATAGATATGCAAAGCTATGGTTATGAATACTACCAAATAATTGATGAAAATAATAATTATGAAACAGCAGCGATAGATATGTTATATGGTGATGTTTCATACAAAGGAGAGGTATATAGAAAGGTTTTTATTGGAAGTAATAGACCTTATTCAACGATATTTGGTGATTATGCTGCTCAAAGTTATCAAACCACTACTGACTATGATGCTGGATATGATTATTGGTTTAAATGGGAACCCATTGTTTGGAGGGTACTAACAAATGATAATAATGAGGTTTATTTGTTGTCAGAATCGATATTAGATGCACAAGCCTTTGACATTTCAATTACCCCTCAAAGCGAAGAAAAAGAATTTAATATATGGGAGCAATGCACCTTAAGGAAATGGTTAAATGATAGTTTTTATAATGCGGCATTTACCGAAAGCGAAAAAGGAATAATAATGTCATCTCAAATAGTGAACAGCTCGAAAGGTGAAGATGATTTTTATTATAACGGAGGAAATGATACAACCGACAATGTTTGGATCATTTCGTATTCCGATGCAATAAACAGTCAATATGGATTTAACAGCAATGATCAAGAAGATGATGAAAACCGCATAGCATATGGCACTGATTATGCAATGAGTCAAGGTTTAGATGGAGACAATTTTGATGACATAGGTTTATCACAGTGGATTTTGCGTACTGCACGTACCGAAAACGATGAGGTTTGTGCAGTTGATGAACATGGCGATTGTTTTGGTGAATACGCATTTACCAATGTAGTTTGTTCTGGAGTAAGACCGGCAATAAAAATTCAAGGAAATATAGATTTAAAAGGTGCGGAATCACATTATAAAAATTTTGATGTAAACAGCAAAAGTGATGACAGTGATAATAAAGATTTGAAAACAAACAAGATATCTCAAATAACACCATATATAATTTTATCTGTTATAGCTATTAGTATTGTTGCATTAATTGTAATTTTAATTGTATTGGTGAAAAAGAAACGAAACAATTAAATTGTCATAAAGAAAAGGCGTTTTTATGTATTGCGGAAAATGTGGAACTGAATTAAATCAAAATGGACAATGTCCTAATTGTGATGTTAAAACTTCAAAGAATAATAATTTTATAATTATTCTAATAGTCGTACTTATAATAGCGTTACTTGTTGGTGGTATATTTTATGCTGTTCGAAGCGGATTCTTCAACACAAACAAAGTTCAGAATACATATCATGATACAGTTATTACACAAAACACTACTAATCCTACAGAAAAAAGTATTTCTGATACAGCAATTAATGAAAATTCTACAACCACTTTATCTAGTACTACTGAAGTTACGACTACAACAAAAGATTATGATGAATATAATGGCTATTTGTTTCCAAGCGATACCAAACTTTTAACAGGAGAGTATCTTGATACTAAGAGCAAAAATGAAATTGATTTAATACGAAATGAAATTTATGCACGGCATGGCTATATTTTCAAAATGGAACAGTATTATAACTATTTCATACAAAAAAGTTGGTACAAACCAATTGAACCTGATATGGACAAAGTATATGACGACTTCAATAGTATTGAAAAACAAAATATAGAAATATTAGTTGAATATCAAAATTTAGGTTAAGGAAAGGATAGAATTATGTATTGTGGAAAATGCGGAGCGGAGTTAAACGAAAAAGGATTATGTCCTAATTGTGACAAGAGTAGCAGGAGTAAGAAAAAAATAGTTTGTATATCTGTAATTGCTTTATTTTTAATTATTAGTATATTAATCGCTATTATTATTTTTAATAATAATGATCCATCTGAAACTGACAAAGAAATAAATAAAAGCATATATTCTGAACAAGCAGAAAAAACATCAAATATAAATGTTAACAATTATAAAGAACTTACATATTATTCTTACAATGATTTTAGTGAAGAACTCGCCTGGATTAATTTTGCTGATGATGAAAAAAGTTATTATGGGTGTATAGACAAAACTGGTAAAATAGTATTTTCATTTGATGCGAATGGTATTAGTGAAGTAACTGATTTTAGCAATGGGTATGCTTATATTTCTTATCAGGATTGTATGAAAATCATTGATAAAACAGGAAATATAGTAGGTATTTATAATACAGATGAAAATAATAAAGTAGTTGCATATGGTGATGGAAATATTTTTATTAGCGAACATATAGCTGATTATAATTCTTCTATATATAATTATTCAATAATTAATTCTAAAGGAAATGTTATAAAAGAATTTTCTTTATTTGAGTATAAAGACTATTATAAATTCGATTATTTCGGCAATGGTATATTTGGTTATCGTACCAGTGAATTTGAAGGATATAATATATATTTTCCAGAGATAGATGAATGGGTTCATAGCGATTGTACATTTTATTTTGATTCTGATACAACAATTTATAAAATTGAATACGGCGAAGGATATGATAGTAATGACGGATTTAGAGGTAATTTATGTTTAATAGATACAAATGGTAAAATTACTAAAATAAAGATTCCTAAAGATTTGGGGTGGAATTGGATTAATAATAGATTAACAGACAATCGATCAATTCTCCAAGCTCATTCATATGACTATAATTATTTTATAAAATTTGATTTAAATGACTATTCCTTCGAAAAAATGCCAGAAGAGTATAGTGCTAAAATTAATTATGATTATCTTCCACAAGTAGAATTTTATAATGGTAAAATTGCGCTACCATGGAATGGTAGTGATGATAAAAGTTATATTGCAATTTTTGATACAGAATGGAATTTAATTGCTAACCCTATTCCAATAGATAAATTTGCAGACTATAATGATAATCTTTTATATTCTTACTCTGATGATAGATTGATTGTTGAAAATGAATCATCTACAATTGTATATGATGAAAATTGTAATGAGGTATTTAATTCAAATGATTGTGGTTATTCGAAATTATCTGAATATAAAAATGGCGTTTCTAAAGTTTTAGACGAATCAATACCTACATATTTGGATGAAAAAGGAAATAAATTATTTGAAAAAATTGATACAAGTATTTTTGTATAGAGGAGAATTCTATGTATTGCGGAAAGTGCGGAAGTGAAATAGATAATAAAACAGGACTTTGTCCAAATTGTGATGCTGCAGCATTGGAAAAAGTTCAGGAAGTAACTACTAAAAAGTCATTAAAAAAAGCAAAACGCAGAGGGGTTACGGCAATAATTGCGTTAATATTAGTTATCGCGATTGTTGTATCTTCCGTTGTATTTGCTTTTTCAAAAGGCTGGATTGGCAATAATAGTGAAGAAGAAAAGAAAAAGGTTCAGACAACTTATGTTACATATCTGAATAAAACAATCATTCCTGAAATCGGCGAATATGATTCAGATCATCCTGAATCAAGCAATGAAGGCGTTCATTCTGCACTTTTCTGTGATTTGAATAATGATGATAAAGAGGAGTTTGTTGTAGCTTATTCAAAAGAAAATGGTAATAACATTGAATTTAATATTTCTTGCTACGAATACGATGAAGATACAAAAAATCCTGAAAAAGCAGAAGAAAATGTTGAATTGATTGGTACAGTTACTCCTTCAACCGAACCTGATTATACTGAAAATGATGAAGATGAATTTCATTTATCAAATCAGACCATAGTATATTCAATTGTTTATAATGATAGAACATATATTGTTTATGAACATTTGAGCTGGGTTAATGATTTTAATTATGAATGCTATGTATATACTGTTGAAAATGGCAAGTTTATTGAAGTAAGTAATGTATTTAGAAGTGTTTCCGAAGAAACAGGAGCCGAACTTGTTTACAGTCAGAGAAGACCAAATGGTATGTTTGATGGTGATGATTACACACTTACTGATTTTGATTTTGCTAACCATCAAAAAATTATTACTGAGATAATTAATCAGGATTTAGGAACGACTGCTACAACTCTTGATATATTTTATTATGATTATTACGGAAATGACAAGCCTGCATATAAATTTGATAAATATTTTAAATCATCAGATGAAGCAATTTGTAAATTCTTTGAATGCTTTGATATTATAAAACCTCAGGGTGGATATGTGTTAAATAACTACTCACTGCTTAATGATTCAGGAACGGGTCCGCTGTATAGAATTAATTTTGACAATGATTTAAATCTAATTTATTCATATTTATATTATTGGTATTATGATGAAAAGGGTAATATTGTTGAAAAATATGAAATAAATGATTACACCGATTGGAAATCATTAATTGGTAATGATGATTCCGAACAAGCAGCAGAAACTGACGAAATTGATATAGAAAAAATGATTAGTGATGCAGGCATTTTCGCATGGAATTGGTTTTATGATAACACGCATACTGATAAATCAAAAACTATTACAAAACATATTACCGCTGATTGGGGCGATTCGGATTTTGTATTTGAACCTATTACTGAAAAATCAATAAAATCTAAAAATGACTTAATTGAATTAACAAATAAATATTTTACAAGTTCAATTACTGAAGAATTACTGAATTGCAAGCAATGGTATGAGGAAAATAACCAGTTGTATGTTTCAACAACAGATGGTCTCGGTGACCCGTTGGTTGATACATATGATGTCTATGTTGAAAAGGAAAGCGATTCAAAATACAACCTTAAAATTATTGGATATATGAATAATGAAATTGTTGATTATCCCCACGATGTTACTCTTGAATTAATAAATGATAACTGGGTTTTAAATGAAATATTTGCATTTTATTCTGCACCCAAAATAAATGTCATTAATGAAAATTCAAAGGATTACAAAAAGTATCAGCAGTATTTCTGTTATCTTGATAAATTGCTAAATGATTGCAGCAACAGCAATAATTATAGCTTATATGATGTTGATAAAAATGGCGTATTAGAGTTGATTATTGATAAACACGACAATGAGGCTGAAGCAAAATTTGAATTCTATACATATGATAGTGGAATCGTTGATTTAGGAGATGTTCCAGCAGGATATTCCGCTTTGCTTATTCCGAATGACAAGGAAAAGGGGTTGTATAGAGCGTGTTCAAGAGCAGATTATTATAATTTAATGTTATTGAACATAAATTATAACGCAATTAAAATTGAAAACATCGAAGAAGGTCCAGAAGAAAACTATTCTCAATCCAAAACAGAAAAGTATTTCAGTGAATGTGAACCAGTAGAATGGTTTCAATTGGGTTATGAGTATAGTGATACCCTTGATCCAGTAATATATGAAAATTTGAGAATTGTCTTAAAGTGATTTATATAAAAGGAAATGATTATGAAATGTAAAAATTGTAAAACAAAGATTAAATCAAGTCAAAAATTTTGTCCTGAATGCGGTGCAGAAATAAAATCTAAACAGACATTAAGTAAAAAGGCGCAGGCATTTATTGCCTGTGTCTGTTGTCTTGTTTTTATTGTTAGCGGAACAATAGGTGGATTGTATTTTTATAAAAGCAATGGTACAGCAGATGATTATGATAGTAATTATATTGCACTTGAAGCCGGTTTTACTGATGTAAAAGTAACAGACGGAAAATCAGCACTAGAAGCAATATCATCCGTTGCAGATGTTATTGGAATAAATAATGTTGACAATGAACTGAAAATCAGTAGTACCAATACTATTGATAATGATACATATTATAGATTTCAGCAGTATTATAATGATATTCCTGTTTATGGTAATTCAATTTCTCTTGTATCAGATAACAACAAAGATGTAGTGGCACTTACAAGTAATTTTTTATCTAATGTAAAAGTTGATTTAACTAAAAAAACTAAAAGTGATATTCAAATACAAAATGCAATTAAAATGTTTTTACGCAAAAAAATTAGTAACGATATTAATATATATACGATATCAGAGATTAATGAATCAAGTAGAATAATTTATAATATAGATAAACCATTTTTAGCTTTTAGCATTTCTGTAATCACCAATTATGGTGTATACAATCTGATTATAGATGCTGTTAGCGGAAAAGTAGTTTTTTATACAGATGAAACTAATTATGTGCAAAAGGAATTTAAAATTAATGGACAAAATGGAGAGCAAAGTTTTACTGCAGAAACAGACGGTAAAAAGAATACAATGAAATATATTAGTTCTAGTGGTACAGAAATTACTGTATCAACTCCCAAAAGTAATAATAAGTTTGATTGGTACTATCCTGATAATTCAGATATAGTAACTTGGGAAAAAGATAATAAAGTTAATAAATCTGCTGTAGATATGATGACTAATATTACAAATATATATTATTATTACTTGAATTCTTTTCAAAGAGATTCTCTTGATGGCAATAAAATTCCTTTGAGATTATTTGTTAACACTGAAGGCTATAAAAGCTATGACGGAGAAGATGTACCTGAAATAAATAATGCTTTCTTTTGGCTATCGCCCAATGGACCTGTTTTGGTTTCTACAAAAAATTTTGAAAATGGAAAGGAAATTGACGAATTTTCCTCAAACCTAGATGTATTAGCTCATGAATATACACACGGCGTTATTCGCTATACATGTGCATTAAGAGATACTCAATATAACAGCTTTCCCGGAGCTATTAACGAAGGAATTTCTGATATATTTGGTATTCTTGCCGAACAAAGTATAACAAAATGGTCAGAACCGGATTGGTTGATGGCAGACGATGGTAGGAATATTAAGGATCCACACTGGAATTCAGTAAAACATCCCTATCCAAAAAATCTAGAAGAACTTAATAATTCAAAAACATTCTATAATAATGAAGGTTTGCTTTATTATTATACAGACGATGAAGAAAGTACTGGAAGTGATTTTTGCCATTTCGCATGTTCAATAATTTCACATTCAGCATATTTAATGTGGAATGGATTAAATGGGAATCCTGAAAAAAAGATAGATTCAAATTCATTAGGTAAATTATGGTATTCTGCTTTGTTTTTAATGCAGTCGGATGCAACCTTTTCTCAATGTCGAAATGCTGTTGAATTATCTGCAAGAATCATGCTTAAAAACAGAGAATTAACTCAAGTGCAATATCAATGTGTGCTTGAGTGCTTTGATGAAGTGGGAATAGAAAATGCACCATACACATATTATTATTTAGTTAAAAATGACTTTAATTTAAGCGTCTTAAACAGTAAAGAAACAGATGATGTGAATTTTAATCTTAAGGTATCTAAACCATCAGAGACTGAGTTAATGGGTGCACCTAAATTAGTTTTAGAAGAAAACTCGCTTTATGGAAATAAGGAGATTCATTTAAAAGATGGTGTTTATTATCTTGAAATTACGGATTTAGATGAAAATGCGGAAAATTCTGTACCAATTAAAACTAAAATAATAGTTGACGGTGATGATGAAAATGCAGCAGATGAGGTTGTTATACATACTGATTTTTCTGATATAACTACCGTTGTATTGAATGATGAGAAATTAATCAGTAATGATTTGGCATATAAGGAATATGCTAAAATTGTAAATAATTTGATTAATACATATGGAAAAATTAGAATTAAAAATGACACCTATTTTGTTTTGGGATTATGTTATGCAGAACTGATTGATTTTAATAATGATGGTATCGAAGAATTATATGTTATTTATTCGGAAGAATCTGATGATTATGCTCCGAAATACACTTATGAGGTTTATGGTTGTCAGAATTCAAAAATAGAAAAGCTAAGTAATGGAGAACCATATGGCACAGATGGGGGCATAAAACATGCAATTATTTCACAGTATAACAATCAAAAATATGTAGTAACAGGTGGGTCTGATGCGTTTTCATTTGAGTACTATTATGGTTTTAATAGTGACGGTAAATTTGAATTGATAAAATCGTTTGAATGCGAAGATTTCTCAGAAGGTGTATTTAAAATAGACGGAAAAGAAGTCAACGATAGTCAGTGGAATAAGGATAGTGAAGAATGGCGTAAGAATTCTAAATCATATGAAATATATGAAGATAATATTGAGAAATTAATTGGTATTATCAATATTACTCTTGAAAAATTAGGAATTGAAAAATTTTCTAATGATAATCAAGATGAAAATGTCAGCAATACTAAGACTAGCGATACAGGGCAGTTTTACGGCAATGAAACTGCCGAACAATTACGAAAAAGTATAATCGGTTACTGGGAAGGACTTGATGTGATTACAACATATGAATTTGTTGAGGATGGAACAGCGTATTGGTTCTCCGAAAAGCAACAACCAGGAACTTATAAAATAACCGATAACAAAACTTTGGCAATATCATTTCCATGGACGAATGACGAGTACACTTGGAGCGAGCTTTCTTTTGATGAATTTCATAAAAGTCATGATTATGATGAATACTTTTGGTATATGACAGATGATGGAATTTTGATGATAAATGGTACAGAATATTATAGAGATGGTAAAATCACATATAATTATAATACTTCAGGAGACTTATTAGCTTATATATCGGGAATATGGATTAGTGATAGAAGTGCTCATAAGGAATATCAAATTAACAATGATGGTACTTGGATTGAAAGTACTGTTGTTGTTTCCGGTGGAACTCTAATTAATCGGACAAAGCTTGATAATGGCAAAGTCGAAATTATAGATGATACTACTGCTAAACTTTGGCAAGAAGTTGATTCTCTTTCTCAAATACCGGGAGTATCCGAATTGATATATGATAGTAAAAATGATAAAGTTTCTATCGGTGGAACTAACAATACTTTTACAAGAGCGAAGTATAAATAGAAACAAGTAATTTAGCTAAAAAGAACTTTGAATTTTTTAATGATTCAAAGTTCTTTTTTATATTCAATTTTGGATAATATTGAGTTAAGCAATCTAAATTAAAATTTTCTTAAAAACTTTTGTTACTTTTTACATTTTTCGACACTATATATTTGTAAGGCAAAATTTTTGTTATTTTTATTTGTCAAGAGGCTAAAGTGATACAATTTTGTCGAAAAAATGTGCAATTTTGCATTTTGTATTGACATTGTTAATCTAAAATACAGAATATATTTATACTAAATTATAATTGTATTTTTTCAAAATTAAACTATATTAAGCAAAATTTTTTGTCGAATATATTGAATTATTATTAGTGAAAGTAAATATGTGTTAAATCATTTGCTTTTTTGATGACAAAAGAACTAGATTATGATACAAATTTCGTGCATTACTAATGATATTATTGTTTTATAATAGGAGGAAAAGTTTTGAGAAAGTTTTCTGTATTGCATTTATCTGATTTGCATATTAAAACATACCATAATTCATATCCAACGGTTTTAAAGAAATTACTCGATAGTATCGAAGAGGAAACACAAAATATTAAATCATTAATTTTAATAGTCACTGGAGATATTATTGATAAATCAAATTATGAGACTACGTCAAATGTTGCCGTTAAATTTTTTGTAGATTTGGCAAATAAATTACAAGGTAAAATAATCAAAATGTATTTTACGCCTGGCAACCATGATAAACATCGCTTACCATGCAATTTAATGCTAAAAGATTACTTTAACAATAAAACATATGATGAATATGATAGTGTGTTTGAGAAAACAGATTGGAAGAATATGTTCAAACACTCTTTTTGCGATTACCAGGAGTTGTTAGAAAATATTTCTCAAACTACAGGAATCCCTATTGAAAGTGATTTATATTATTGTGATATTTTGAAACTTAATGACTGTATTATTAGAATTAATTCGCTGAATTCGGCATTAACATCGTTAGATGATGAAGATAAAGGTTCATTACATATTGGTAAATTCCAAATAGAACACATAGAACAAAATTATGATTATATAAAAAATAAAGAAAATATTTTTGATGAAGACATAGATATCACACTTACTATAATGCATCATCCAATATTTTGGTTACATAAAGATGAGTATGATAATGTTTTGAACAGCATATCATCACAAGATTCATTGGCAACCGATGTATTGTTACGCGGGCATACTCATGATAGGAGTTTGGAAAATAGTTACAGTTTGTATAATTCATTTTCTACACTCGTAACTGGAATCGGTAGTGAAAATGAAAAATCAGAACATCCTCAGAGATATTCAATTTATACTTTTATGTGTGATTTAAATATGATTGAAATAATCATGAGATCTTCTTCTGAAAAAGGATATATTCCTGATTACTCAGCATATGTTAACCAAACAGATGAAACACGTAAAAAAATACATTTTCCTATCAAGGTACATGATTATTTTTCTGAAAATCATCTACAATTACCATTAGCCGAAAGTGATTTTCAACCGATTTTTCCGTCCAAAAATATTCTTGAAACTATAACTGACGTTAGTAAAAAATTAATAGAATTAAAATATGAATTAGACAATAGATTATTTTTATTCAAACAGGATTTCCTAAAGGATATATCTGGAAAAATGGATGGAAATATTAAAAATCATATTTATTCACTATTAGAAGACTACGTTATGGATGGTGGAGCTGATGAGAGTATTAATGAAAACGATATAAAATTCATTGAAGAAATTCTAAAATCAAATGAAGAACAGATAATCAATGTAACAAAAGGTTTTCTTTACAGTATTTGTTTTACTTTTTCAAAAATATTTTTTAATGAACAATTATCAAACGAAGAAATGATAAGAATACAATTTAGAATATTTAATAAAAGTAAACGTACTCATGATGGTTTTACATATCATGCAACAAAGGGTAATGAAGTAAAAGTAGAAAAAAATATTACACCTGTAAGATGGGGACACGGATTAATTAAGGTATCTTTTGATAGAAATGAACCAATGATTTACTCATTTAATGACGAATATATTACTGATCGAATAAGCGAAACAGATTGGAAAGAATATTTAACATATGCGCCTAATATGAGTCCAAATCAATATTATAGTAGAAATAAAATAACATATCCTATTTTTACTTTTGGAATTAATAGCAGTTGCAAAAAGAGCACAATAACATTTGAAGTGCTTTCATTCTTATCATTAAAACCAATAATTGATGATTTTTTACAAAATATTCATGAATCGTTTAATTTCTCATTTGAAAAATTAATATTATCAAAGTAATTTACGAAAGGAAGGAATAATATATAATGAAAGTAAATCAGCCTGGAGGAATTAATACGATAACAAAAATTAGTAGTACCGAACTTGATAAATACGATGATAATATGACGGTATTTATTACAAAAAATATAGTGTGTACGGAAATTGCTAAATTACAGAATACTATTAAGAGCGATGCCGATTATGAGAAACTATTCTTATTGATGGACTCATTGCATATATCTGAAAACGAAAATATGAGCAACAAGTTTGCCCTCAAGTTTATTGAAGTAACTGTAAAAGTTGTTAACGAATGTTTTCCACATAAAAGTATTCCTATTTATATAGATGATTAATGATGTAATCTGTTTGACAATAATTCACCAAGGTAACGCTACCATCAGGTTCTAGTGAAAGCAATTTCATGAGGGTTCAAGTCCCTTCTTCTGCACCACAAAACAGCAAGTCTTTTGACTTGCTGTCAGCCTGTCGAAAAAGGTCCAGCAAAAGCTGGGCTTTTTTTGATAAATGTGGTA
>X363_Desmarests_Spiny_Pocket_Mouse__coassemble_610_pt1 | contig 19809 bp, 22 predicted proteins | sample X363_Desmarests_Spiny_Pocket_Mouse__metabat2_high_PE_020 | metagenome-assembled genome bin X363_Desmarests_Spiny_Pocket_Mouse
CCACATTTATCAAAAAAAGCCCAGCTTTTGCTGGACCTTTTTCGACAGGCTGAAATAAAGCAAATACCCCTAAAGGGTATTTGCTTTATTTGGTACGCTGGAAGGGACTCGAACCCCCGACCTACTGGTTCGTAGCCATAGTGAAAACCTTAAAATACACCATTTTAAGCCAAATTTAATACTATTCTCTCCATTATTTCCACCCGATTATTCCATTATTTCCATGCTTTACTGAAAATATGTGGTCGTTTAATGGTCGTAGATGGTCAGCCTTGTTTAGCAGATAGATTTTCTATCTGCTTTATTTTTTTGCAAATTTTTAGAAAGGAGAACGTCATGAAAAAAGAAACCGATTTGAATCAAATTAAATTAATGGCAAGGACATTTTTATATCTTGATATAGAAGAAACAAAATTTGGAACTATTGTAGTCCGACATCCCTTTACAAATTCAGGAACAGTATATTTGCAAAATAATCAAGGGTATGAATTTGTAAATCTGCTTGAAGATGGAAATGCACTTTCTCGTTGGAGAGATATAATGAAAAATCAAATCGAAGAATGTGAGTATCCATATCAGATTTATATATTGCTGAACAAGCCATATAGATTAGCCTTTTTGAAATACACGGCAGAATATATGTCACAGGATGATTTATCAGAAATCCTTGCGGATGTCTGGACAAGTACAGAATCCCCCAACCTTGATCCTAATTTGAGCAAGAGAAAATCAGTCTCATTATTTAAATCAGCAAATCTAAATTTGTTAATGACTGAAGAAGAACTTGAAGTATTTAATAATCTTGATGATGAGGTAACAATTTATCGTGGGGTCACTTCATATAATGCCGATAATGTAAAATCCTTGTCTTGGACATTGGACTATGATAAAGCTGAATGGTTTTCCAATAGATTTAATGAAGAAAACGGAGTTGTATATGAGGCTCAGATAGAGAGGTCGCATATACTTGCATACTTCAATAGAAGAAATGAATCCGAAATAGTCGTTGATCCTGAATATTTAATTGACATAGAGGAAGCTCAATCGCTGGGCAGCGGTATGAGAATGATATAAAAGAAAGGAAAGGGTTATGAACAAAAATAAAGTTTACTCAATGAATCAAATGACAGACATCGGCTTTGATCCTTTACCGTATAAAATGATGGAACAGGAAGGTGAATTCAAAGCAACACTTGATTTTAAGCGTTGGGGCAAAAAACAAAATCTTGTTGCGTACTTTTCTGTTGATGAAATAGGAAAGATAGTTGCATCAACATTTTGCAATAGAGAGTATTTAAATTTAAAAGAAATCCCGATTGGAAGTAAGCTGATTATTACCTTTTACCGAAAAGGAAAAACAGGAAACTATCTGAGAAAGATACAAGTGTTAGATTCCAGTGGAAACATAAAAGAAACATATGAGTAATTTTTAAGACTGATAACAGCTGTGGTTATCAGTCATTTTTTACATATAAACAAGGAGTGATGATAAATATGATTGTAAAAAAACGATAGCAATGAAACACATAATTTTTTTAGAAAGGAAACATTATGAACGATTTTGAAAGATTGTCAAAAACGGCAAATCGTATCAAAGCAGAGTATCCTGAGGGTACAAGAATTCTGCTTATTAAGATGAGCGATGACGATCCAAGACCTATTCCGCCAAACACAAGAGGAACTGTCGATTTTGTAGATGATATGGGTACAGTGCATTGTAAATTTGATAACGGAAGAAATCTTGGTTTAGTTCGTCGCGCTGACAGTTTCAGAAAACTGACTGAACAGGAAATTGAAGAAGAAAATAATGCTATCTGCGTTGAAGAAACGACAGATGACCTGGTCGAAGAATCAGGAATGACACAGTCAATGTGAGGTGAAACAGAAAAAGGATGATGGGCAGTAATGCCCTATGTCAATTAAATATTTAGATATGTTTTCAGGAATCGGCGGGTTTCGCTCCGGCTTGGAAAAAGTCGGTGCCTTTAAATGTGTCGGTTACTGTGAAATAGACGAATATGCTCGCAGAGCTTATGAGGCTTTATATGATACGAAAGGAGAGATGTGCTTTGAAGATGCGAGAACAATCAACCCCGATATGCTTCCCGATGTCGATGTTATATGCGGAGGCTTCCCTTGCCAAAGTTTTTCAATTGCTGGAAAGCGGCGAGGATTTGACGATATCAGAGGAACACTTTTCTTTGAAATTGCCCGAATTGCTGCCGTCAAAAAAACTGCACTTCTGTTCCTTGAAAATGTTCCCGGACTTTTATCGCATGACGATGGGCGGACTTTTGCGACAATCCTCAGTACACTGGACAACATCGGGTATGATGTATGGTGGCAGGTGCTTAACACTGCAAATTTCGGAGTTCCCCAATCCCGAAAAAGACTGTTCATTATTGGATATAATCGAGAAAAATGTATCAGCGAAATATTTGCTTTCAGGGATACAAACCCAAAGACTCTTATGCGCAGACTGCCCGGAAGTGAAGGTTGCCGAGTATATGATTCCAAAGGACTCGGAGTTACTCTTACAGCAGGCGGCGGAGGTTTCGGTGGAAAAACAGGACTCTATCTGATATCCATACCCGTGAAATCAAGAACGAAAAGCGGTTATCAGTTTGCGTTACCAAATGACAGTATTGATGTATCATATTTAACTATGAACTCAAGGCGTGGCAGAGTAGGACCGCAAATTGCACATACACAGACTACACATTGCACACAGGCTTTTTATTTCATAGACATGAATCCAAATGCTAAAATCACTGAACTTGCAAGATGTATAACTGCAAGACAGGATTCGGGAATCAGCCACCGTAAAGGCGAACATTCGGGAGTAATGGTTATAATCAAGGAATTATCACCTCAGGAATTGCTGACAATAAGCAAAAGCAGTGATATTTCGTGGTTTGTTGAAAATGAAAACGATTGTGATATTTCCTGCCTTATTCTTGCAGATGAAGAAGGTCACGCTTATGTTGGATATATCAGAAGATTAACTCCGAGAGAATGTTGGAGATTACAGGGCTTTACAGACGAACAGTTTGATAAGGTTAAGGCAATCGGAATGTCCGATGGCAGATTATACAAAATGGCTGGTAATGCAGTAAGCGTGCCGGTCATTTCTGCTATCGGTGAGCAATTAAAAAGAATATTTTATGGGGGGGTGATAAATAATGGCTGATGAAAAAGTAATGCTGATTGAACTTTCAGCAGAAAATGTTGATGATACAGCTAAACAATATGTGGCAGATATCAGGCTGCCTGCAAGCGTTCATGAAATTGATGATGCGATTGAAAGATGCAGAGGTTATCTCGAAAAAACGCATATAATGCCGTTTGGTATTACGGAATGCGAAAAAGTTCCGTTGTTAAGAAATCTGCGATTTGACAGTCCAAATCTGTATGAGCTGAATTTCCTTGCAAAACAAATCAGTGAGTTTGATACTGCACAGCTTGCTGCATATAATGCTCTTCTTCCTCTCATTGTGGGAGAAGATTATGAAAGCGATCTCATAAGCATAAAAGATATTATCAATCTTACCTACTCTGTTGATGATTATTCAGTGGCAAGTAATATTTTTAATGATACCGAACTCGGTGAAATGCTTGTGGATAACAATATGGTTGAGGGTATTGAAAATCTGTCAGATGAAATTATTGAACTGCTTGATTACGAAAAAGTCGGTGAAGCGCATCGCATAGCAGAAAACGGTGTGTATGTAAACGGCTGTTATGTCTCAAGAGAAGGCTTTAAACTGAAAGAATCAGATAATATTCCGATTCACGAATTTGATAATTATCTGTTCAGATTTCGCATATCACGCAATGACGGAATCCCATTATGGATTAATGTCCCGTTAGATGAGAATTCTGAACAACTTCTCAAAAGCACAGATGTCAGGGAATATAATTTGGTAGATTTCATATCAGCGATACCGCAGTTTGAAAGAATGCATACAACGATTACAATGGATGAAATCAACAGAATCGATAAGCTGTGTCAGAACTATCTGTCTTTGGATGAAATCCAATCCATAAAATTCAAGGCAGCTTTATGTTTTGAGGATATTCATACGCTTGATGATATTGAAAAGATTGAACTTATTATGAGAAATACCGATGCATATAATCTCAAATACTTCAATGTTTATCCTTCAGATTTTGCCAAAGATTATCTCTCACGATATCTTGATGAATCATTTCCGAGTGAATATTTGAAACTGATTGATACTCAAGCACTTGGTTACAGACTAATGGATGAATTCTGTGGAAAGTACACTCCGTATGGTGTTTTGCTGAAAAGCAGTAATGAACAGATACTCAGTAATGAAAGCAAGCACGATTTTATGCTTGCTGATTTTTTATCTAAACATGTTCTTTTTACTGAGGATAGGCTGAAGTCAGAAGAAGTCCCCGAAGGTCTGTACAAATACGAATTCAGAGCAGGTGCAGAATACACCTATGCAACTCTTGAGGAAAAAGTCGGCGTTGATTTTTCAGGAACAATATTGTCAAAAGTTCCGTTTAACTTGGGAGATGATGAATATATCGACCTTGAAAAAATTGAAGATGGAATTCCTGATTTCCTTGATGTTGAAATGAGCGTTGATGAGTTTATCAATTCGGATTACGATCCCGAAGAAAGTGACTGTTTTGAAGATACTGAGTTAATTAAAATGCGATTTTATTTCCCTCTGTATGCGCAGATGCAGTTTGATGACTGCGAGGAACCTGAGTCTGTTGATACTGATTATATCCTTGAGAATATGAGTGATGTTGAATCTGAATTGGATGGATACAGCCAACTCGGCGGCAAAAATATGGCTTGTTATTTTAATGATAATCCATCAATCAAAGATAAACTTATATCAATGGATTGGGGAATTTGTGAAATCAATGACACACCATACGGATATGTTGATGTTGTGTTAAATGCTGCTCTCGATGACAATGAGATTCAAGAACTGAAAGAATGGATAACAGGACAGAACTCCGATGGGCTCGGCGAAGGCTTTGAGCAAAGAGAAATCGAAACCGATGAAGGTGGTCTATATGTTTCTTTCTGGGACAGTGGTGACGATTACTTTATTTACACACAGGAAGAAATGGATAACTACCTTGAACAGTCAGGAGGTATAAATTTATGCCAGTAGAAATTCTAACTACAGATGATCTACGAAAGATGAGCGATAAAGAAGGACTCGTCTTTCAAGGCTGTGGCGGTGATTTTCAGGAATGGATTGACGGCGTCAATGAAATGCTGACCGACAATGGAATTCTCTTGAATGGCTCCAAATTTGAAAAGGTTTATGTATTCAAAAACGGAGATTATACAAACATTTTGTATCCATTTGACGATGTCGAACTTGACATAGGCAAACTTGCAATGTGGAGAATTGCAACATATCCGCAGTTTTATGCCTCATGGTTATCGGATTATGTTCCGAATTACCTCGGAGGTTTTGAAAATTCAGCAGATGACATTGATTGCAGCGAGGATGATGAGTTTTCGCAATCAATGTAATATGACCATAAATAGTTCTACGAAAAGGAGAAGGAAAATGATGGCTTTATGGATTGGAATCGGCTTTATTGTCGGCAGTATATGCGGAGTAATTACAATGTGCCTTGCTGCAACAGCGAAAAGTGCTGACAGACAGATGTGTGAATGTAATAAGAATTTATCGGTCGAGAAAATATCGGCTGAATAAAAAATGTATAATCGTTATGCTCACCGCTTGAGTGGGAAACGAAGAATAAAATAATATATTAATTGGGAAATAGTGCGTGGTTGTTTTGCGTGTTTAACACTCGGAGCAACCACGCTTTTTTTGTTTTGCACGCAAACCTCCATTATACTTGAACGGAGGTGAAGATATGTCGGACAATGCCAGTCCGCTCCAGTGGACAGGCAACAAAGGGTGTATTTACACTACAATTGATGCATTTATGCCACCGCATAAAACCTATATTGAGCCTTGCATGGGCAGTGCTGAAATATTCTTGCGAAAGAAACCGGCAGAAAGAGAAATACTCAATGATTATAACGGTGACTTGGTAAAGTTTTTCAGAGTGCTTCAATGCTCACAAAAACTTGCCTATTTGCTTGGTCGATTGTATTTTTCATATAATTCCGAGCAGATATTCAAAGAAAATAAACTGCTGTTAAAAGGTGTACCGAATATTCTTGATGATGTAACTGATACAGCTTTGAAAATTGAAAATGCTTCATGGGAAGATATTAAACTCGCAGTTGCATTTTTTGAAAATCAGACATTCAGTTTCAGTTCAACAGGAAAAACCTTTGCCATTGACAAAAGGGATATGACAAGGAAATTCGGAAGATTAGTGGCAGCTTGCACAAGACTGCGAGATGCAATTATTTTGCACAGGGATTATAAAGATGCAATTCTTTATGCTGCAGGCCCGAATACTTTTATTCTGCTTGATCCTCCATATAAGGACACGGAAAAGTATTATCAAAAGTCCAATTTTGATGCCAGTCAGCATGAGATATTATTTGAGTTTATGAACGATATTCATCTGAAATATGGCGGTAAATGCAAATTTATAATCACCTATAACAATAATCCGTTTATTGCTGAACTTGCTGATAAATACGGCTTTTATACCTATGTTCAGAAAAGACTCCATAATATGCGACAAGGAACAAATCCCGGCGAAATGTATGAGGAATTGCTCATTGCAAATTATGATTTGGAAGCACAGGCAAAAGAAAACGGAAAAACACTTATGGATGAAACAAGGCAGATTTCCTTGTTTGATTTCAAATACAACTATTAAAGGAGAACACAATGGAAATTGAAGTAAAAATCAAAATTGCCATGCCCGATGAAGTGGCAGAGAATCTCGGAATTGATGAAGATTCCGTGCTTGAGTCTTACTATGAAGATGGATATATCTATATTCACAAGGTAGACGATGACGAACTTAACGAATTGGCTCATGAAGATGATGACTGTTCAGATTGTGAAAACTGCGAAATGTTCTGTCCTCATTGTCAGAGCTGCATACTTGATGATTAGTCGGAGGTGTAAAATGAAAATTTTAAGAATTCTCGGAAAGAGAGGCAGAGTTACAATTCCTTTTGAAATCAGAGAAACAGTCGGTTTTGGTTACAATGATGTGCTGTCATTCACAGTTGATGATGAAAACACCGTTACAATCAAAAAGGAAAAAATCTGTGACGATAACTGTCCAAAATATAATCTGTCTCCTGCCGATATAAAAGATGATGATTCGCTGAAAGAATTTATTGACAGACTCCCATCATCCAAGCAGAGAGAGGTGCTCGTCCATTTATCTCTGAAATGGGCAGCAAAGAATGGCGGTGCTGTTAATGCTTGATTATGTGCCGTTTTATAAACATTCACTCGACAGTGCAAGACACTGCAATGAAGTTGATAAGTGGCGTGCAAGTCATAAAGCAAATATGGATTGTGCGATTGCTATCAAAAAGGTTATCGGAGATAATTTCAATGATAATCATTTTAATTCGGATTGTGTAAATGCAGTTATTAAGGAGTTTGGATTTGATCGTGTTAACTTTATTCTGCGATACAATTTGAAGAAAGCTCAGCATGATGCACGGTACTCTGAAAAAAACAGAGAATGGGGAAAATCTTTATGCGCTCCCGACAGCAATATGCGAACGGACTATCTTATAAATGAACATCCGGTATTACTGAATGCTTTTGTTGACAGAGCAAGAGAAGAATGGGCAAAACTGAATCTGTTTGACGGCTCTCATTGTGATAATAAGACAGGTGTTGACCTTGAGGGAAAGATACTTGTTATCAGTCCTGCAAGAATGAATGACAAATACAAAACTCCCGAAGATCAGTTGTTTATTGCAACAGGAGGCTTTGGCTGCTCCCCTTCTGCAAGCGGCAGAGCAGTGTATGGATATTTTCTCAAAGACGATGAAGAATGTCGTTGGGATAGAGAATGCTTTATCGGTATTTTGAAAGATGAGTATTTACCCGAATGGGCAAAAGAAAAACTGAATATCTCAGAGGATACCGCTGAATCCATAGAGGACAGCGGTATTTCTATGTCATAGGGGGGGTAATCTTATGAGAATCAAGATTTATCAGATCGATTCTGAAAAAGATAAAAATCAGGTCAAATTCTTCGGCTATGACAGTTTGCAAAAGTTCCAAGGCAGTACCGATATTGATTCAAGCATTTATAGAAATGTATTCTATGGTGATGTGGCAGCAAATGATTTGGAAGATATATATCAGTTTTTCAATACAATGCGAATTCCTACACATCAGGGACACAGCTTGTCGGTATCAGATGTGATAGAAGTCATAGATTGTGACAATGAAAAATATAAGGGTAAATGTTTCTTCTGCGATTCAATAGGTTTCAAAACTGTTGATTTTGATACAAGCAAGTGTCAGGAAATGAAAGGGTTGAAATGCGTATATATTACACCCCATAACACACCCATCGAACTTAATCTCGAAATCAATGATTATGACACGATATCTAATGCTGTTGAAGGATCTATTGAAATAAGAAATCCCTTTAATGACAGTGTGAGAATTGTCGGCAATGAGGAAGCCAAGCTTAAAAATATGGAAGGAAACCGCAAAATAGGATTCTCTATCTATGCAGGCCCGATTTTAATTGTTGGTTACAATGGCGGTGAAGATTTTGTCGCTCTTACACAGGAACAGGCTGACAGATATATGGATATATTTAAACAGCCTGAAGAAATCTCAGATGAAGAAGTGCAGGCAGATACAGGCTGTACTTTTATCCCACTTTAATTTATAATGGAGGTAGTAATTATGGCAGCAACCAATAACAAAACAAAAACGAACAAGGTGAAAACACCATATATCAAAGCATCAATTGACCGGCTTACAGATGGAAATACAAGTCTCAAAGCTTATGCTTCTGCAACAATCGGCGGTTCTTTTGTAATCACAGGAATCAAGGTGTGCGATGGTAAAAACGGTTTATTTGCACAGATGCCTAACCGTTCTTATACCGATAAAAACGGCAAGGTGCAGTATCCCGAAACCTTTTATCCGATAACTGCCGAAGCCCGTGAAAATCTTAATGAAGCAGTTGTCAATGCCTATGAGAATGAAATTGCACAGGCACAGGACGGTGACGAAGATTTTGAAGAGATTGCTGATGAAGATGAGGGGTTTACGCCCTCTATGTAAAAAATATCTGGACATTTGAATGCGTTTGAATATACTGTGTGTTTGAAAGGAGTCGATTATATGATTAAAACAAAATCAATTATTATTTTATGTCTTGTAATTCTGATTGTAATCTTTTCAGGCTGCAGTACACAAGAAACCAATTCAAAGTCAGAAGTGCAGACAAGTACAACTAATGCAGTTGTAAATGGAAGCACAGCAGAAAAAGAAACAGCAGAATCTGAAGCTACCACGCAGAAAAGTGATAATTCAGAAACATCATCTGTAACCACCACAAGACCTGCTGAGCAAAAATCAGCAGGTCAGACCACAACAAAAAAAGTAACTACTACGCAGAAGCAAACCACTACCCAAAAGCAGACTACAACACAGAAAGTTACCACAACACAGAAACAGACAACCACTAAAAAGGTTACAACAACATCAGCGCCGTATTGGTGTGATGAGGGTGGTACGCATCATTCTTGTGATGTAGGACAGATAGGTTGGGTAAACAGTTATGAAACTGCAACCGATAAATCTCTTGAGTATATAGCAAAACACGATACTTCCGGAAACTTTCTTGTAAAGGAATGCCATATCTGCGGAAAGTTTACTGCTTATGTTACTTTAGATTAAATTAAATATATAATTAAGAAAGAGTCGAATTTAATTCGGCTCTTTTTTTATTCTCACTATGAAAGGAAAACGGTATGAAAGTAAAAATGAAAAAGTGTTCAAAATCATTGATAACAATGATGATGTCATTGATTATTATTTTATCGGCATTTCCGTTAACATCTTTCGCCGCATATATCACAGATATGAACAGCGATGCACAGTTTGGTGTTGTAAGCGGAAGCTATGAAGCATACGGGCACGAGATGCACTATGCCAAGTATGACGGAAAGACTTATCTCACTTTCTGCTGTCAGTGGGGTGTTACCTCTCCAAATGGCAGCACATACAGTTATGGAAATGATTTCAGAACTTATGTTAATAACTACGGCAACACCTATGACAAAATTGCAAAGTATATAGCATTCGGTTATACCATGCAGTATGGAGATTGTTTGCCAAGTACAAAAGCAGAATGGATAGCAGCCTGCTGTACTCAGCAATATGTATGGGAAACCTTAGGTGTTAATCCCACACGTTCCTCTTGGAACAGCACATATATGAACGATTCGCTGTTTAAAGAATGGAAAGCTGATACAGACAAGTTAATTGATTTGTACTACAACAAAAAGCCGTCTTTTAACGGCTCAACAAAGAATATTAATCTCGGAAGTTCTGCTACTCTTACAGATTCAAATGGTGTAATTAAGTATTATCCGACTTTTAATAAGACCATAAACGGAGTAACATTTAAACACACCAAAGGCGAAAATAAACTGAGTATTGCTGTTTCTGAGAGTTGTAATACACATTCAATAAATTTCAACTCTGCTGTTGAGAAACTGTATATGGGATTACCAACAGGAGCACAGTACGATAAAACAACAATGAATTATGTGTATTTTAATTTCAAAAGCGGAAATGTGCAGGATTTGATGTTTTCAAACTATGTCGATCCGCAGACATTCAATATCAAAGTAAATGTTGAGTTCGGCAACCTTAAAATCAGCAAAACATCTGAGGATGAGATTATTAAAAATATTCCCTTTACTGTTAAAGGCAACGGAAAAACATATAATCTTACCACAGATGCAAACGGCAATGCAGAACTGAAGAATATCCCTGTCGGCACGTATCAGGTGTATGAGGGTGATATTCTCCGTTATGTAAAACAGGCTGTTAAAAGTGTTACTGTAACAGACGGCAACACTGCCAATGTATCTTTCAAAAATGAACTCAAAAAGGGTGACATTAAGATACAGAAGGATTCCGAAGATAAGATTGTAAAAGATTTTACTTTCAGCGTTAAGGGTAATGACGGAAGCTCATACACTGCAACAACAAATGCTGATGGTATTGCAACAATAACCGGCATTCCCGTTTATGACAAAAACAACAACAAGATTGTATATACTGTTCAGGAAACCAATATCCCTGTCAGATATGTAACACCCGATAATCAGACTGTTACACTTGAACCTGACAAGACCTCAACATTAACGTTCAACAATATATTAAAGAAATTCAGAGTCACTGTTGTTAAATCGGATATTGAAAAAGGTCATGCACAGGGTGATGCAAAGCTCAGTGGTGCTAAGTACGGTATTTATAAAGGCAATCAGTTAATCGACACTTATACTACTGATGATAACGCATCTTTCACAACAAAATATTATGTATGTGACACAGACTGGACAATTCGTGAAATTGAATCAAGCGAGGGTTATCTCATTAATGATGAGATTTACAAGGTCGGTGCAGATCCGAAACTCTATACAGTAGAATACAACACTACTGCAAATAATGTTGTTGAGCAGGTTTTAAAAGGCAAAATTGCAATAATCAAGCACAGTGATGATGGCAGCACACAGATTGAAACTCCTGAAAAGGGCGCAGAATTTCAGGTATATCTGAAATCAGCAGGTTCGTTTGTAAATGCAGATAAGGATGAAAAAGATACAATCGTATGTGATGAGGATGGTTTTGCAAGTACAAAACTTCTCCCATATGGCGTTTACACTGTGCATCAGACAAAGGGCTGGGAAGGCAGAGAAAAAATTAAGGATTTTGATGTGTTTATCAATTCTGATGGTAAGACATATAAATTCTTAATCAATAACTCCAATTTTGAAAGCTATCTTAAGGTAGTTAAACTTGATGCCGAAACAGGCAAACAGATTGCTTATGAGGGTGCAGGATTTGAAATCTACGATAGCAACAATCACAGAATTTCAATGCAGTTCACCTATCCCGAAGTAACTTCAATCAGCACTTTCTATACCAATTCAGATGGATATTTGATTACACCCGAAAAACTGCCATATGGTAATTACACGCTCAAAGAGATTAAAGCACCATACGGATATGTTCTTGATTCAACACCTATTCCGTTCAGCATTACTCAGGAAAACAGTTCAACAGACACAGGTGTTACAGTAGTTAAAGTCAAGGCAAGAGATATATCACAGAAAAGTGTTATTGAGATTACCAAAACAGGTGAAATATTCAAGTCTGTAGGTGTTCTTGGCGGTGGATATATTGATGAAAACGGAAATGATGTTGAATTTCCTATCACATATCAGCCGATTTATGAAAACGGAAACCTTGCAAATGCAGTATTTGAAATCTATGCTGCTGAAGATATAACTACTCTTGACGGAACAGTAAGATATTATCAGGGTGAAAAGGTCGATGAGATTACAACAGGCTCAAATGGTATTGCAAAATCAAAGCAGCTCTATCTCGGTAAGTATACCGTTATTGAGAAAACTGCTCCCGACACATTCGTTAATGCCAATGAGCAGTACAATGTAGAATTAACCTATGCCGGACAGGATGTTCAGGTAACATCAACTGCTCTTTCTGTTTTCAATGAAAGACAGAGAGTTACTGTTTCACTTTCCAAGATTATGGAACAGAATGAAACATTCGGTATCGGCAATAACAATGAAATTCTTTCAGTTCAGTTCGGCATTTATGCTGATGAAGATATCACTGCTGTTGACGGCTCTGTTATTCGGAAAGACGCATTAATCACTTATGGCAACTGTGATGAGAACGGCAAACTCACATTCAATTGTGATTTGCCGATAAGCTACAAGTTCTACGCAAAAGAAATGGCAACGGACAGTCACTATATCCTCTCAAACGCCCGATATACCTTTGATACAGCGTATCAGGGACAGAATGTAAAAACAATTGAAATTGACATCAATTCTGGTCAGAAAATTGAAAACAAATTGATTTATGGCTCAATAAAAGGCTTAAAGATTGACCGTGAAACAGAAGAAACCATCAAAGGTGCTTTATTCGGACTGTTTAAGTCAGACACAACTGAATATACAGAAACAAATGCCATTCTTACTGTAACATCAGATGAGAACGGCATTTTTGTTTTTGAAAATGTGCCATTCGGTAATTGGACTGTTAAGGAATTACAGCCAGCCGAAAACTATCTTCCGAGTGAAGATATTCACCATATTACTGTAACTGGCAATGAACAGATAATTGAACTTAAAGCAGTTAATGACAGAATACCCGAACTCAAAACAACGGCAACAGTTGACGGAGAAAAGGAAATCTGTGCAACAGAGGTTTTCACTCTTACTGATACAGTTGAATACAAACATTTAATTCCAAATCAGGAATATGCTGTTAAAGGTATTCTTATGGATAAGTCTACAGGCAAACCGCTTGTTATTGATGGTAAAGAAATCACATCCGAATCAACCTTTATTCCGACAGAGCCGAGCGGTACAGTAGATGTGCTGTTTACTTTTGATTCAAAGTATTTCAAGGCTGATACGGATATTGTAATCTTTGAAAGTCTGTATAAAGACGGCAAGGAGCTTGCAGTCCACGCAGATATTAACGATGAAGGTCAGACTGTTACAGTCAAAGTGCCTGAAATCAAGACTACTGCTAAAGTAAACGGCAGGAAAGAAATCGTTGCAAAGGACGAAATTACTGTTGAAGATGTTGTTGAATACAGAAATCTCACAGTCGGAAAAGAATATAAAACCGTTGGAACTCTCATGGATAAGGCAACAGGCAAGACATTTGAAATTGACGGAAAACCTGTTACAAGTGAGGTAATATTTACACCTGAAAAGAGCAGCGGCGAGGTAACTGTTTCATTTACCTTTGATGCAAGTGCAATCAAGGAAACAACAGAACTTGTTGTGTTTGAAACGCTTTATCGTGACAATGTTGAAATTGCAGTCCACGCAGATATTGATGATGAAGGTCAGACAGTTAAAATAAATGTGCCTGTTCCCGATAAGCCGTCTACTCCGAAAACAGGAGATGACAGAAACTACGGCTTCTGGATCGGACTCGGATTTATTGCAATCGGCGGTGTGATTTCAGCAGTGATTCTTAAAATTAAGATTAAGAAAGACGAGGATGAAGATTAATGAAAAGAGCATATATCTGCAGCCCTCTCTCCGGAAACGAAAAGAGAAATATCAATAATGCCATTGCCTATGCAAAATTTGTTTATCACAGATGCGGTATGATTCCTGTCATGCCGCATTTTTATGCACTGATACTTGATGATAAAGATAAGGTTCAGAGGGAACTCGGCATTTCAATCGGACTCGGTCAGATACTTGACTCAGATCATTTATGGGTATTCGGCAACACAATCAGTGACGGAATGGGTGATGAAATCAGAAAGGCAATGGCACTCAAAAGACCTATTCATTATATTGATGATTATCAGTGCAAAGAAATATTAAAGGTATACGGAGGTAAAATCATTGACGAAAAAATTAACTAAATTCAGCAAAAAGCAGTGGCTCATATTCGCCGCTGCTCTTGTTTTGATTATTGCATTTTCAGCAACAACTGTATATGCAGCCGGTGATGTGGCAAGTGCGATTGAGGGCACTTGGAACACAGCCAAGTCACAGATTAAAACGGTTGTAAACAATGTTGTGTTTCCTGTTGTTGATATGGTGCTTGCTGTGCTGTTCTTTGTTAAGGTCGGAACTGCGTATTTCGACTGTGCGCCCGTAAAGGTGATTTAATAATTCTGATTTTGCAAATCAGTGGGTAAAAACTCAATAACCCATTATCAACCGGCTTACCTGAGAGGGAAACCTTATAGGGGAAAATAGCACACCGGTAAACCCATAAGTTGAATAGTTGTCAATTCACGACTGAATGGGGAGATAAGAAGATGATATGAGGATAAAAGCCATACTGCCTGAAGTGCAGTCCGAGAGGTTTATATAGGAACTGTGGCGAAAGACAGCTATCGCCATACTGTATATCTGCAATGTAGTAGTCGAGCATATGCAGGTGAGTTTATATACAGCTCAGCTCCGTGTGGAGAAAAAGGACGGAAACACTATCCGACAATCATCTATGCAATTATTATTTTACTAAACGGGGATTACCTAACCCGAAACGCCGAGAAATCGGCTATGTGTAATGCCTTTAGGTGATAAATTTCAAGACTATGTCAAGAAAGATGACACTGAATATTCGGTATGGTAACGGAGTCACCATAGTAGTCTGAGTGTGGTAACGCCACATACACGGCGAAGGGTGACAGCTTGTTATTTCAGCATTAGAGAAAGGAAGGTGTGTGATACACTATGAGAAATCCAATCAATGTGTTGAACAGTTTACAGCAACACAGTAGTGACAAGTCATATGTATTTGAGCGTTTATACAGGAACTTGTATAACAGAGATTTATTTCTGCTAGCATATCAGAATATATATTCGTCTCAAGGAAATATGACGCAAGGCGCAGATGGTAAAACCATTGATGCTATGAGTCTAAATCGCATTGACGGACTTATTGCAAGCCTAAAAAATGAGAGCTATAAGCCTCAGCCATCAAAAAGAACTTATATTCCTAAGAAAAATGGGAGAATGCGTCCATTGGGTATTCCGTCATTTGATGACAAACTTGTGCAGGAAGTAGTGCGACTTCTTTTAGAGAGTATATATGAAAATAGTTTTTCAAGAAATTCTAACGGTTTCAGACCGAATTTGAGCTGTCACACTGCACTTACACAAATACAGAAAACCTTTACAGGTGTCAAATGGTTTGTTGAAGGAGATATAAAAGGCTTCTTTGATAATATAAACCACGATACAATGATAGGAATATTATCAAAACGCATTAAGGATGAACGCTTTTTAAGACTTATCCGTAAATTTCTTAAAGCAGGATATTTAGAGAATTGGCAATTCCATAACACATACAGTGGAACACCACAGGGTGGTATTATCAGCCCTATTCTTGCAAATATCTATTTAAATGAATTGGATAAGTATGTAGAAAAGCTAAAAGCTGAATTTGACAAAGGCAAACGCAGAAGAGCTTTTCCTCAATCTACAGCTATTGCTAAGCAAAGGAAAAAACTGATTAACGCAATGCAAACGTCAAATGATGAAAACGAAAAGCGTTTTATTGCTAAACAAATAGCTGAATTGGATAAAGAAAAACTTAATGTTCCCTATTCAGACCCCTTTGACGATAATTTCAAAAGGCTTGTTTATGTAAGATATGCTGATGATTTTCTGATTGGTGTCATCGGTAGTAAGCAAGAGGCAAAACAGATTAAAGAAAAGATTAAAATTTTTATTTCTGAAAACTTGAAACTTGAACTGTCTGATGAGAAAACACTGATAACTCATTCAGAAAAGAAAGCAAGATTTTTAGGTTATGATATTTTTGTTCGCCATACAAATGCAACAAAAACGAATAGTCTCGGATATACACGCAGATTTCTGAGCGGTACAGTTTGTTTAGAAATGCCAATGGAAATTATGCGTAAAAAATTACTTGATTACAATGCAATGGAAATTGTCAAAACTGTCAAAGGCAAGGAAAATTGGAAACCGAAAGCAAGGAGTTATATGATAAATAATGACGACCTTGAAATTATTGAGCAGTATAACAGCGAAATTCGTGGCTTTAGAAATTATTATAGCATTGCTAACAATTCTGCCTATGCTGGCTCATTCGGTTATATTATGCAATACAGTATGTTCAAAACATATGCAGGAAAATATCGTACAAGTATGCGAAAGGCAATTTCCAAACTTCGTATCGGTAAAAAATTTGGCATTGAATATACTGATAAAAACGGCAGAACGAAAACAAGATTTTTCTACAATGATGGTTTTGCAAGAAAACCAATGCAGAGAAAAGCTAAATTGGATAATATACCTAATACAGTAAAATACTCTGCAAAAACAAGTTTGATGGACAGGCTCTCTGCACGGCAATGCGAGTTGTGTGGAAAAACGAACACGGATATTGAATTCATCATATCCGAAAACTCAAAAATCTCAAAGGTAAAGCACAGTGGGAGCGTTTTATGATTGCAAGAAATCGAAAAACGCTTGCTCTGTGTGTTGATTGTCACGAAAAACTACACGCTGGTAAACTGAATTAACAAGGGGAGAGCCGTGTGCACTGAGAGGTGCAAGCACGGTTCGAGGGGCGAGTATTTGGAAACCTACTGCAGTAATGCAACAAGGCGCTGGATACTTAGCCTACATAAGAAGCATGGACAGTTTGAATTTACGGCTCCGGCTATACTGTTTGCCTGTCTGATTTTTACCCTTACAGCTCCGCTGTATATCTGGGGAATTGTGGGAATGTAAAAAAACTTCCCATAAAAGCTGGACTTTCAGACATCTTTCAATATAATGATGTTTTGAAAGGAGGCGGAGTTTATGTCAATAATAGAAAAACTGTTTTGGAACGAGGATTTTATTGACAGCGTTAACAAGCGTGCAGAAAGAGAAGAATCCGAAACAGCGGAAAAAGAACTGAGAGAAGAACTGCTTGGTAAGATGGATTCAGAACAAAAGAAAAAGTTTGATAAATACTGTGGCGAAATAAATATTCTAAACGGATATGAATGTGAAAAGGCATTTTATCTCGGATTCAAGGCAGCAACTAAACTATTGCTTGATTTATGGAAAAACGAACTTAAAACTTAGTTCAAGTAAATTAAATATATTAATTTTCTTTTACAAAATTAGAGGTGAATTAAGTTGAAAAATGAATCAATAGGTCTGCTTGATGATATATTTAACGGACAGTATTCTCCGATTGAAGTCATCACATATGATTATCCCGAATATGAAAAGGCAACAAAGATATTAATTGACAGCGAGGCAGAGTTACTCAAAACATTTAATGAAAAGCAAAATGAATTGTTCGAAACATATCATAATGATTTGATGTCAAAACAGACTGCATTGATGAACAGAGCTTTTGCAATGGGAGTTAAGTTTGGATTACAGATGTCGGAAGAACTGAAAAGTTTACCGTCAGTATCAAGATTAGACTATTAGAAAACGGAAAAGAGAGCCATCGGATTTGTTTCGGTGACTCCATTTAAGTGTATAAAATAAATTCAGCAAAATTTTCTATAAAGGCTGGACTTGTGCAAAATGTTGTGGTATATGTTGTGATGCAGAGGAAAAGATTCCTCTGCTGTCGCGAAACAATCTAATTTCAGGGTAACCGCCGGGTGTATGCTCGGCGGTTATTCTTTTCGGAGGTGATTTGAATTTTTGACTGGCTTGGGGATATTGTATCAGGATTCGGTGATGCAATAGGAAACGCCTTTGGAAGTATTTCGGATAAACTGATTGACGGAATACTGAACAGAATTATACAGTGGATATTCACTGTTATTTATGACGGAATAGCAGAATTCTTTACTATGATAAGCGGACTTGGTGTTGAGATATTCACTCTTGACTGGGTGAATGCAGTAGTAAAACTATTTTCTCTGTTTGGTTGGACTTTGTTTGTAGTCGGGCTTGTGGTGTCTGCTTTTGACCTTGCTATTGAATATCAGAACGGCAGAGCAAGTATTCACGGAACTGCGATAAACTGGATTAAGGGATTTATGGCAGTTTCGCTGTTTACTGTAACACCCATAGAATTATATAAATTCTGTGTAACATTGCAGAATGTGTTATCTAAAGATTTAACAAGGATATTTTCATCGCAGCAAGGTACAACACTCGGTGAGGTTGCACTCAAAACCTTGCAGTTGGCATTTTTTAAAGATGGAGCAATAGTTCAGGCAGGGTTATTTGAACTTGTTGCAATCATAGCTCTTGGTTATTGCGTAGTGAAAATCTTTTTCGATAATATAAAACGAGGCGGAATTCTTCTAATACAGATTGCAGTCGGCAGTCTGTATATGTTCTCTATTCCGAGAAGTTATGGTGACGGATTTACTCAGTGGATGAAACAGATAATTGCATTATGCTTAACTGCGTTTTTGCAGACAACTTTATTATTCCTCGGACTGCTGACCTGGACAGACAATATGCTTCTTGCAATAGGCATTATGATGGCAGCATCGGAAGTACCGAGAATAGCGGAACGCTTCGGTCTTGATACAAGTGTTAAATTCAATATGATGAGTGCAGTTCATATGACTTCAACTGCTGTAAATCTTGTTAAGAGTGTTGCAAAGTAGGTGTGAATATGAGAGAACTTACGAAAAAGGACATTGATATTGAGGAAGAACTAATGCTCAATGATGACGGTGTATCTGTTAATGCATACCTCGAAACATATTTTGAACCGAATAAGGTTTTGGGTACGGATATTGATGATAGCGGTGATGAATTTGTTAATCTGTATGCTGATTACAATTCAGAATCCGGTGAAATCTCATTGTCCTATTATGTTGTTAAAAGAGATAAGGAATACGCATCGAAATATAACGCAACAACTGCAGAGAAAGAAATGGTATTGAGCCTTATGGAAACAGCTTGTCAGAAGCAAAATAACTGCTCGCTTGATGAATTTGTTATGAGTTTTGAGGAAAATGCAGGTGTTAATATGATAATGTAAATAATATTATTGAACTTGACATTACTTCGGTATACCGATATAATGAAAGTGGGAGACCAGCTATGAAAAGTCAATAGGAAATTAAGTTTGGTGAGAAAAAGGGATATTAAACTTAAGAAGTTTGAAAATAACCCTGATGAGC
>X363_Desmarests_Spiny_Pocket_Mouse__coassemble_621_pt1 | contig 19444 bp, 14 predicted proteins | sample X363_Desmarests_Spiny_Pocket_Mouse__metabat2_high_PE_020 | metagenome-assembled genome bin X363_Desmarests_Spiny_Pocket_Mouse
TGGGCTGCCAAGGAAACACGAGCAAGACTTTTAAAAATTCTTGAGGATAATATTGTTGCTTACCTGAACGGCACACCTCAGAATGTAGTCAACGGATAAAAATTAAGGAACAGTTATTTACTGTTCCTTAATTTTTTCATTGCCGGATTTTCAATTATACTGCCATCCTCTGCAAATCGTGAGCCGTGGCACGGACAATCCCATGTGTGTTCCTCTTTATTCCACTTTAGCGCACAGCCAAGATGCGTGCATCTGTGACTTGATACGGTGCATAGGTTTTTAACTGCCTCAAAGGAATTTATCAGAAGCTGAGGTCGGATCATTGTTCTTGATGGTGAAAAAACTTCTGCAAATTCATTTTCTTTACCAAGCAGTAAATCGGTTAACAGCTTTGCTGTAACCATTGATGAAGTCATTCCCCATTTATTGAAGCCTGTTGCAACATAAAGATTGTGTGTAAATTTGGAGTACTTTCCGATATAAGGTATTCCGTCAAGAGTCATACAGTCCTGAGTAGCCCACTGAAATTCAACCTTTGATTCAGGATAATTAACTGCAGCGAATTTTTTCAGATTGTCAAAGCAGCAGTTGCCATCTGTTCTTCTTCCATAGCCACCTAACAGCAGATAGTCACCGTAATTTCTGAATGACAGACCGCCGTTATCCTCGTCAACATACATTCCGTCAACATCAGCACCGTTATCAAGACCTATTACAAAAGAACGTGATTGATACATTTTAAAAAAGTATGTGCCGTGAGTGTTAATGAACGGGAAATGAGTTGCAACTACTATATTCTCAGCGGTAATCCGTCCGCCGTTTGTTAAAGCAACATTGTTTTCTATTGCATAGACCTTGGTGTTTTCATATATATTCAATTCTCCTGAAAGCTGTGACAGCAGCTTAAGCGGATTGAATTGTGCTTGTTTTTCAAATCGTATGGCACCGACTGTTTTTATAGGCAGCGGAACGGTGTTTACATAATCTGCAATGAAGCCTATCCGTTCAAGAGTGTGCATTTCTTTTTCAAGCTTATTGGAGTCGTCAACGGAATACACATAATTATTTTTATCTTCAAAATCACATTTGAATTCAGATGAAAGCTCTCTGTAACGATTGACGGCACTTTGATTTGCATCAAAATATTTTTTTGCGAAATCAAGGTTAAATTCATTTTCAATTTTGTTATAAATCAGTCCGTGCTGTGCTGTGATTTTTGCTGTGGTGCAGGATGTTACAGCACTGCATACTTTCCCCTGCTCTACTAAGATATAATCAACATTCTGTTTTTCAAGTTCGTATGCAAGAAGCATCCCTGTAATGCCGCCTCCGATGATAAGAACATCTGTTTTTTTATCATCGAGAAGTGATGGGAATTTTTTAAACTCTGTGCCGTTCTGCCATATTGATTTCATATTATCACCAGTTATATTCTTTTCATATCGGCAATTCTTATTCTGATAAAATAATTTTAATTAATTTCAGCATATATCTTGACAATATTTAAAAAATTTATTATTATATTTAAGCAATGCTGGTGTGGCGAAATAGGCAGACGCAAGGGACTTAAAATCCCTCGGTAGAAATACCGTACCGGTTCAAGTCCGGTCACCAGCACCACTACTGCGTAGGGCAAACCGCTTTACGCAGTTTTATTTTCAATATTATTGTCGAGCAGTAAGTTCGTTATGAACACTCCGACCAGAAACAGCAAACATACTTAAGTATGCTTGCTGTTTTTTTATACATATGTGTAATGTAAATTATGCAATTTACAATTGACTTTTAAAACAAAATTAGTTATAATAGCTATTGTTGTTTGCCGGCGTGATGGAATTGGCAGACGTGCTGGACTCAAAATCCAGTCCTGGCAACAGGGTGCGGGTTCGACCCCCGCCGCCGGCACCAAAGGATAGACTTAAAGAAGTCTGTCCTTTATTTTTTCATAAATTTCTATGATTTTGAACTTTGGCGTATATCCTGATGAAACAAGCTCCATTTCATCTTCTGTAAGATACTCGCTCATAGACTCGCTGCAGGAATTAAGACAAACTGACGGAAATACAATACACCACCAATTATGACCATTGCCCTCACCTATTGTTATTCTGACAGAATTATAGACACCTGCCGGGAGTGTAAAATCATCATAAACTCTTGTGTTAAAAAATTCTTTGTCTATTGTAACCGATGCGGTTTTACCGTAATCCTTTAAATAATCGTTGCATATAGCTTCTATATTATTTTTATTGTTTTGTGCTATTCTGACATTATCATCTATAGTTTTACCTGTAAACAATTCCTGTGTGTTATTTAAAAAATAATTCTTCAGACCGAGCTTTATGTTCTGATCCTCAGCTGAATCAGAATTTGCAAGAATATGAAGTCTTAATACTTTATCCGATACGCTTTCAGCAGACACAATGTCAGGTGTTATACAAGCCGTTAATATAATGAGCAGCAAAAATACAGGAACAAATACTTTAAAAGTTTTCATAAAAAAAACCTGCCTTTCAAATGAATGATTGGCAGGTTTTTCCGTTTATATACAAAATTTTATACTTTTGCAAATTTTTCACCTATCAGATTAAGTGAGTATTTGCCGTTGCTTTGCTCAGTCAGCTTTTTTTCAAGAGCGTCAACAAGACTTTCTTTCAAAGAAAATTCAATAGTTACCTTATCTGAAAAATCACTGCTTTCAATATTGGCACAAAAATCATTTAACAGAATACTCATTCTGTCATAAAAGCTGTAATCAACAGAAACTGAAATTATTCTGCAGGGTGCCATTGTTATAATATTTCCTACTTCAACAGCTATTTTAGAGGCGTGAGAATAAGCACGAATAAGCCCCCCTGCTCCAAGAAGCGTTCCTCCGAAGTATCTTGTTACAACTACGCATACATCAACAAGCCCTTCTTTCAGCAGAACATCAAGAACAGGAACACCCGCTGTACCGCTGGGTTCGCCGTCATCACTTGAACGCTGTATATTATTCTCTTTCAGAACGTAGGCAGACACATTATGGGTGGCATCCCAGTGCTTTGATTTGATTGAATTAATAAATTCCGCAGCCTCAGCCTGTGTTGTGACAGGCTTTACATATCCTATGAAGTGTGATTTTTTTTCAATAAATTCATCACTGCTTTCAAATTCAACAGTCTTATATTCTTTCATAATATCACCACATTGCGATAAAAAACAAGGCAATGGTCACACCATTGCCTTTGATTTTCGGATTAGCCCTTACGTGCATATCTCTTGTTGAATCTATCAACTCGTCCACCTGTATCAACAAGCTTTTGCTTACCAGTGAAGAATGGATGACATTTTGAGCAGATATCAACCTTTAATTCGCTCTTAGTACTTTTTGTTTCAAAAGTATTGCCACAAGCACACTTAACAGTGCAAGTATCGTAGTTTGGATGAATTCCGTCTTTCATTTACTTTCACCTCTTTACAAGTAATGTCATTATGCTTTGATATATTACCACAAGCCGTTACAAAATGCAAGCATTTTTTAAAATTATTTATAATAACAGCATTTTCCAAGCTTGAAAGAATAAAGTAAAGCTTGTTTTACAGGCTTATTAAGAGTTTTTGCAATTGCGTTTTTATAAAACATAATTTGCTTTTTATATCTTTCAAGCAATTCCTCACCGTCAGTAATGTTGTCAGTCTTATAGTCTATTAATATAAGCTCGTTATTTTTTTCAATAACACAGTCTGCAATACCCTGAATTAAGATTTTTTCGTCGGATTCAAGACCATATATTTCCCTGACAGGAACAAAGCTTGTAACTTTTATTTCTCTGTAAACCCTGTCGGCATTGAAAATCTGTGAAGCAAGCTCGCTGCTGAAAAATGTATTAAGCATATTTCTGTCAAGGCTGTCTGCCTGCTCATTATTTATATGACCGAGATTTTTCAGTCTGTTTATCTCACCCTCTAAATCATTTAGTGAATTTTCATAGCTGCAAAACTGCATAAACGTATGCATTGCCGTGCCGCGCTGTACAGGAGTTAAACCGCCTTTATTGAGAAATGAGGGCTTTGAGGAGGTTATGTATTCAAAGCCTTTTTCCATATCATCAAGAGAGGATGCTGTCAGCTTTGAGCTCAGTGCAGACAGATTGCTTTTTTTGTATCTGAATGAAAGCTTGCTGCGGATTTCATTTACAATTTCATTATCAGGCTCAACAAAGGACAGATTCTGCTCTTTTTCTTCAATATTTATTTCATCACAAATTTCAATATCAAAGCGGAAATCACTGTTAATTATTTTAATGTCAAAGGATGAGTATCCTCGCAGTGTATTGCAGTCATTATGCATAAGTGCACACATTAAAAGAAAATCTCCGTCACTGTTGATTTTTTTGCAGGAATAGGGACTTATTCCGTTATCACCGATATATGCTGAAAGCTTTTTGATTTTGCTTTCAAGATTATCAACTGTCACAAATGAAATAAACTGTTCCTTTGCTCTTGTCATAGCAACATAAAGCACTCTGAGATTCTCACTCATAAGCTCAACCGCATTTTTACTCTTTATAACTGTATACGGCAATGAATTATACTGATACATTTCATCCTCATTATGGCATTTTAAGCCAAGTCCCAGACTTGTATTCAGCAGAAGCTTATCACTGAGGTCCTGCTTATTGTACTGCTTTGTTGTGCCTGCAAAAATGCACACGGGAAATTCAAGACCCTTTGAATGGTGAACAGACATTATTTTCACAGCGTTGCCTGCAGCAGTGTTTACAGAAGCAGACTCAATACCTTTGTCAGAAGCAGCAATTTTATCAATATATCTGATAAATGCTGTCAAACCGACATTTACACCGCTGTCAAATTTTTCTGCAAAAGCTATAAGCCTTAACACATTCTGATATCTGAGCTCTCCGTTGCCCATAGCGTTGAAATATCCGATTAATCCCTTGTCATCAATAAGGTAACGTATAAAACCGGCAACAGACATTGATACACTGATTTTTTTAAGTTCTCTGAGATTTATGATAAAATCATTTGCCTTTTTGTTTTCGGAAGAATTTATGCAATTGTACAGCGAACCGGATCTGTTATCAATTCTAAACTGAGCAAGCTCATCCTCGGTAAATCCGTAAACAGGTGAAAGCATAGTTGCAAGAAGGGGTATATCCTGCATAGGATTGTCTATTACTCTTATCAGTGACAGAAGAATTTTTATTTCATTATTCTCAAAGAGATTGGTTGAATTATCACATATAACAGGAATACCAAAATCAGAAAGCACCTGTGAATATGTGTCAATATGACCTTTAACCTTTCTCATCAGAACAGCAAAGTCACCATAGTTAATCGGTCTGTATTTATCACCATCTTTTATAAGTTCACCGCTGTTCACCTTTTTCAGAATTGTTTTTGCAATATAGGAAGACTCAAGCTTATCATATTCCTCTCCCTTAACGCCTGTAAGAATTTTAAGCTGTGCAGACGGTATATTGCTTTCTTTATATGCTGCGCCGTAATTTAAAAATTCGTCACTGTTATAATCAAGCTCGCCGAGCTTTTCAGTCATAAGATTTGAAAAAATAAAGTTTACATAACTGCAGATTTCCGACCTGCTTCTGAAATTTTTATCAAGAATTATTTTTACATTTTTGCTTTGACTGTCAGCGCTGTAATAGTTATAGCTTTTCTTTTTTGCATTGAATATATGCGGCATTGCCAGCCTGAAACGATAAATGCTCTGTTTAATATCTCCTACAGTAAAAAGATTTCTGCCGTTTGACAAATATGTAAACAGTAAATCCTGAGCCTCATTTGTATCCTGATATTCGTCAACAAGTATTTCATAAAAATTTTCTGACAACTCACGTGCAAGCTCTGTGCGGATGATGTTATCGTTTTCATCAAGCTCAAACAAAAGCGTGATTGCAAAATGCTCTATATCCGAGAAAGAATATGAATTAAGCTCCTTTTTCTCCTCCATAAGCCTTTCATCAACTTCTTTAATAAGCTTTATAAGGCTTTGCAGGCGTGCATAAAGGACTTTTGCGTCTTCCCTGTAATTTTCTTCATCTGCAACTAAAAAGCCTTCGATATCCTTTGTGAGAATTGATTTATAGATTTCTCTGTTAGCTTTTATTTTTTCGCTTACAGCTTTATCGACCTTTGAGGATGACGGCATTCTTTTAAAAGCAGGTTTTCTTTCTTTAATCAAATCGGTCCACACCGATGAAAGTGTGCAAATTCTTTTAATTTCATTGATATCATCATTAATTACATCGGAAAATTTTAAATTAAGCTTTTCGTCGCCAAAGTCAATAAGAGTAAGGCTTTCTTTTGCAAGCTCAAGAGCGTATTCTGAGAGATATTTAATTTCATTTTTTATATATTCAAACCAAATGCTGTCAGAAAGCGGTATATCGGGATTATAAAGCTCAGCAGCCTGTTCAAGCCATTTATACGGAAATGGCTGTGCATATATAAATCTGAGCAATCTTTTAACTGCGTTTATTACAGGCTTTTCGTTACCGGGTGTGGTAAACATTTCAAATAAAGAAATAAAACCCGCATTGCCTTCATCAAAGCTTTTATCAAGAATTTCGCCTATTATATTATCCTCGAGAAGCTGCAGCTCGCTTTCATCAAAGGTTGAAAAATCCTGATTTACTCTTAAATCATAGAAATGCTCTTTAACGAGGCTTGTGCAGAATGAATCAATTGTCGAAATTCTTGCATTAGGTAAAAGCGAAAGCTGACGCTTATAAAAGCTGATATCTGGATTTTCTTTAATAAGCTTTGTAAGTGACTTTGAGATTCTGCTGCGCATTTCAGCAGCGGCTGCATTTGTGAATGTAACAATAAGAAGTCTGTCTATATCAACAGGATTTGATTCATCAGTGATAAGCCTTATTACTCTTTCAACAAGGACTGCTGTTTTGCCCGAGCCTGCAGCGGCACTGACAAGAATATTTTTATTTCGGGCAGTTATTGCATTACTCTGCTCTGTTGTCCACTGTGGCATTTTCACCGTACTCCTTAGCTAAAATTTCCATCACATCATTGTCGCTTATATCGTTAAGCACTCTGCTGTCAATATTTTTTCTGTTTGCACAGATATCCTTATAGTCGCAGTATTCGCAAGTATTTTTATGTGCCTTGTCTTTAACGGGATTTTGATTTATATTGCCCATATGAAGCTCCATACCCATTTGTGCAACATGCCTGTTGACCTGCTTATGTATGTATCCGAGCTGTTCAAGCTGTGCAAGCTTGCCTGTAAGAGAGCCGTCTTTTTTAGCTTTAACAGGTATATATTTACCTGCAAGCTCGTGGTCCATTGCTCTTGCGATTTCGCCGTCGTCAGTATCAAGCACAATTCCTTTCATTTTGAAGGATGAATTTTCTTCATTTTTCACAGTATCGGCTGCTGCAATGCGTGAATCAAAGCTGAATATATTTCTTGCAGCATGCATATAAAGAACACCTGCAGGTGTTCCTGTCAGTTCAGCCTTTTTGTCCTCACAAAGCGAGAAAAGGTAGATAAACATCTGAAGATTCAAGCCATACAGAATATCCGAATAATTAAAGCTTTTATTACCTGATTTATAGTCCACCACTCTGACATAGCGTTCACCGTTATGCTCATATGTATCAACTCTGTCAATAGAGCCTCTTATTTGTATTGTACCGCCATCGTCAAGAATAATCTGCTCGGGCTTAACCTGACCGTCCTTGTCAATATCAAGCTCAAAAGCATTTGCCTCAAAATTACTGTGAGCAAACTCCTCTGCAAGATGATAAACGACACTGTATATCAATTTTGAAAGACGTCTGTAATTATATTTGAATCTGACTGATAAATCAGAAGCACTTCCCATTTCCTGCTCAAAATACATTGCTGTGAATTTGTCAACAAGGGCTTTTATTTCAGTTTCAGTCATTACCGAAAGCTTTTTGCTGCCTACGGTTGAAAGTATCATCTCAAGCACATAATGTATGAGTGTACCCCTCTGCATGGGGTCAATTTCTGCTTTCCTCCTCGGCTTTGCATTAAGACCGAATTTGCAGAAATATCTGAAAGAGCAATTATAAAAATCCTCAACCCTTGATGCTGAAACATACATATTATAGCCGAATAATGATACTGCGGTTTCTTTATCTCTTATTTGTGATTTTTGATTTTCAGCCAGAGCCTTTACTGAATCAAATCTGCTGTCATTTTTAAAATACTCTTTAAGTGAGGAATAAAAAGACGTGTTGTACATATATCTTTCACACATAAGCTCAAAAGCATTTGAATATGTTTCAATTAAATCAATATCACTTATTGAATCATATGTCTTTTCTTTTATATCAAAGATGCTTTGAACAGAGTTTACAATTTCCGACGGTGCAGAATCCTTGCCTGTGTTTCCGAGATATGATATATACAGCTTTTCACTTGGTGCAGTACAAGCCATATAGGCAAAATACTTTTCCTGCTGATTGAGCACTTCGCCATAGGAATACAGCTTAAAATCATTTTCAAGAAGTATTCTTCTGTCAGCCTCGCTGAGCAGACCTCCGCTTGTTACGGACTGAGGAAATTCTCCCTCGTTTGCACCGAGAATAAAGACCGCCTTAGGATTATCTGTTCTTATTCTGTCAGCCTGACCGATTTGTATATTATCAATGCCTACGGGAATTGTGCCCAAATCCTCAGTCGAGATAATAAGAGAAAATATTTTTGCAAAATCCTTTAATCTGACTGTACCCTCTCCTATCGTCTGAGGCAAATCATTAAGTATGTTCATTACAAGGTCCCACACTCTTCCCTGCTCCTCTGCAAGTGCGGTATGATTAAGTCTTGCTAATTCAAGTGCAGTTTCACTTATTTTTTTATCAACGCCGAAATCGAGCAGAGTATAATAGACAGATGCCGAAATTTTCAGTGCGTCCGCTCCTTTAACAGCATTTTTGAATTTAAGTATCGGTGAAATCAGACACTCTCTTGTTTTATTTATTCTTTCAAGCTTTGCTTTATCAGATGTGCTTATTTCATTAACAAAGCCTTTTGTTGAATTTTCAAAAGATTTTGTCCACTTTGAGCCGTTAATGTTCCAGAGATAGACATAATTTTCAAGCTCGTTAATATCGCAGTCACTGACATCAGTCAATCCTGTTTTTGCAAGGCTGAGTATATCGTCGCTTCTCAATGAAAAATTGACGCACCTTAACAGATATTCAATAAAAACAATCAGAGGCTGATTTTTTACAGGCTGACGTTCATCATTGAAAAACGGTATTTCATATTTTTTTAAGGTTACTGAAAGCTCATCCCTGTATTTATCAAGGTCACGTGCAATAACTGCAATTTCATTTGCATTATAGCCTTCTCTGAGCAGACTGCGTATCTGCCTTGCCGTTTCACAGCATTCATCTGTAATGTTTACAGCAGAATAAACAGATATATTGTCAGTGCTGATAAGCTCAGCTTTTTCATCGGAAAAAATCTTTTTTTCAAGAATTTCAATATCCTTGTTCCCTGCTCTTTTATTATCCGAAATTATTTCTTCACATATTTCAACATTTGCTTTTAATGCGATTTTTTTTATTATTCTTGCAGAATTATTTACATATCCGAAAAGATTAAATGCATCGTCATTATCGGGACAATCAGTGCAAAGTGTCAGAGTAACGCATTCTGCTTCTTTTATAATAAGCTCAAGAATTTTATACTCCTGAGCAACAAAGCCGTTAAAGCCGTCAATGAATACTTTTTTGCCTTTGAAATAGTCAAGTCCGTTCAATTGATTATAAAGGCGTGTAAGCTCATTTGCAGGGTCAAGGTATTTATCAAACAGAAGCATTTCATAGCTGCTCATAATCAGTGAAATATCTGCAATTTTTCTTTTTAAAGCGTCATTTTCTATACTCTGTGAAAGCTCAATTATTTCACTGCAGCTGAGATTGCAGGATTTCATTTCATCATAAATTTTAATCATTGAATTTACAAATGAAATTGAATCAAGATGCTTGTTGAAAAGCTTAAGATTATCTTTAACAAGGTCAATGGCTCTCATCATCATTACGGCTTTTCCGCCCTTTGAAAGTGTGGGGAGAGTGCTGCTGCCGTATTTTCGTCTTACATCGTCAGTTATTCTGCTGAAGGATGAATTGTCAATCTTAGTTACTCCATTCTCACCAAGCTCGGTTAAAAGTCTTTTTTCGCACACAAGTGAATACTGCTCAGGTGTAATTAGCAGTATATTCTCATTACCGCTTTCAACAAGCTTTTTGATCTGACTGAAAACATATTCACTTTTACCATAGCCTGATCTGCCAAAAACTAATTTTAACAAAATATCACCGTTATCTTTCGTAATCCTCCGGTCTTATAATACCGTCTGCAATTAATATTTCATAACAATCCATAAAAAACTCATACATAGGTCTTGCAATATCAAATGCAAGCTTCATTTCGTCGATAAGTGACGAAGAGCCTATTCTTGATAAATCTGAGCAGTTATATGTAAATGACATATTTTTTGCTTTTAAATATGGCTTTAATTCCTCAGGGGCATCAGGATACATTTCCTTTTTATATTCATCCCTGCACTCATAAGTTAGTCCTGCATCCTCACAGGCTTTAACAGCGTCAAGCCATCTGTCGGGATGTTTTAATATCTGCTGATGAACTACCTTGAAATAAGTTGGTCGCCACAGCCAGAAAACAACGCCGTAGCCGAAACTGTTCGGGAAAAATTCAAAATAATAAAATGGTGCTTCGGGGTATTCCTTTTTATATCGTCTGAAAAACATCCAGATATTGTCACGATACTTTGTTTTATTTCGGTTTCCCCTTGTATCTCGGTAAATTCTGGCAACTGACCTTACAGGGTCTGTCATCATTTTATCGTCAATATCACACATAAGCTCGCTGAGGTCAAGCATTATCTGACGCATAGGTACAGTAATGCCCTGTTTCAGCTCTTCCTTATGATCCTCATAAAAGGAACGTGAATCATTAAATTTATTAAGACAAAGAAGCTCTATAGCTTCAGGCTTTATTCCTTTAAAATTATATTCACTCATTTTAGTAACCCTTTATCCTCCATCTGCTGTGCGGCAAGCTTTGCACATATTTTTGCACTGTGAAAATTAAGACCGCCCTGTATCCATGCGTAATACGGCTCTCTTATGGGTGCGTCTGCCGAAAGCTCGATTGATGAGCCTAAGGTGAATGCACCTGCAGCCATAACAACCTTACTGTCATAACCGGGCATATCCCACGGCTCAGGCAGTACAAAGCTGTCTATGGGACTGCCGCTCTGTATTCCCTGACAGAATGCCACAAGGCTTTCCGGATTTTCAAGACCCAGACACTGAACAATATCGTGCCTTGTTTCATTATATTTAGGTGTGACACTGTAACCGAAGCTTTCAAAAAGCGCAGATATAAATACAGAGCTTTTTAATGCTTCACCTACTGTATGAGGTGCAAAGAAAAGACCCATATAAAGCTCCCTGTTCATACCGAGGGTTGCACCGACCTCTTTGCCCAATCCCGGTGTTGTGAGCCTGTATGCACATTTTTCAACAAGGTCCCTTCTGCCTGCAATATAACCGCCTGTTGTGGCAATTCCTCCGCCAGCATTTTTAATAAGAGAGCCTGCTGTTAAGTCAGCACCTGCCTGTGCAGGCTCTGTTTTTTCAACAAATTCTCCATAACAGTTATCAACCATAACAATAACATTCGGGTTGATTTTTTTTACCAGAGAACAGACCTTGCCTATTTCCTCAACAGAAAGACTTGGTCTTAATTCATAGCCTCTGCTGCGCTGGATATAGACCATTGTTGTGCTGCTGTCAACAGCCTTTTCAATTGCGTCAAAATCAAGCCTTTCATCCTTGAGCGGTACTTGACTGTATTCAACACCGAAATCTTTTAATGAGCCCATTCCTTCGCCTGAAATGCCTATTACACCGTGAATGGTATCATATGGTGTTCCTGTTACGCAGAGCATTTTGTCACCGGGTCTGAGAACTCCGAAAAGAGCTGTTGCAAGTGTATGTGTTCCGCAGGTGAAATTATGTCTTACAAGTGCATCCTCTGCACCGAATACCTCAGCCCATACTTGGTCAAGAGTTTCCCGTCCCCTGTCACCATATCCATAGCCTGTGCTGCTTATAAAATGACTTTCGCTTATGCCGTTATTTATAAATGCTTTTTGCACCTTGAGCTGATTGTATTCGGTTATGTCATCTATGTAATCAAATTGTTCTTTGCAAAGCCTCATTGCATTATCTGCAGCTTTTTCAATTCTGTCACTAATTCTAAAAAAAGGATTCATCTGTATAATCTCCATTTTCCTGTATTTTTAAAACCGAGGCGGCTGTAAAAATGCTCATTTTTATCTGCTTCCCTCATAAGAAAAACTTTACCCGATACGTCGCACATCATATGTGAAACGAGTACTGAGCCATAACCCATACGCCGAAACTCAGGCGCAGTATTAACTGATGTAAGTATTGCATCACCATTATGTATTGATGAAAAAATACCGCTTGATACAATTTCATCATTTACATTCACTGAATAGGCTTTGGCAGTGCCGTGCCGTATTCTGTGGCTTACATCCACATACCATGCTTCAAAATCCGCTTTTCCGTAATCCTGAAAATTAAATAAATCCATCAGCTTGGGATATTCGTCTGTTTCTGTATAAGGAAGAGTAAATTCTGCTTTTCTTTCAGACATCATTATAACGCCTTCATCATAACAGTCAGCGTAATTGCCAAGGTCCTCACATAAGCAGGAATTACAGCCTATAACGCAGATAAATTCAGCAATCTCTGCTTTATCAGCGTTATTCATTGATATGGTGAAATCGCCGTCAAGCTTTGAAATAATAGCAGTAATTTCACCATTTTTATTTATTTGCTTGTAGAACACTGCAAAATCATAATCAGTGCCGTATGCAACAAGCAGTGCTTTAATTCTGATTGAATACAAATCTGTTTTTATATAGCTGTCAAATTCATTTTTCTTATCAATTTTTTTAATCATAAAGCCTCGGTAAGACTGCTTTCAGCAGTTTTCTTGTTTCATCAATATCGCTTTCCTTAACGACACTTGAACCCGAATGAATATATCGGCAGGGCAGTGAAACAGCCATTACCCTGCTGCCTTTGCCGCTTGTCTGTATTGCGCCTGCATCATTACCGCCTGCGATGGCTGTTTTTGTCTGAATTTTAATATTGTTTTCCTTTGCACTTTCCATAGCAAGAGTATAAAGGTCTTTATCATAAATGGTTCTTCCGTCCATAAATGAAACAACAGGTCCGTCACCCAGAACGCATACCCTGTCACCGCCTGTTACACCGCATAAATCAGCGGCAGTTGTTGTTTCAAGCACAACAGATATATCAGGCTGAACAGCAAATGATGTGCACATTGCACCACGCAGTCCCACTTCCTCCTGCACATTAAAACAGAAATATGTGTCATATTCAATATCACTTTTTATCAGCTCAATCAAAAGCATACAGCCGATTCTGTCATCGAGTGCTTTTGCTTTTATAAATCCGTTGCCGAATTCATAATAATCGCTTTCAAAATAAGCATAGTCACCCGGATGCACATAATTCAGTGCATCATCTTTGTTCTTTGCACCGATGTCAATAAAGAGTTCAGTAATTTCAGGTGTTTTCTCCATTTCGGATGAACTGAGTAGATGAACAGGCTTAAGACCTATAACGCCGTTGATATTATTTATTCTTACTGCTCTGCCTGCAATAACTTTATTATCAATACCACCGACTGTATCAAATTTAAGATAGCCGTCATCAGTGATATTTGTAATGATAAAACCAACCTCGTCCATATGAGCACAAAGCATAATTTTTTTATCGGGTTTTTTGAGTCCCTTTTTGAAAGCTATAATTGAGCCGAGATTGTCTGTACTGTATTCGCAATAGTCTTTAATTTCATTAATAATATAGTCCCTGACAGCCTTTTCATCGCCTGAGGCAGAATTAATCTGACAAAGCTCCTTAAGCATTAACTTCACCCGTCCTTTCAGTAATATAGGCTGAAATTAAATCGCTGACAGCCTTTATATCCGCAAGGTCAACAACCTCAACAGCCTGATGCATATATTTTTCGGGAACAGAAATCAGAGCAGTCTTTATTCCGCTGCTGTTTACGGAAATAACATCAGCGTTGGTCCCTGTTCTGCCTGACATAATCTCATACTGATACGGAATATTGTTTTTTTCTGCCGCTGAAACAAGCTTTTGCGACATAGACTTGTCCAGCACCGGTGAAAAGCCGATCATTGCACCCTTTGAAATTTCACCGCATTCATTTTTATCACAGCCGGGAGTATAGGCGAATGAAACGTCAACAGATATTGCTTCATCTATATTTTTATCAAAAGGTCCGATTTTTGCACCACGCAGTCCAACCTCCTCCTGTGAGGAGAACATAACAGTAATTTTGCAGGGAAGCTTTTTCAGTTTTTTAAGTGCAAGAATTATTGCACATACACCTGCTCTGTCATCAAGGCATGATGCAGAAAGACAGTTGTTTTTAAGCGGTGTGAAATTTCTTTTAAATGTTATTTTATCACCAAGTGACACTAAATTTATAAGTTCTTCTTTTGTATAGCCCGTGTCGATAGCCAAATCCTTAAGTTTAGGTGCTTTCTTTTCATCATCTGAGCTTTGCAGATGAGGAGGGAGTGTTGAAATAATACCCTTTATTTCTTCTTTACCCCAGACAGAAACCTCAAATGCAGGCAGGGGTCTTGTATCCATTCTGCTGCACTGGGCGAATTTGATAAAGCCGTCATCAGTAATATCTGTAACAACAAAGCCGATTTCATCAATATGCGCATCAAGCATAAAATGACAGCCCTCTCCGAATGTGCAGAAAACATTGTTCATACAGTCAACTGCAACATCACCGTACGGCTTTAAAATTTCTGCAAGAACATTGACTATATTTTCTTCAGCACCTGATACACCGACAGGCGCTGTCAGAGTCTTTAATAAGTTTAATATTTTTTCCATTATTCACCAAATCCGTTAACTGATTTTTTAAATTCTCTGCCCCTGTATTCAAAGGTTTTGAACTGGTCAAAGGCGGGACAGGCAGGGCAAAGCGTTACAATATCACCGCTCTGAGCCTTTTCCTTTGCGATATTAAGTGCACTTTCAAGCACATCTGTTTTGATAATTTCAATGTCACTGCTGTTATAATTTTCATTATTGATTATAGCATCATATATTTTTTCTGCAGTTGCACCGTTAAGAACAAGCAGCTTAACGTATTTAAGAATATAAGGCACCATTTCACTCATATCATTGCCCTTGTCAGAGCCGCCCATAATAACAATAATTTTTTTGCCGAATGCTTTAAGACCGCTTATAACTCTTGAGGGTGACGTTGCAATTGAATCATTATAATATCTCACACCATTATATTCACGGACAAACTCAATTCTGTGCTCTACACCGCCGAAGGTCTGCGCAACAGATTTGATGTTACCTGCATCAACCATTCCCCATACTGCGGAAATGGCAGTGCAGTAATTCTCTATATTATGATTACCGGGAATAATTATATCATCCTTATGCATAACGTAGGTTTCTTCACCATTTTCGCAGTATACAATATCACCGTTATTCTTCATATAAGCACCGTTTTCAACAGGATGCTTTATTGAAAATTCAAAAAGTTTTCCCCGTACATCAAACCTCATATCATGATATACGCTGCCGCCTATGGAGTAATCACAGTCAGCATTGAGAATTGTTCTGCAGTCTGAGCTTTGGTAAATTAAAATGTTTCGTTTAGCGTCAACATATTCATCAAGGCTGATATGATGGTCCTGATGAGTACATTCAATATTAGTTACAACAGCAATGTCGGGTGAATTGACAAGATTGCCCATTGTCAGAAGCTGAAATGATGACAGCTCAACAACGGCAACATCATTTTCCGTTATTGTTTCAAGCTCAGGCATAAGAGCCTTGCCGATATTACCCCCAAGATATACATTATATCCTTGCTTTTCAAGCATTTTTGCTATGAGTGTGGTAGTTGTTGTTTTTCCGTTTGAGCCTGTTACGGCTATTATTTTTGAAGGGCAAAGATTAAAGAAAACCTCCATCTCCGTGGTTACCTTCTGTCCTCTTTTAATACATTCGCTTATCCACGGATTCTGGAACGGGAGAATACCATGAGATCTGAATACAATATCCATATCAGGCAAAATATCCAGATAGCTGTCACCAAGAGAAAAGGTTACACCAAGCTTTTCAAGCTTATCACAGATCTCAGCACCGATATATTCCTTATCCCTTTTGTCACAGGCATACACATTAATGCCGAGCTTTGCCATAAATTCAGCACAGGGCACATTCGCAACACCCATACCTACAAATGCAACCTTTTTGCCTTTTAAACTGTCAAAAAATTCTTTCGCTTTATTGTTCATACAATCTCCTTAATGCACAGAAAAATAATCGCTTTTTATTTCTTTAAGTGTGAGTTTTTTCACTCTATCCTCCAAATCAAGCTGGAATTGAAGCTTATCACGGCTTATGTACTGCTCCTTTATGGGAACATCACAATTCATTGCATAATTTGCAATCATCTGCTGGCATTTTGTTTCAATATTACCCAAGAAATATACTCTGCCTGTGCTGAGTTCGCATATCGCAATGGCAATTTTAATCTGCTCTTTTTTGCCGAGAGGTGTTATCATTTTGCTGAGAGAAACAGCATCATTTCCTGCTTTGTCAGTAACAAAGCATAAAACGCCATTGCCTTTGCGCTTAAGCGAATTTACAGCTATGTCAGTGATAACAGTATCAAGATATGCAAGAACATCATTTTTATCAAGGTTTTCAATATCGGCGCAGTAAAAAAATTCTTTCTTTTTCATGGCTTTAATTGAAAAGTCAAAATCATTGATTTCAACATCCTTATTCATTGAAAAACCGCAATTTTTCAAATCATCATAAACAGCTTCAATATATGAGCTGTTTTCTTTCTCCGCTCTTGATGTCAGATAATAACCATTATCATTAATTTCATTTTCGATTGAGGACATTATACTGTCACATTTTCCGTATTTTGAATAATAGGAAAACAGAAAAATGAGAATTGCAACTACAAGCACATCACAGACATACATAAGCACTGTTGCCAGCACCTGATTATATTCTTTTATTGTTGGCTGCAAGCCGATAAATATAAGAATAAATGCCGCACCGAATATTACAAGTGCTTTCATTATTTTATAAAGCTTTTTTTGTTTTTTTCTTATTTCGTTCATTTTATCATACCCATAAATTCTTCTTCGCTTATAATATTTATACCAAGAGCATTTGCCTTGTCAAGCTTTGAGCCTGCCTCCTCACCTGCTAAAACATAGGTTGTTTTTTTTGAAACAGACGAGCTTGTTTTGCCGCCGAAGGATTCTATTATTTTTGATGCCTCTGCTCTTTTCAGCGTCGGCAATGTTCCCGTCAGAACAAAGGTCATATCTTTAAAACGCTCATCCTCAATGACTGTTTTTGATTTCATATTGACACCAGCAGATTTCAGCTTATCTATAAGCTCAATGCTTGAATCAAGACTGAAATATTCTGAAACGCTCTGAGCCATTACAAGACCATAGCCCTCAATTTCAAGAATATCATCAACAGATGCATTCATAATACTTTCAATATTTTTAAAATGGTCTGCAAGGAGCTTACCTGCCTTTGCACCTATATGGCGGATACCAAGAGCAAAAATCAATTTGCCTAAATCGTTATTCTTTGATTTTTCAACAGATTCTCTGATATTATTTGCACTTGTTTCTTTAAAGCCTTCAAGAGTTGCTATTTTATCATAGTCAAGGCTGTATATGTCATAGGTCTTTGAAATTAGTCCGTTTTCAACAAAGGTTTCAATGATTGCAGGTCCCAGACCTTCAATATCCATTGCATCACGGGAACAGAAATGAATAAGATTTCTCAAAAGCTGTGCAGGACATTCTGAATTTATGCAGCGGATTGCAGCCTCATCATTTTCACGTATAACAGGTTCACCGCATGACGGACATACAGAAGGAAAAATAAATACGCCATCGCTGTTTTTTTCATTGACACACAGCACCTCAGGAATAATATCCCCTGCTTTTCGCACAGTTATTGTGTCACCTATATTAATATTTTTTTCATTAATGAAATCCTGATTGTGAAGAGTTGCACGGCTGACAGTCGTGCCTGCAAGGGGTATGCTGTCAAATATTGCTGTGGGTGTCAGTACTCCCGTTCTGCCGACTGCTATTTCGATATCTTTAAGTATCGTCTGTTTTTCCTCAGGAGGATATTTGAAAGCAACAGCCCATTTCGGATATTTGGCAGTTGAGCCTAATAAATCACGCTGTGAAAAATCATCAACCTTAATTACTGCACCGTCAATGTCAAATTCAAGATTACCCCGCTCTTCGCCTATTCTGTCAATTTTTTTCAAAGCATCGTCAATGCTGTCAACCTTTTTATAAAAAGGTACAGTGTTGAAACCGAGCTCTTTAAGATAATCAAGCGACTGCTTATGTGAGTTAAGCTCTGCACCATCTATCTGCTGAATATTAAAAATAAAAATATCAAGTCCCCTGCCTGCTGTCACACTGCTGTCCTTTTGTCTTAATGACCCTGCAGCAGCGTTACGTGGGTTTTTAAAGGGTTTTTCATCATTTAAAAGCTGTCGGTCAACAACACGCTCAAAGCTTTTTTTAGGCATATAAACCTCACCTCTGACCTCAATATAAGGTACAGGCTTATTAAGCTTAAGCGGGACGTTATGAATAACTCTTAAATTACCGCTTACATCCTCGCCTACATCACCGTCACCTCGTGTAGAGCCTCTGAAAAATACACCGTTACGGTATTCAAGACTGACAGAAAGGCCGTCAATTTTCGGCTCAACCACATATTCAGGTGTATTAACAAAGTCCTTAACACGCTTATCAAAATCAACAATTTCATCACTGCTGAAAGCATCCTGTAGACTTTCCATTCTCACGGAATGAACAACGCTTTCAAAAGTGTTGTCTGCTTTTCCGCCAACCTTTTTAGTCGGTGAATCAGGCGTGTCAAACTGAGGATATTCCTCCTCAAGCGCTTTAAGCTCACGCATCATCATATCGTATTCATAGTCTTCTATTTCAGGAGCATCATCATTATAATAACGTGCAGAATGATAATGCAGAGTTTTTCTTAATTCATTTATCTTTTTTTCAATTTCAGTCATACTATCACCAAATAAACATTATTAGTTTTAGTTTATCACATATATTGTAATTAATCAATAAAGCATTTAATATTTTAATATTGATATAATAAAATCCTCAGCATTTTGATATGCACCCCAAAAGTTAGACACTTTAGGAGGTGCATATTTTTAATGGGA
>X363_Desmarests_Spiny_Pocket_Mouse__coassemble_625_pt1 | contig 19294 bp, 18 predicted proteins | sample X363_Desmarests_Spiny_Pocket_Mouse__metabat2_high_PE_020 | metagenome-assembled genome bin X363_Desmarests_Spiny_Pocket_Mouse
CATTACTAAAACCCTAAACCTCTTCCGAAGTTTAGGGTTTTTCTACAGACTGAAATCACAGCTGTTAGGCTGTGATTTTTTTGTTATATATTGACAAAAACTTAACAATGATGATATGATGTAATAGGAGTGTTATACTTATTTTTGGGGTGTATTTATAATGTTCACGTTTAGAAAAACGGTTTCTTCTGCTTTCTCAATAATACTTTCCCTTGCGCTTTTGATGTCAGCATTTACAGGTATACCTATACGTTTGTTCCGCCAGAAATTGTATACAGAAAATGATGTTCTGGCATTTGTATGTGATTTAAACAGAATGACAGCAGACTATAATGATTATGAGCAGAAGCTTTCTGAAAATAAAAATAATATCGGTTTGTCAACTAACAGACTCATATTGAAAACTGAAGATGAAATTGCTGATACAAATTCAGTTGCATCTGTCTTTGGTATAGGCTATCAGATTCTTCAATATGATGATATGGAAAGTCTGCAGAGTGACAAGGAGTTCTTTTTATCAAGGGGTTATGAGCTTTGTACTGATGAAATTATAACCGAAGCAGAATACTCTTCTGATGCGTTATCTGATGGTGATGATATGTGGAGCTATGAGCATCTTAATGTTGATAATAATAAAAATCAATTTAACAGCAGTGACTGCGATGAAATAGTTATCGGCGTAATTGATTCGGGAATTGATTATAATCACGAGCTTTTCACAGGAAGAATAATAACAAATAATGTTAATTTCAGCAGCAGCGGCAGACCGAATGATTCAAGCGACGACAAGGGTCATGGTACTGCTGTTTCGGGAGTTATTGCCAAATCAACGCCCGATAATGTAAAAATTAAACCGTATAAATTCTTAAACAGCTTGGGAAAGGGGACAGTAGCTCAGTTTATTGCTGTTGCAGAATATATTCTCAGTGAAAAAGATAAGCCTGATATTCTTAATATGAGCTTCGGCTCCTACAATTTTGATGGTGATGATTTGCAGACAGAGCTTTGTGAGCGTCTTTCAGATGCAGGCATAACTGTTGTTTTGTCATCAGGTAATGATAATCTTCCTGTAAAGTACATTTCACCTGCAGGAGCTGAGTCAGCAATTACAGTAGGCTCTTATAACAGTCAGATGCATATCAGCAGCTTTTCAAATTATGGTGAAGAAATTGATATTGCCGCACCCGGTGAAGATATTTTAACCGCTGCTTTGAACAACTCTTATTCAAGTGCTTCAGGTACATCAGTTGCCGCGCCCTTTGTATCGTCTGCCTGTGCATATGTTCTGATGAATAACCCAAACAGCAATCCTTCAAAAATTAAGCAGACTGTTTTGTCAGAAAGTATTTATATGGGTGAAGATGAAAGGGAATATTTCGGAAAAGGTATGCTGAATATAACAAATATTGTTAATCAGAATACGCTGTCTGTAATTCCTGATTTGGAGGAAAAAACCTATAATACTTCTCAGCTTTTAAATTTTGATAATATACCTGAAAATGCAAGGCTCATATATACAACAGATTTGTCAATTCCCACTATTCACAACGGAGTGGTTTATGACAAAGCGATAAGCATTGATAATGATGTTCAGATTAATTATGCCGTTTTTGACAACGACGGATATATCAGTGACATAAGCTCCTGCCATTACGCTGTGCAGCACTATGCTCGTGAAAGTGATTTTAAAATAAGCCTTTTAGGTGTGATAACCGCCTATAATTCAGATAAAAATAATATAATCGTTCCTGAAAAAATCAATGGAATTACTCCTGTTGAAGTGGGGAAAAATGCTTTTGGCAGTTCACAGGTAAGCTCTGTTGTTCTTCCTGAAACAGTAAAAAAAATCAACGGCGGTTTTGAAAATCTTAAAACGCTCAAGCACATTACGGCAAAGGGTGTTACGGGACTTTCAAATGCGTTTTCAGGCTGCACTAATCTCCGTGATGAAATAATGCCGAATGTAAGCAGTGCCGGCGGCTCATTTAAAAACTGTTCTATGCTGCATTCTGTTGATTTCGGAGAAATGCTGACAAAGCTTTGCAGCAGTGATTTTGAGGGGACAGGATTACTTTCGCTCAGTATTCCCAATGCAACACACTATCTGAGTGCTAAAAATGTTTTTTCTTCATCAACGCTCCTCAGCATTTATGCCCCTGCGCTTAAGAAAATAAATGACTATGATTTTGCATACTGTAGATATCTTCAGAATATTGATGCCGGTAAAGTAACATATTTAGGAACACATTGCTTTGACGGCTGCACAATGCTTAAGGAATTTGATGCATCAAATATTGAAACAATAGCACCTGAGGCATTGTCATTCTGTTATATTGATGTATTTGAAGCTCCTAAGATTAAAGTGATAAGCCTTTTAGAAAAATATCTTACATATTCTTACATAAGAGTTTTTAAGCTTCCTAATATAACAGGTGTTCTTGATCCGAAATGCTTTGATAACTCTTATGTTGAGGAAATGTATTTTGACAATGTTACACGATTGTCAGCAGGTTTTAAGGCTTCTGAAAATCTGAAGATACTTTATATGCCGCGGTGTTCCAACTATATTGATACCAAAACAACAGCATCACTGCATGGTGATAAACAGTCACCGCTTCAGGTTCTGTGGATTCCGAATTGCAGTGAGCTTACATATGATGCATCAGAATTAAAACTGCTTTTTGCACCGTCATTAACAAAAATTAATTTAAGTAACGTAAACAGCTTGTCAATGGTGCTGTCTGAAAAATTAAATTCAATAACAATGAATTTTTCTGTAAACGGCAGTGCAAAAATTTTTGCACCTGAAGCTTCATATGCCGCTTCATATGCAAAAAACAATGATATACCGCTGGTTACAAATGAAAACGCAATAAGTGTTGTTTCATACAACAATGCATCTTCTGCATTCAAAATACGCAATAAGGTATTTGATTTCAGCAGCTTTAATTATGCAGGCAGCATAAAATACGGCTGTCTTTATGATTATAAAATTAATGAATTGTCAGAGAATGCACAAAAGTTTGTCTTTGAGCTTGAAAGAAATAATGAGGATAAGAATTTATCACTGAGTTTTTCTGATTTGCCTGATGTTAATGATAAGTCGGATATAACGCTCAGAGCATATATGGATGTTGATGGTGTCAGGTTTTATTCACCTGTAATAACGATAAATCTTAACGGACCTCAAATCTGTTCTGAACATATCAATGTTTGTGTAACAGGTGTTGATGATTCCTGCTTTGTTTATACCTGTAAGGATTGTTGTGCTGTATTTACTATGGAATCATCTGAGGTTATGGCGTTGTGGAGCGATGATTATATAAATAAATGTGCTGACGATAATGCGTCAAAGGACGTACATTATCTTGATGTGGTCAATGACGGAATAATTAACATCAAGGATTATGCATTGATTTTAAAAACATCTTCCACTGCTCTCGCTGTGCCTTTTTCGACAGACTGAAACGTGTTGCCTTAATCGGCAACACGTTTTTTTGTGCTTTTTACATAATACTAATTTTCAACCATCTCATAGCAGCTATAATAAGGTACTGCGTCGCTGTCATCAGGGACTTTGCTTTTGATATACACTCTTTTTTCATCTGTTGATTTGTAAAATTCAAGACCCCCGTTTATACAGGTTATCTTTACATTCTCATCAGTATCAAGATTATGAACATCACAAACAAGAACACCATTTATATACTGCTCGCTGCCTTCTTTGGACGATGTTCCCCAATAATTTACATCCTCAGGAAGTTCATAACTTATGTTCTCATAGGTAGGTATTACATATTGATTTCCATTATAAAAAATACATGGACCATACATTGCTCCTTTGTTCCCGTTAATATCATACTCATTATTATCGGAACAGCCACCAAAAAAAAGTCCAATTGTTAAAACAGCAAATAATACTATATATATTTTTTTTACATTAATTGAAAACACCTACTTCGTCCAGTTATATATTGCAGAAAAATATTTATACTTATATGAATCCGATGTATAGTTTGTGGGACAGTATGTTCCGCCCATTTTGAAGGTTTCATAAAATTTAAACCACGGATTCCAGATTGAATAAATTCCATTTGAAGCATGATAGCCACGTAAAACAACTGTATGCAAACCTACATCTGCTTTCATACAATACCAAACAGGTCTGTTGGCATTAATCTCTTTTATTGCTTGAGTTCCAAATGATGAAGTGGTTTCTTTAACTTTCAAAGAATATTTCTTTTTGGCAAAATCCTTTACCTGTTGATTGGAAATGGATTTTCCCGATGGATTTGAATAGTAATAATTCATTTCCTTTATGAATTTTAAATTATTACAATTCAAAAATACCATAGATATGGCAATATGTCAATAATACTCTTTCTTCAAATATATTTTTTAGTAAATATATATAAAATACTGAAGAATATTATTAATAACAAAAAGCAGTTCTTTTGAACTGCTTCAGCCTTTTTCGACATACTGCTCTCATTTTTTATTTGCAATTTTCATTAATATAAAGTATAATTATTATATTAATTTAAGGAGGTGCGGTATGGCAGATTTTCAGAAGCAGACTGTTCAGTGGTTTCCCGGTCATATGGCGAAAACAAGGCGTATAATAAAGGAAAGTCTTACGCTTGTTGACGGTGTTGTTGAGCTTGTTGATTCACGCATACCTTACAGCTCCTCAAATCCTGAGCTGAATGATATTATAAAGAATAAGCCCAGAATAGTTCTTTTGAATAAATGCGATATTGCAGACAGCAGTGCCACTAAGCTATGGATTGATTACTATAAGTCAAAGGGTGTTTATGCACTTCCTGTTGACTGCAGAACAGGCAAAGGGCTTAACAGATTTATTCCTACAGTCAGGCAGGCACTTGCAAAAACAATCGAAAAAAATGATGCAAAGGGAATGTCAGGCAAAGCCTTAAGGCTTATGGTTGTGGGTATTCCTAATACTGGCAAATCGTCATTCATCAACAGAATGGCAGGGGGCAGTAAAGCCAAGGTTGCTGATAAAGCGGGTGTTACACGCCATCAGCAGTGGTTTGCTGTCGGCAATGGTATTGAGCTGCTCGATACACCCGGTGTTTTGTGGCCTAAATTTGATGATGCACAGGTCGGTGACAATCTTGCTTTTACGGGTGCAGTTAAAGACGAAATAACTGACCTTGAAACCTTGTCCTGCCGTCTGCTTGAGGTGCTTGCAAAAACAAGACCCTCAGCCATAACAGAGCGTTATAAGCTTGAAAGCATTGATTGTATGCAGGGCTGGGAAATATTAGAGCTTATAGGTAAGAAACGAGGCTTTCTTATAAAGGGCGGAGAAATTAATTATGAACGCACTGCTGTTATGCTGTGTGATGAATTTAGAGGAGGAAAGCTCGGGAAAATTACTCTTGAGTTACCTTGATTATGGATTGGCTTGAATATGAAAATAATGTCTATGCAGACGGCTTTGAGGTAGTATGCGGTGTTGATGAGGCAGGCAGGGGACCGCTTGCAGGTCCTGTTTATGCTGCGGCGGTTATGTTGCCCAAGGGTCATATTGTTGAGGGTGTTGATGACTCAAAAAAGCTCAGTGAAAAAAAGCGTGATGAGCTTTTTGATAAGGTTGTTAACGAATGCTTGGCTTACAGTATCGGCATTGCAACTGAAAAAGAAATTGATGAAATCAATATACTTCAGGCTACCTTTCTTGCTATGCGCAGAGCAGTTGAGGGCTTAAGCCTGAAGCCTGATATAGCACTTATTGACGGAAATAAAACTCCCGGTCTTGATATTGAGCAAAGAGCAATTGTTAAGGGCGACGGAAAGAGTGCAAACATTGCCGCCGCATCAATTATTGCCAAAGTATCAAGGGACAGATATATGCTTGAAATGGCGGAAAAATATCCGCAGTACCAATTTGAAAAGCACAAGGGCTACGGTACAAAGCTTCATTATGAAATGCTTGAAAAATACGGTGTATCACCGATACACCGTAAAACCTTTTTGAAAAAGTTTTTTGAAAGACTGTAATATGAACAGTAAGGGAAAATTATGGGAGATAGAGGCGGCTAACTATCTCAGAAAGAAAAAATACAAATTGCTTGAAGCAAATTACACAACACGCTTCGGTGAAATTGATTTAATTTTTTCAAACAAAAAATATATATGCTTTGTTGAAGTTAAACAGCGTGATGTCAATGCCATTGCTGCACCTGCTGAGTTTGTTGATATACCAAAGCAAAAGCGAATTATTTCCTCCGCCAAGCTTTATCTGGCGGCACATTCAACAAAATTGCAGCCGAGATTTGATGTTGTTGAGGTATATACTGACAATAATAAAATAAATTCAATAAAACATCTTGAAAATGCTTTTGACTTATTATAAAATAGATACGATTTTATTTAGGAGATAATGCTATGCTTTATACATCTACAAGAGATAATTCAATAAGAGTAAGTGCCGCACAGGCAATTGCTCAGGGTATCAGCGAGGAAGGCGGACTTTTTGTACCTGTTGAGCTTCCTCAGTTTTCAATTGAAAAAATATCGTCAATGGTTTCAATGTCTTATATTGATAGAGCAAAGACTGTTTTGAAGGAATTTCTTACGGATTTTTCAGAGGATGAGCTTAACTATTGTGTTGAGGGTGCTTATGCTGCTGAAAAGTTTTCATCATCAAAAATTGCTCCGACAGTCAATGTTGACGGTAATAAGAATATTTTAGAGCTGTGGCATGGTCCGACCTGTGCCTTCAAGGATATGGCTCTTCAGCTTCTGCCTTATCTTATGACAGTTTCCGCAAAGAAAACTGCAGACGGCAAGACAATTGTTATTCTTGTTGCAACATCAGGTGATACAGGAAAGGCAGCTCTTGAGGGCTTCAAGAATGTTGACAATACTAAAATTCTTGTTTTTTATCCTGTTGACGGTGTGTCACCGATGCAGAAGCTTCAGATGACCACTCAGGAGGGTGACAATGTTGCTGTTTGTGCAATCAACGGTAATTTTGACGATGCTCAGAGTGCGGTAAAATCTATCTTTACAAATTCTGAAATCAAGGCACAGCTTGCAGATAAAAATATGATGTTCTCTTCTGCAAATTCAATCAACTGGGGCAGACTTGTTCCGCAGATTGTCTACTATTTTTCAACATATTGTGATTTGCTCGAAATGGGTAAAATTAAAGCAGGCGATGAAATCAATGTTGTTGTTCCCACAGGTAATTTCGGCAATATTCTTGCAGGCTATTATGCAAAGAAAATGGGTCTGCCGATTAAAAAGCTTGTTTGTGCATCAAACTCAAACAATGTTCTTACTGATTTCTTAAAGACGGGCACATACAATAAAAATCGTGATTTCTACACAACAACCTCACCGTCAATGGATATTCTGATATCTTCAAACCTTGAAAGGCTTCTGTATCATATGAGCGGTGAAAATGCAGACCTTGTTGCTGGTTTAATGGCACAGCTCAGCGAAAAAGGCAGATACACTGTAAACGATGACCTTATTGCTGAAATTAAAAAGGTTTTCTCAGCAGGCTTTACAAGTGAGGAAAGTGTTGATAATACAATCAAATCACATTTTGACAGATTCGGTTATCTTTGCGATACTCACACTGCTGTTGCTGTTAAGGTATATGATGATTATGTTTCTGAAACAGGTGATGATATTCCTTCTGTTATTGATTCAACGGCTTCACCATATAAATTCTCAGCAAGTGTGTTAAATGCTGTTAATGGCTCTTCATCAGAGCTTGATGAATTTGAGATGGTTGATGAGCTTAACAGAGTAACAGGTGCTGATGTACCTAAGCCGCTTGCATCTCTTAAAGATAAATCAGTAAGATTTACAGATGTATGTAATAAAGAAGATATGAGCCAAATGGTTTTCAAGCTCTTAAATTTATAAAAAAAGGCTCCGTAAGGAGCCTTTTAGAATTTACGAAATGCTTTTGTTATCTGCATTCGCATGTGTCACAGCACTCGAATGTCTGGCATTTTGTATCAGAGCTGCTTGTAGCAGATCTGTCACCAACTGTAATATGACCTGCTGTGCAGCAGTTTGACATATCGTGATATTTGCAGTTTTTTACTTCGCACTTGATTCCTTTAATTTCTTTATCCATTACTTTTCACTCCCTTCAATAATATTATTTGACGGTGCAGTGCTTTTATTCAAGGAGAAATAATGTCACTATTTGCTATTGCCGATACACATTTGTCCTTTGGAACGGACAAGCCGATGGACACATTTGACGGCTGGCAGGATTATGCTGCCAGACTTGAGAAAAACTGGAATAATTTAGTTGATAAAAATGATTATGTAATCATTGCAGGCGACATAAGCTGGGCAATGAATTTTGAACAGCTTCTTCCTGACTTTGACTTTATCAACAAGCTTAACGGAATTAAAATTATTTCAAAGGGCAACCACGACTACTGGTGGAACACCTTAACAAAAATGAACAGATTTCTGAATGAAAATAAATTTGACACAATCAAATTTCTCCATAACAATGCCTTTGATTTTGACGGCTTTTCGGTATGCGGAAGCAGGGGGTGGTTTTTTGACAGTCCTGAGGAAAAGGATGAAAGGGTATTAAACCGTGAGGTTTCAAGACTTAAGCTGTCCCTTGACAGTGCTTTAAATGATGAAAAGCTCGTTTTTCTCCATTATCCTCCCGTTACGACGAATGATAAGTGCGAAGAAATTTTAAAGCTTTTAACGGAATACGGTATAAAAAATTGTTATTACGGGCATCTTCACGGTATGGCTGCAAGGTTTTCTGTCAATGATAATGTTGAAGGAATCAGCTTTAAACTCATTTCTGCTGACAGACTGCAGTTTACTCCGTATTTGATTAAGAAATTTTAAAACACTTGATATTGTTAATAATATATGGTATAATGCCACTTTGATGATTAGAAAATTTTGTTAGGAGGACCATAATTATGGCACTTAAGTCATCTAATAAAGTAGATACAAATACTTATGAAATTGAAGTAACAGTAGCACCTGAGGTGTTTGCTGATGCTTGTAAGTCTGCATATATGAAGCAGAGAAAGTCAATTCAGCTTCCCGGCTTCCGTAAGGGCAAGGCAACTCAGGGTATGATTGAAAAGGTTTACGGCGAGGGTGCTTTCTATGAGGAGGCTCTTGAAATTGTATATCCTAAGGCTGTATCAGAGGCTATTGAGGAGGCAGGACTCAGAACTGTTGACCAGCCGTTTGACCTTGATGTTCCTGTAATGAGCAAGTCTGAGGGCGTTGAAATGAAAATGAAGGTCACAGTTTATCCTGAGGTTAAGCTTGGTGATTATAAGGGACTCAAAGCAACAATGCTTCCTACAGAGGCTACTGACGAGGACGTTGACGCAGAGCTTGAAAGTATGAGGGACAGAAATTCACGTCTTGTTTCAGTTGAGGACAGAGAGGCTCAGATGGGCGATACCGCTGAGATTGATTTTGAAGGCTTTGTTGACGGCGTTGCTTTTGACGGCGGCAAGGGCGAGAATTATCCTCTTGAACTCGGATCAGGTTCATTTATTCCCGGCTTTGAGGAGCAGGTTGCCGGTCATAAGATTGACGAGGAATTTGATGTTAATGTTACATTCCCTGAGGAATATGCTGCTGAGCTTGCAGGCAAGGATGCTGTTTTCAAATGCAAAATCCACGAAATCAAAACTAAGGAAATGCCAGAGCTTGATGACGAGTTTGTTAAGGACGTTTCCGAGTTTGATACACTTGACGAGCTTAAGGCTGATATTAAAAAGGGCTTGAGCGAAAAGAAAGAGGCAGATGCAAAGGCTGATTTTGAAAATCAGCTTATCGAGCAGGTTGTTGAAAATATGGAATGTGAAATTCCTGAGTGTATGTTTGAAAGCAGAACTAACGAAATGGTTCAGGATTACAGCTACAGACTTCAGATGCAGGGTATTGATTTGAATACATATCTCTCATATATGGGTCAGGATATGGATACCTTCAAAAAGACTTTCAGAGAAGGTGCTGAAAATCAGGTTAAGGCTTCTGTCGCTCTTGAGGCAATTGTTGATGCTGAAAAGATTGAAGTGACTGACGAAGAGATTGATGCTGAGGTTGCAAAGCTTGCAGAGCAGTATAAAATGGAGGCAGAGCAGATTAAAAATGCTGTTCCTGCTGACCAGCTTGCATCAGACATTAAAACAAGAAAGGCTCTTGATATTGTTGTAGAGTCTGCGGTTAAAGCATAATTTTAAAAAATAGTTATTATATTTATTAAGGATAGTGATTTTATGGCATTAGTACCCTATGTTCTTGAGCAGACAGGCGCCGGCGAGCGTTCAATGGATATTTATTCAAGACTTCTGAATGACAGGATTATCGTTCTTTCCGACGAGGTTAATTCAACCACAGCCTCACTTGTTGTGGCACAGCTTCTTTTCCTTGAGGGTCAGGACAGTGAAAAGGATATCAGCCTTTACATCAACAGTCCGGGCGGTTCTGTTACAGACGGTATGGCTATTTATGATACAATGCAGTATATCAAATGCGATGTTTCAACAATCTGTATGGGTATGGCTGCATCTATGGGTGCATTTCTTCTTTCAAGCGGTGCAAAAGGTAAAAGAATTTGTCTGCCGAATGCTGAGGTTATGATTCATCAGCCTCTCGGCAGAACAGAGGGTCAGGCTACTGAAATTGAAATTGCTGCCCAGCACATCCTTAGAACCAAGAAAAAGCTCAATTCCATTATGGCGGAAAACTGCGGAAGAACTCTTGAAGAACTTACTGCAGCAACTGACAGAGATAACTGGCTTTCTGCTCAGGAAGCACTTGAGTTCGGCTTGGTTGATAAGGTTATTGATAAAAGATAATTGAGGTAGATTTTATGGCTCGTGATGACTCACGAAATACAATTGCACGCTGCTCCTTCTGCGGAAAGAGCGAGGCTATGGTTCACAAGCTTATTGAAGGACCCGGTGTATTTATCTGCGATGAGTGTGTAAATCTCTGCAGAGATCTGATTGAGGAAAGCTCAGCACCTAACATTCCTCACAAAGCTTCAAACGAGGATGTGACACTTCCCAAGCCGAGTGAAATCAAAGCTAAGCTTGACGAGTATGTTATAGGGCAGGATGATGCAAAAAGAGCACTGGCTGTTGCTGTTTATAATCATTATAAGCGTATTTATTCTGAAGGCGGCAGCGGTGATGTTGAACTGCAGAAGAGTAATATAATGCTCCTCGGTCCGACGGGCGTGGGCAAAACAATGCTTGCTCAGACCCTCGCAAAAATACTGAATGTTCCGTTTGCAATTGCTGATGCAACGACCCTTACCGAAGCAGGTTATGTTGGTGAGGATGTTGAGAATATTCTTCTCAGATTAATTCAGGCTGCTGATTTTGATATCGAAAAGGCTCAGCGCGGAATTATATATGTTGATGAAATTGACAAGATTTCTCGCAAAAGTGAGAACCGTTCAATTACACGTGATGTAAGCGGTGAGGGTGTGCAGCAGGCTCTTCTTAAAATTCTTGAGGGTACTGTTTCAAATGTTCCTCCTGGCGGCGGAAGAAAGCATCCACAGCAGGAATTTATTCAGATTGATACATCTAATATTCTGTTTATATGCGGCGGTGCTTTTGACGGTATTGAAAAGATTATTGAAAAGAGAATAGGCGGCAAGTCACTCGGCTTCGGTGCCAAGCTCGGTGCTGATAAGGCTGATGGTGATAAGCTTATGCGTCAGGCAACACAGCACGATTTGGTTAAATACGGCTTGATTCCTGAGCTTATAGGCAGAATTCCTGTTATTTCTGTTCTTGATAATCTTGACAGAGATGCGCTTATCCGTATTATGAAGGAGCCTAAAAACTCAATTCTGAAGCAGTATGTAAAGCTGTTTGAAATGGATGGCATTGAGCTTGAATTTAAGGATGAGGCTCTTGATGCTGTTGCTGATATTACTCTCGAAAGAAAAACAGGTGCAAGGGGACTCAGAAGTGTTTTTGAAGCAGTGCTTACAGACCTTATGTTCAGTGCACCGAGTGATGCTGCCGTTGAAAAAATTATAATTACTGAGAGTGCTGTGAAAAACGGTGATGAGCCTATTGTACTGAGAAATTCTGATAAAGAGGCAAAAGTACTGACAGCAAGCAGCTTAAAAAACGCATAAAATATCAATAAAAAGGCAACTTTTGTGTTGCCTTTTTTTTTCTTATATTATATAATCATTATAATTAGTTAAAGTAGGTTTTAATATGAGTGATTTAAACACATTTGAAAATATAATAGAGCTGCCTGTCATACCATTAAGGGGACTTGTTGTTTTTCCTGAAATGGTGCTTCATTTTGATGTGGGCAGAAAAAAGAGTATTGCCGCAATTAAAACTGCAATGAACTCAAATCAAAAGGTTTTTCTTGTCTGCCAGAGAGATGCGTCTGTAGATGACCCTTCAGTAGACGAGGTTTATGGAACAGGCGTTATTTGCATTATAAAGCAGATGACAAGAATTCCGGGCAGTGAGAATTTAAGAGTTTTTGTTGAGGGTCTGAAACGCGGTTCTATTGTAAGCTCTACCCAGACCAAGCCTTTTATCAGTGCTGTTGTTCAGTGTGCTGAGGAAACAGATTCTGCCAGGGACAGCAGAGAGTCTGTTGCTTATCTCAGAGCACTGCGTAAGGAATTTGAAAAATATGCATCACTTATGCCAAAAATAAGCAATGATGTTATTGCAACTGTTCTTTCAATTAACGACGGCGGAAGACTCGCCGATTACATATGCTCAAATACTTTTCTTGATTATTCTGAAAAGCAGCATATACTTGAAACATATGATTCTTTCAAAAGAGCAGCCGAGCTGCTTGTGGCACTGAAAAAGGACAATGCTACTCTTGAAATTGAGGCTGAAATTGCCGATAAGGTCAAGGAAGAAATTGATAAAAATCAAAAAGAGTATTATCTCAGGGAAGAGATGAAGGTTATTGCCGAAGCACTCGGTGACGGCAAATCACCGATTCAGGAGGCAGATGAATACAGAGAAAAAATCAACGCCTTAAAGTGCAGTGATGATATTAAGGACAGGCTCATAACCGAGTGTGATAGGCTGATGAAAATGCCCTCAGGCTCACACGAAGCTGTTGTTGTAAGAAATTATCTTGATAAATGTCTGGAGCTTCCCTTCGGTATTTATACAAAAGACAATACCAATCTTAAGCGTGCCGTAAAGAAGCTTGATAAGGACCATTACGGACTTGATAAGGTTAAGGAAAGGATAATTGATGCACTTGCTGTTTACAGACGAAATCCTGATTTTAATGGTCAGATTATCTGTCTGTCAGGTCCTCCGGGTGTCGGCAAAACATCAATTGTCAAATCTCTTGCCGAGTCGATGAACAGAAAATATGTTCGTGTTGCACTTGGCGGTGTTTATGATGAGGCTGAAATCAGAGGTCACAGAAAAACATATATCGGTGCAATGCCGGGAAGAATAATAGACGCTGTTATTAAGAGTAAAACAATGAACCCAATTATTCTGTTTGATGAGATTGATAAGCTCGGAAGTGACTACAAGGGTGACCCGTCATCAGCTTTGCTTGAGGCACTTGACCCTGAGCAGAATAATACGTTTACTGATCATTACATAGATTTTCCGTTTGATTTAAGCAAGGTAATGTTTATTACAACTGCTAATGATACAACGGCAATTCCTGCACCGCTTTATGACAGAATGGAGGTCATTGAGCTTAATTCGTACACTGTTGAGGAAAAATTTAATATAGCAAAAAATCATCTGGTAAAAAAGGAAATGGACAGGCACTCTCTTTCAGCAAGAGAATTTAAAATTTCCGACAGTGCAATTTATTCAGTAATTGAATGCTATACGCGTGAAGCAGGAGTACGCCGTCTTGAAAAGGAAATTGCAGCACTTTGCAGAAAAGCAATCATTGAGCTTGACGATGGTAAAAAATCCTTTAAGGTGACTGACGAAAACATTGAAAATTATTTAGGAAAAAAGAAATACCTGAAAGACAAAATCAGCAGTGAAAACCTTGTGGGCACAGTCAATGGTCTTGCGTGGACAAGTGTCGGCGGAACAATGCTTCCTATTGAGGTTTCCGCCCTTGACGGAACAGGAAAAATAGAGCTTACAGGCAACCTCGGCGACGTTATGCAGGAAAGTGCTAAAACCGCAGTTTCATATGTTCGTTCAAAGTCTGCCGAATTTGGTATTGATACTGATTTTTACAAAACAAAGGATATTCATATTCATGCACCTGAGGGTGCTGTGCCTAAGGACGGTCCTTCCGCAGGTCTTGCAATAACAACTGCACTTGTGAGCGAGCTTACAGGTGTTGCAATAAAATCAAATGTCGCTATGACAGGTGAAATAAGTCTTAAGGGCAGAGCGATGGCAATCGGCGGTCTGAAGGAAAAGTCAATGGCTGCTTATAATGCAGGCTGTGATACGGTAATTATTCCGCGTGATAATGAGCGTGATCTGAATGAAATTTCTGACGAGGTTAAGGCATCGGTTAATTTTGTAAGTGTTGCTGATTTTGATGAAATAATACCGATTGCTCTTGAAAGTCCGATTAATGATACGAATTTTAACAATGTGATTGTGCCTGAAAATAAAAACAGAAGGCTGTCAATTACACAGTAGGAGAATTATGAATTATAATACAGCAGAATTTGAGCGTGCTTACGGCTTGCATTCACAGCTCCTTGAAAGTGAAGTGCCTGAGATTGTTTTTGCAGGCAGGTCGAATGTAGGCAAAAGCTCTTTACTTAATAAGCTGTTTAACCGAAAGCAGCTTGCAAGAGTCAGTTCAGTGCCCGGTAAAACGATTACAATCAATTTTTATAAGGTTGACGAGGTAAAGTTTGTTGACCTTCCGGGTTATGGATATGCAAAAATAAGCAAACAGGAGCTTAGCCGTTTCGGTGAGCTTATGGAGGGCTATTTTAAATCAGGCAGAAATATTGCTCTTGTTGTTCAGCTTATAGATATGCGTCATCCTTTAACTAAGGATGATATGGGTATGATTACCTTTATGCAGGAAATGGGTATCCCGTTTATAATAGTTATGACAAAAGCAGACAAGCTCAAAAAGAAAGCGTATGAGGAAAGGCTTAAGCTTTCAAAACAGGAGCTTGCTTTTGCAGGCGGTGTACCTGTTGTGCCTTTTTCCGCTGTAACAGGGCAGGGAATTAATGGTATTAAAAATTATATTGAAAATTCAATTAGTGATGGAGGATTTTAGAATATGGCAAAGACACCATTTGTAACCAAGGAAAAGGTTGAGGAAATTGCTGCCTCTTACCCTACACCATTTCATCTTTATGACGAGAAGGGAATAAGGGAAAATGTTTCAAATTTGAAAAAGGCTTTTTCATGGAATAAGGGCTATAAGGAATATTTTGCAGTTAAAGCAACACCTAATCCTTTTTTAATCAATATTCTTCGTGAATATGGCTGCGGATGTGACTGTTCATCAAAAACCGAGCTTATGATGTCAAAGACAATCGGAGCAACAGGTGATGATATTATGTTTTCATCAAATGACACACCGCTTGAGGAGTTTAAGTACTGCAACGATTTGGGCGGTATTATTAACCTTGACGATATTACACATATTGAAGCAGTTGAAAAAGCATGCGGCAGTCTGCCGAAGAAAATGAGCTGCCGTTATAATCCCGGCGGAATTTTTAAAATTTCAAATGATATTATGGATAACCCCGGTGATGCTAAATATGGTATGACCACTGAACAGATTTATGATGCTTTCAGGATATTAAAGGAAAAGGGTGTTGAAGAATTTGGCATACATTCATTCCTCTGCTCAAATACCGTTACAAACGAGTATTATCCTATGCTTGCAAAGCTTCTGTTTGAGCTTGCTGCTGATTTAAAGGCAAAGCTCGGCGTACATATTACATTCATCAATCTCTCAGGCGGTATCGGTATTCCTTATCTTCCCGATCAGGTGCCTAACGATATTTTTGTTATCGGTGAGGGTGTAAGAAAGGCTTATGAGGAAGTGCTGATTCCTGCCGGTATGGATGATGTTGCAATCTATACAGAGCTTGGCAGATATATGCTCGGTCCTTATGGTGCACTTGTTACTAAAGCAATTAATGAAAAGCACACACACAAGGAATATATAGGTGTTGATGCCTGTGCGGTCAATTTAATGCGTCCTGCAATCTATGGTGCATATCATCATATTACCGTGCTCGGAAAAGAGAATGAGCCTTGCGATAATAAGTATGACGTTACAGGCTCGCTCTGTGAGAACTGTGATAAATTTGCAATAGACAGAATGCTGCCTCAGATTGAAATGGGTGATTATCTGTTTATTCACGATGCAGGTGCACACGGCTTTTCAATGGGCTATAATTATAACGGCAAGCTTAAGAGTGCCGAAATTCTTCTAAAAGAGGATGGTTCATTTGAGCTTATAAGAAGAGCAGAAACTCCGAAGGATTATTTCAGCACCTTTGACTGCTTTGATTTTTATAACGATTTAATAAGCGAATAATTTTAAGTCCCCGAAAAATTTTCGGGGATTTTCCTTTACAATCACAGTTTAATGTGTTAAAATGTTATTAAATTCTTAGGGGGTTAATTTATGAGCAGAAAATTGCAGGATGACAATCTTGATTTTTTATTTAAAGCAGTTTTAGCACTTGAAAACAGTGATGAGTGCTATGACTTTTTTGAGGATCTTTGCACAATTCAGGAGCTTAAGGCTATAAGCCAGCGTCTGGTTGTTGCAAAAATGCTCAGTGAAAAATGTGTTTATACCGATATTGTTAATTCAACAGGTGCATCAACTGCAACAATAAGCCGTGTAAATCGTTCTCTGCAGTATGGATGCGATGGTTATGACAGAATTTTTGAACGCATCAGAGAGCAGGAGAAGGAAAGTGAGCTATAATACTTTCGCACTGTTTTATGACAGGTTAACGGAAAATGCAGATTATGAAGTTAGAAGTGATTACATTTCTAACTTTTTTTCTCGGTACGGCAACGGCGGTAAAAATGTTATTGATTTGGCGTGCGGAACAGGTACACTCTGTTCTCATTTTATAAAAAAGGGTTATAATGTTACAGGTATGGATCTGTCGGCTGATATGCTGACCGTTGCCAAAGCAAAGTGCCCTGAAAGCTGTTTTATATGTTCAGATATTTCTGATTTTACAGTTGATGAAAAATATGATTTCTGTACCTCTACACTTGACAGCATAAATCATCTTACAGACATCAATGCAGTTAAAAATTGTTTTTCATCTGTTTTTAATTGTCTTAATGACGGCGGTATCTTTGTGTTTGATGTTAATACTATATATAAGCATAATGAAATTCTGGCGGAAAATACATTTGTGTTTGATGAGGAAGATTTTTTTCTCAGCTGGGATAATGAAGCTCTTGGAAATAACAGAATAAGAATACTGCTTGATTTCTTTGTTTTTAACGGCAAAAGCTATGACCGCTTCAGTGAAGAATTTGTTGAAACTGCTTATTCAGTGGATGAATTGATTTCTGCTTTGAATAACTTTGAAATTATCGGAATTTATGATGAGCTTTCAGATAATTTGCATAAACCGGACAGTGAAAGAATATATTTTGTATGCAGAAGGAAATAATTTATGGGAAAGATTGTAAGATATATAACCGATGACGGCAGCGCTTTTGTTATTGCAGCAGATACTACTGATATAGTAGGAATAGCGGAGCAGATTCACAAAACCTCTGCCGTTAATACTGCTGCACTCGGAAGGCTTATGACAGCCGCTTCAATGATGGGGGATATGCTTAAAGGCAAGGATGACAGTATAACCCTCAGAATGAACGGAGGAGGTCCTGCAGGCTCTTTAATTGCCGTTTCAGATAGTGACGGCAATGTAAGGGGTTATGTGCAGAATCCTGTTGTTGAAATACCACTGAATGATAAGGGGAAGCTTGACGTAAAAGGCACAGTCGGAACAAACGGCTATCTGTATGTTATGAAGGACATAGGCTTAAAAGAGCCGTATGTCGGTCAGACAGAAATAGTCAGCGGTGAAATTGCTGAGGATATTACAAATTATTTTGTTTCGTCAGAGCAGACTCCGTCAGTCTGTGCACTGGGTGTTCTTGTTAATCCTGATTTGACTGTTGCGGCTGCAGGCGGCTTTATTATTCAGCTTCTTCCGTTTTGTCCTGATGATGTAATTGATAAGATTGAATATGCCGTTCAGGGATTGGAGCCTGTTACTGCAATGCTCAGCAAGGGAATGACACCTGATGATATCGCAAAGGCTGCCATGAAGGGCTTAATGCTGTCAAAGCTTGATGAAAGTCAGATTGAATACCGCTGTAACTGTTCAAAAGAAAAGGTTGAGTCAGCTCTTATCTCGACCGGCAGAGAGTCACTTGAGGATATGATAAGCTCAGGTGTAAATACAAAAGTTGAGTGCCATTTTTGCGATAAAACCTATGAATTTTCGCCTGATGAAATCAGAAAACTTATTGATTAAAAATCGGAAAATTTTCTTCCAAAAAAAGTTAGAAAATTTTGAAAAAAACTCTTGACTTTTCACTTGTATTATTGTATTATATAACACGTCGCAAGACTGCGATATGGCGACGTGGGAGCATAGCTCAGCTGGGAGAGCATCTGCCTTACAAGCAGAGGGTCACAGGTTCGAGCCCTGTTGTTCCCACCACATTTGGCCCGGTAGTTCAGTTGGTTAGAACGCTAGCCTGTCACGCTAGAGGTCGACGGTTCGAGCCCGTTCCGGGTCGCCATTTTGTGCTTCTGTAGCTCAGTCGGTAGAGCAGAGGACTGAAAATCCTCGTGTCGATGGTTCGATTCCGTCCGGAAGCACCACATTTGCGGATGTAGCTCACCCGGTAGAGCGCAACCTTGCCAAGGTTGAGGTAGCGAGTTCGAGCCTCGTCATCCGCTCCATTTACAAATCGGGCTTCTTATGAAGCCTTTTGAAATATATGGCACCATAGCCAAGTGGTAAGGCAGAGCTCTGCAAAAGCTTTACGCCCCAGTTCAAATCTGGGTGGTGCCTCCAAAAGAAAGTCTTGAAATTCCTTTATTTATGCGGATTTCAAGACTTTTTTCTTTATAACATTTTAATTTTTAGTATTTGCAGTATAGAGTGCATTTATCAATTATGTATCAGAGGAGTTTAAAATGAAGAAGGTTTTAAATAAAGTATCACATTTTAAAATAATTAAAAGAGCATTTTCGGTATTTATGGCAATTGTTATTTGTGTTTCTGTGTGTCCGATAATTTCATATGCGGATG
>X363_Desmarests_Spiny_Pocket_Mouse__coassemble_632_pt1 | contig 19137 bp, 11 predicted proteins | sample X363_Desmarests_Spiny_Pocket_Mouse__metabat2_high_PE_020 | metagenome-assembled genome bin X363_Desmarests_Spiny_Pocket_Mouse
ATTACTAAAACCCTAAACCTCTTCCGAAGTTTAGGGTTTTTCTACACGCTGAAGCAAATACCCTTTAGGGGTATTTGCTTTATTTTTTTATAAAGAATAAAAAATAATATATATTCTATAATTTATTAATGAACTATTATAAAAGCAAATTGGTTGCGTGTTTGTTCTTTTGACAAATTTTTCAGTGTTTTTAGATTACTATTGTATTTGGATATAAAACATTTTTATTAAATAAAAAGGAGGGATGAATTTTTAATGAATAAAAAAATCGTTGTTCGACCGCTAACCTATTTTAATTCAGAATAAGGAGATTAAAAAAATGAAAAAGCTGATATCTTTTTTTACAGCAATTGCTATGCTTGCTAATGTATTTATTCCGGGTTTGCACGCTTATGCAGGTGAAATAGATACATCAGAAAAGCCTACATATGATGAGGCTGAAAGAGTTTCAACAGAATTTCTTGATAATATTTTCCCGAAGATAAGAATAGGCAGACTTTCAGATAATTTACTGAATAAGGCTGAGCTGAGTTCCGGAGATGAATTTTCAATTGAAATTATTCAGGACATGCCTAGTCTTGAAAAGTACGAGCAGAAATGGATTAATACTATTGATGATGCACATATTTACTTTCCGTTAAGTGAGGATTTTGATTGTGAGTTCAGAGTGACAGATCAATACGGGAATGATGTTACAGATGAGGCGGGAAGCTATTATTTTGAAACTTCTGAATTGAGCAGTGAAAAGTATATTGAAGCATTAAAAGAAAATGACAGGAATATTCAGGAGTCAATTGATAAAGATTTGCCCGATGCTATTGAAAAATATAATGAGTTTATCGAATTTGAAAGTAATTTTGAACAGATGGTCAATGATGCTAAAAGCGAGTTATATGAAGAATATGTCAATGGTGATATAAATGAGGAACAATATATTGAGTATTCTGAAGAGCTTGACAGACAGATAGAGGAAACAGCAGACTATATAGAAAGATGTCGTGAATTTTATGATGAGGCAGGAGTGACAGATGAAAGCAATGTTTATCTTGCGGTTGCATTGATGTATGAAATGAGATATAAGTGTATGTATTTGCTTACGACCGGATATGAATATTTTCCTCAGAAGTATTCGGTGTTCAGGTATGATTATGATTCAGAATATATTAAAACTCACAGCGGAATAACGTTTACCCTCAGATGGAATGTTAAGGTAACGGATAATGTTGCGAAAGGAGAATTTCATTTCAATCCGTTATTATCGAACATTGCAGGAATTAGCGGATTGACTATTGAAAATAAAAAGCTTGTATGGCGAGGAAAAAAGCTCAGAGTAATAGGATATTCTCCTATTTATAGTGAAGCTATACCTGATAATGACGAATTTCTTATGTATAAGCTATATAAAGATGTTTTACCGGGTATTGTTGTTATTTAAAAAATACCTGATATAAAAGTGTTTGAATTATTTTAAACTATGTGAATTTTTGGATAAATTTATAGCTTGGGTTACCCCAAGCTATAAATTTTAGTATCAGTACAGGTGCGCGTATTTTTTAATACGGGCTTTTATTTTATCATTTGTTATAATTTAATCAGCTTGTCAGAATAAAAACTCCGAAGACACCGTTTTCATACACAAGATAAGCATACATCTCAGAGAAATTATCAATTGTTCCGTTATCTCCGATAACATCTTCTCTGTTTCGGAACCTGTAATCAATTAATTCTTTTGCTGTTTGAATACCGCTGCCGTCATGAAGCCAATCATAATATTTATCAGAGCGCAGAGATATATAGTCTGCAGTACTCCAGCATGAATTGAAAAGGTGTAAAGATTTATCTACTAATGGAGTGCGGTATTCTTCGAAATAATAATCCTTCGTTGCTTTTTTTGATTTTTGAGCAATATAGTCATTTAATTGTTTTTGCACATTCAAAGCATCAGCATTATTAGGAATTGTTGTAATTGTGTTAGCGTCCTGATCGCCGGATGTTCGGTAGCTGCTCCAGTCGGAATAATATTTGTTTGTGCTGTTTGCAATATTTTTATATGCCCTGACTCTTATATAGTATTTCACACCCTCAGCCCGGTTGCCGATTGTATATTCAAAGTAATTATTTTCATTATTTCCTAAATCCTTATTTGTTTTAAATATGGATGCAGCGTTTGAAAAATCACTTTTTGTTGCATATTGAATCTGATAGCCATCTGCATTGTCGATACCTGTCCATGTAAAAGTAAAGCTGCCGGATATGGCAATGTTTTTAGAGCTTTGTGTTATGGAGATTTTAGTGAGCTCAGGAGCAGCGTTGAAGCAGCTTTTTGTAACAACACTTTTAGATGAGCACCAGGCAGAATAATAGTTTTTGCCGCTAACGGTTTTATATGATCTTATTTTAAAATAGTATCTTTTATTTAAAGCTCTGTTGTCGATTGTTTTCTTTACAGTATTTGCGTTGTTGATTTTAACAACAGCACTGTTGCTGAAATCACTTTTTGTTGCATACATAATTTCATAACCATTTGCATTGTTAACCTTGTTCCAGTTAATAGTGAAGGAACCTATTCCGGAGCTGACAGATTTAAATACAGGGGTGTATTCAGAGCCTAATCCCTTAGTGGTTATGTTTTTTATTGCACTCCATGGTGAATAATAGTTTTTTCCATTTACAGTTCTGTAGGCTCTTACCTTAATATAATATTTTTTATTCGCAGCAAGTGAGCTTATTGTTTTGGTGTTACTGTTGCTTTTTATAGTGGTGGTGGCACTGTTGCTGAAATCACTTTTTGTTGCGTATTTCAGTTGATAACCGTTTGCATTGCCGATTTTTTTCCAGCTTGCAGTAATGCTGCCTAAGCCTGATTTCAAGGACTGTATATAGGTTGAGTAAGGTTCATTTTTGTTGCGGGTTGTTACATTGTAAATCTTTGTCCAAGCTGAATAAGAGGTTTTGTTATTTGCCTTTTTATATGTTCGCATCTGAACATAATATTTTTTATTTTGTGCTCTGTTTTTTATTGTAAATGTTGTTGTGCCCGGATTATTAACAGTTGTTACAGCGGCGTTGCTGAAATTACTTAAGGTGGAATATCTTATCTGATAACCTGTTACTTTATCAACCTTTTTCCAGCTCACTTCAATGGCTGCAGGTCTGCCGCAAATGCTTGTGATAGAGGTGGGGGACGGAGCAGTGGCTGCAAGTACAGTTGTTGCACCTCCGGTAATTGTGACAGTAATAATCAGGATTGCCATAATTACTGATAATAATTTTTTTGTTGCTTTCATTACAAAAATCCTTTCATATCTTTATAAATAATTATTGTAAATAAAAATTCGGCAATTGAAATATTCAGCTGCCGAACTTTTGTTTTTATTATTTTTCTTTGCCCGGGGCTCCGCAGCATTTTTTGTACTTTTTGCCTGAGCCGCAGGGACAGGGGTCGTTTGGTCCGATTTTATTACCCTTTCTGACAGGAGATGATTTAACGGTATCATCTCCGCCTGAAGATGTTGCTGTTACCTTTGCAACAGCCTTTCTTTCAACATCCTCACGTCTTCTCGGAATAAGTGTCAACATCATACGAACAGTGTTTTCACGGATTGTTGCTGTCATTTCGTCAAACATATCATAGGATTCCATACGGAATGCAACAACAGGGTCCTGCTGAGCGTAGGAACGAAGGTGGATACCCTGCTTCAAATCGTCCATAGCGTCGATATGATCCATCCAGAGTGTATCAACATTTCTGAGAAGTACCATACGCTGAAAGTCGTTATACATATCGTCGCCGAGCATTTCTCTCTTTTCGGCAAGATGCTGATGACCTCTGCTTGTAAGGGTTTCTATAACATCATCAACCTCTACTGTGCTGATGTCTTCAAAATCCTCGGCAGTTGTTAACCAGCCGAGATATTTTTCTCTGAGTCCGTTGATGTTCCAGTCGTCTTTTTTATCGCCTGCAAGATAATTTCTTACATTTTCATCAATGTTGGTGTCAAGCATTTTGAGTATGGTATCATTAAGGTCCATACCGTCAAGCACCTGATTTCTCTGCTTGTAAATAAGCTCTCTCTGCTTATTCATAACATCGTCATACTGAAGAGTGTTTTTACGTATGCCGAAGTTTCTGCCCTCAACCTTTTTCTGTGATGACTCAACGGTTTTTGAAATCATTTTTGATTCAATAGGCATATCCTCATCCTGAGTAAGTCTGCCCATCATCATCTGCATTCTTTCACCGCCGAACAGACGCATAAGGTCATCCTCGCAGGAAAGATAGAACTGGCTTTCACCCGGGTCACCCTGTCTGCCTGAACGACCGCGGAGCTGATTGTCAATACGTCGTGAATCGTGACGCTCCGTGCCGAGGATAAACAGACCGCCTGCCTCACGCACCTTGTCAGCCTCTTCCTTTATTTCATCCTTGTATTTAGCTTCAAGCTCCTGGAATGTCTTTCTTGCATTGATGATTTCCTCATCATCTGTATCTGCAAAGCCTGTTGCTTCAGCAATAAGCTCGTCTGTGAACTGCATTCTTCTCATTTCAGCCTTTGCAAGATATTCGGCATTACCGCCGAGCATAATATCGGTACCGCGTCCTGCCATATTTGTAGCAATTGTTACAGCACCGAGCTTACCTGCCTGAGCGATTATCTCAGCCTCACGCTCGTGGTTTTTAGCATTAAGTACATTATGAGGAACTCTTGCTTTCTTCAGCATTTTTGAAAGGAGCTCACTCTTTTCAATACTGATTGTGCCGACAAGAACAGGCTGTCCCTTTTCGTGACATTTTTTAATCTGTTCAATGGCATTGTGGAATTTGCCCTGTTCTGTCTGGAAAATAACATCAGGGTTATCAATTCTTGCAAGAGGCTTGTTTGTCGGAATTTCAACAACATCAAGCTTATAGATTTCTGAAAACTCAGGTGCTTCTGTTGATGCTGTACCTGTCATGCCTGACAGCTTGCCGTAAAGACGGAAGTAGTTCTGGAAGGTGATGGTTGCAAGTGTCTTGCTTTCATGCTCAACCTTAACATTTTCCTTAGCCTCAATCGCCTGATGCAGACCCTCGTTGTAGCGTCTGCCCTCCATAATACGTCCTGTAAACTCGTCAACGATTTTAACCTGACCGTCTGCAACAACGTAGTCAATATCTTTTCTCATTACGCCGTTAGCTTTGATAGCCTGATTGATGTGGTGAAGAAGTGTGGAGTTGTCAATCTCCATAAGATTTTCAACATTGAAGTACTGCTCGGCTTTTTTTACACCGTCCTGTGTCAGTGTAGCGGTTTTAGCCTTTTCGTCAACGATGTAGTCGCCGTCATAGGTTGATTCAGTATCCTGCTTTTCATCCATTTTGGCAACCTTGACCATTTTAAGAGTTTTTGCAAAGTTGTTAGCCTGTCTGTAAAGGTCTGTTGACTGTTCGCCCTTACCGCTGATGATAAGAGGAGTACGCGCCTCATCAATAAGAATTGAGTCAACCTCATCGACGATTGCGAATTTATGACCTCTCTGAACCTTTTCCTCCTTGTACTGAACCATATTGTCACGGAGGTAATCAAAGCCCATTTCGTTGTTTGTTCCGTATGTGATATCGGCATTGTATGCTTCGCGGCGCTGTGAATTAGTCTTTTCGTGTATGATAAGACCAACCTCAAGACCGAGGAAGCGGTAAAGCTTGCCCATCCACTCACTGTCACGCTTTGCAAGGTAGTCATTAACAGTTACAATGTGAACACCCTCGCCGTTAAGTGCGTTTAAGTATGCAGGAAGGGTAGCAACAAGTGTTTTGCCTTCACCTGTTTTCATTTCTGCAATACGACCCTGATGAAGAACAATACCGCCGATAATCTGAACGGGGAAGTGCTTCATTCCGAGTACTCTCCATGCACCCTCACGGCACACTGCAAATGCCTCCGGAAGTATATCGTCGAGAGTTTCACCGTTTGCAAGTCTTTCCTTGAAAAGCACAGTCTGATTAGACAGCTCTTTATCGTCCATTGCCTGATATTTGCTTTCAAGGGCAAGGACCTTGTCGGCTGTCTTTTTTACCCTTTTGACTTCTTTTTTTGAATAGTCGCCGAAAAGGGCAGTCAAAAATTTATTTGCCATATATTTACACCTCAAAATAATGCTTTAAATTAACTAAACTATATAATAACACAAAATATATATTATGTCACTAACTTTTTATTTTATTTGCTGCCGTAAATGCTTTTTATTGCTGATAAAGCACCGCCTGAAACAGCGTTTTCCGATTCATCGCCGAAAACAAGAACAAGATTTTTATCACCCTGCTCAATGTCAAGTGTTATTTCAATTTCACCGTCCAGCATAGGTGATGCTGAAATGTCCTCTGAAAGCTCAGACAGCTTTCTGTCAAGGAAGTTATCATCACCGAGCTTTGCAAGGAGCTGAAAGGTTGAATAATCACTTTTCAGTCTGTCTGCAAAAGCACCGGCAGCCTCCTGCAAATTCTTATTTAAGATTTTAACGGTAACCTGCTTGTTTTCAATGTCAATATTTGTTATTTCATAGCTGAGATTTGCGAATATAGCCTTGCCTAAATCAATGAATTGCTGATGCTTTTCGGCATATCCCATTATTACGGAAAGTGTTGGTGAGTCAACATATTTCTTTAACTCGTCTGTGTTGAATCCTTTAAGCGCCTCAAAGGATTTGTCAACAGTTTTTGTAATGTTATCCTCAGTCATTTCATTGCTTGTTGATGAGCAGGCTGTAAAGCACATAAGCATTATTAAGGCGCAAAGTGCTGCGCTTATAATTTTTTTCATAAATGTGGTACTCCCTTTCTGAATTTGCTGCATAGCTGCATATGGCTATTATTATATATAATTATAAACTTTTTGGCAATAATTTTTAAAAATATTATAAAAAAATTGCATATTGTAATCATATGTGGTATAATCCAGTAGACTGGCTACATTATGTAGTTATTTATCAGATTTAATCGATTATAGGGTGTTCATATGAATCCCGTTGTTTTTATTTATAAGGATGTTATGAATGAAGGATAAATTAAAGAAATATTTCAGACCTACAAAATTCAAAAGATTATTTGATATAGTGGTGTCGTTTTTTGCATTGATTTTTCTGTCACCGCTGTTTCTGGTTATTTGTATTGCTAATCTGCTTACACCGAATACAAGTGTTTTCTTTTCTCACGAAAGAAGAGGAAGAAGGGGAAAGCCGTTCAGAATATATAAATTCCAGACAATGAAAAATAATACGCCTAATGTTGCAACAGGACAGCTTGAAAACCCTGAGCAGTATATTACAAAGGTAGGCAGATTTTTGCGCAAAACAAGCCTTGACGAGCTGCCGCAGCTATGGAATATCTTAAAGGGAGATATGAGCTTTGTGGGTCCCCGTCCACTGATTTCATCTGAAATGAGGGCGCACCGTTTCAGACTTGAATCAGGTGTATACCGCTTCCGTCCCGGGCTTACAGGTATGGCACAGATTAACGGCAGAGATGAAATATCATTTATGAAGAAAATGAAATTTGACAAGCTTTACTGTGATAACTGGTCGCTTAAGCTTGATTTGATTATTCTTTTGAGGAGTGTCGGTGTTGCCCTTAAGCAGGAGGGCTATCAGGAGGGCACTTTCCACAGAAGATAGATTATATATTTTGGAGTATATTTTATGGAAAGAAATTTTATTGACGGTTATACTGAATGGCAGTCCAATCCTGAAATAGTCGGGGTAAACAGACTGCCGCAGCACGCAACCTTTATGCCTTACGACAGTATGGAGGAGGCGAAGAGGTGTGACAGATATTCATCATCACGCTGCAAGCTGCTTAACGGAAAATGGAAATTCAAGCTTTATAAAAATTACGCATACAGACCTACTGATTTTGCACAGCCTCATTATGACACACATAACTGGGATACTGTTATTGTGCCCTGCTCGTGGCAGATGCAGGGCTATGACCAAAATCAGTACTGCAATGTTCGCTATCCGTGGGAGGGCAGCGAGGATATCTGTCCGCCTAATGCACCCACAAAGCATAATCCTGTGGGCTGTTATGTAAAAAAAATAAATGTCAGTCAGAGTCTGCTTTCAAAAAGAGTTGTTCTCTGCTTTGAGGGCGTGGAATCTGCATTTTATCTTTACATAAACGGCGAGAGGGTAGGCTACAGTGAATCCACCTTCCACCGCAGTGAGTTTGATATTACAAGGTATCTTGTTGAGGGCTCAAATGTTATAGGTGTTGAGGTTTACCGCTGGTGCACAGGCTCATGGCTCGAATGTCAGGATATGTGGCGGATGGGCGGCATTTTCAGAGATGTTTATATCTACACAACGGAAAGACAGTATATCAGGGATTTTAAAGTAACGGCAAATCCTGATGTTACCTTAAGTGACGGCTATGCTGAGGCAGAGGTAAGAACTAACGGTACATATGAATCTCTCAGCATTGATATGTGCATTATTGATGATGCAGGTGTTACAGTGGCACTTGACTGTCAGTATGCAAACGAAGACCATATTACAAAGCTTAAGGCAATTGTTGCCGATGTTAAGCCGTGGTCTGCTGAAAGTCCGTATCTTTATACTCTTGTGCTTACTCTTAAGGACAATGGTGTGCCTATTGAATATATAAGCCAGAAAATCGGCTTCAGAACTGTTGAAATCAAAGACGGAATTATAAGAATTAACGGCGAAAGAGTTGTTTTCAAGGGAACAAACCGCCATGAATTTGACTGCCGTACAGGCAGATATGTGACAGAGGAAACAATGCGTTATGACCTTGAGCTTATGAAGAGGTCTAATATAAATGCGGTGCGTACCTCACATTATCCGAATGCACCCCGTTTTCTTGAGCTTTGCGATGAATACGGTCTTTATGTCATTGATGAAAATAATATGGAAACCCACGGCACAGGCTGGTCAACAATAATCGGCTGTCCGCAGATTCCGGGCTCAAGACCTGAGTGGGAAAAGGCTTGTATGGAGCGTATGAAGGCTACATATAACCGTGATAAGAATGTTACAAGCGTTGTTTGCTGGTCGCTTGGCAATGAGTCACTGGGCGGTGAAACACCTAAAAAAATGTATAAGTATATTAAGGACGCAGATCCTACACGCTTTGTTCATTTTGAGTGCCATCGTGCACCTGATGAAAAGGAATTGTCTGATGTCCAGTCAAAAATGTACTACAAGCCCTGGGAGTGTGAGGAATATGCTCTTACTCAGCGTGACGGCAGACCCTTTATCCTCTGTGAATATACACACGCAATGGGTAATTCCTGCGGCTCAACAGATGAGTATACAAAGCTTTGGGATAAATATCCCTGTCTGCAGGGCGGATTTGTGTGGGACTGGGTTGACCAGAGTATTATGACAACTGATGATAACGGTGTTGAATACCTTGCTTACGGCGGTGATTTCGGCGAAAATCCCCACGACGGTCATTTCTGCGGCAACGGACTTTTATTCGGTGACAGAAAGGAAACACCAAAGCTTGCTGAAATCAAAAAGCTTTATCAGAATGTTGATTTCAACGCTGTTGATGCTCAAAGAGGCATTATTGAAATAAAGAACAAGTTTATGTTCACAAACCTCAATGAATATGAACTTTATTGGTGTCAGTGCTCTGATAAGGGCATTTTCTGCAGCGGAGTGGTTGATATTAATCTGCCTGCAGGTCAGAAAAAGATTGTTGACCTTGAGCTAAGTAAGGTTAATAACACAGAGTGCTATTTAAATCTTGAGCTGAGAACTAAGGAAGAAACCTCCTGGTGTGAGGAGGGTCACATTGTTGCGTATGAGCAGTTCGTCATCAATGAATTTGAAAATACATATGATGAGCTTGAATCGGATGCCGAGCTGATTATTGATGACACCTATGGTTCACTCAGAATTATAAGCGATGATGTTAATGTTCGTTTTGAGAAGAGAGAGCGCAATCAGCTTTATTCAATTAAGGTTGGCGGAGAAGAGCTGCTTCAGCAGCCTATGCGTCTTAACTTCTGGCGTGCTCTTACTGATAATGACAGGGGAAGCAGGGCAGGCTCAAGGCTTGGCTGCTGGCGTGATGCAGGTGATACTCCGGGTATCTACAATAATACAAAATGGTCAATTCAGAATTATAAAATACTTGAAAACGGCAGAAAGGTTATAGTAACCTGCGGTGCAACAGTATGCACTCAGCCTGAATGCAAGGCAGTTGTGGTTTACACAATCACCTCAAAGGGTATGGAGATTGATCTGCAGTTTTCTCCTGATGATACCCTGCCTGAAATTCCTGAGGTTTCTGTTTTATTTGAGCTGCCGAAGGATTTTGAAAACGTAACCTATCTCGGCAGAGGACCTGAGGAGAATTATATTGACCGCTGCAACGGCACAATGATAGGTCTTTATAACACCACTGTTAATGATATGTGGGTTGATTATCTTAAGCCTCAGGAATGCGGAAACAGGACGGGTGTTCGTTATGCGACAATTGTCGGTGATAAAAAGGTGTTCTCTGTTATCGCAGAGCCTCAAATGGAAATGAATATATGCCATTATCTCCCTAAGGAAGTTGAGGAGGCTTGGCATAAAAAGGAATTGCCTGAATATAATAAAACTGTTGTAAGACTTATTGCAAGACAGCAGGGTGTCGGCGGCTATGACAGCTGGGGTGCACATTGTAATGATATGTATAAAAATAAAACAGACCGAATTTACCGCCTGAAATTTCAGATCAGATTTTAAGTTTCAGTGCGTGTGTGTTATGATGTCACGTAAATGTTATAAAAATTTAACTTGACATTTCAAAATAAAAGGAATATATTTTCTATTGTATCGAATTAAGGGAAAATACCCTTTTATGATAAGATTAAGAGAGGATTATTATGAAATCTATAAAAGAGACAGTAATGTCTGTTGCAATTAAAAATGCAATTAAGTATGCACGCAAGGATTTTAATGCTAATGCACCTAAAATTCTGAGTCTGCTTGAAGCAGCCGATGTTAAAAAGGTTAACAGAAGTACATATGCAGGTCTGCATAAGGTAATTGATGACCCAGATAACAACTGGATGATTTTTGCTAAAAAGCTTATTTGCGATACAAATATCAATGTTGTTGAAAAGCTTGTTCCCCCTGCACTTAATGTTGCAATCAACAGCTATTCAAAAAGAATGAAAGCAATTGAAGAAAACGGCTGTAATGTTCCTTGGGCAATTCTTATGGACCCTACCGCTGCCTGCAACTTAAAATGCAAGGGCTGCTGGGCTGCCGAATACGGCAAGAACAGTCAGCTTTCATACGATGACCTTGCAAGAATTATCCGTGAGGCTAAAGAGCTTGGTACATATATGTTTTTATATACAGGCGGTGAGCCGACAATCAGACGCAAGGATTTAATGCGTCTTTGCCGTGAAAATCCTGATTGTATCTTTATGAGCTTCACAAACGGTACACTTATTGATGACAGCTTTGCTGATGAAATCGGTGAGGTCGGCAATTTCCTTCCTGCTTTCTCAATTGAGGGCTATGAGGAGGACAACGATTTCCGCCGCGGCGACGGTACCTTTAAAAAGTGTACTGCTGCAATGAAGCGTCTTAAGGACAGGGGTATTCCCTTTGGTGCATCACTTTGCTATACAAGCAAGAACACAGACGTTCTGTCAACTGATGAATATATGGATTGGCTTATTGACCAGGGCGTAATGTTTGCATGGTTCTTTACATATATGCCGACAGGCAACGGTGCTGTTACCGATTTGATGGTATCGCCTGAGCAGAGAGGTCTTATGTATAAAAAGGTGCACGAGTGGCGTCACACAAAGCCGATTTTTGCAATGGATTTCTGGAATGACGGTGAATATGTTCAGGGCTGTATTGCAGGCGGACGTCACTATTTCCACATTAATGCAAACGGCGACTGTGAGCCTTGTGCATTTGTGCACTATTCAAATGTAAATATCAAGGAATGCTCTGTTCTTGATGCACTCAAGAGCCCGCTCTTTATGGCATATAAGAAAAATCAGCCGTTCAATAACAATATGCTTCGCCCTTGTCCTGTGCTTGATAACCCGGGTGCTATCAGTAAAATGGTTGCTGAAACAGGTGCATACTCAACAGAGATGGAAAATCCTGAGAGTGCTAACGAGCTGTTTGACAAAACAATTACTGCGGCAAAGGCTTGGAAGGTTAAGGCTGACGAGCTGTTTGACCGTGATAAATTCATCAGAAATCATATTAAAGATGAAAATATGTATAATTTTGAAATCGCTGATGAGGACAGATTATTCAGCGAATTTGAAAAAACAGAGTAAATTTATAAGGAATTGTATATAATAAATTTTAGAAAAATATCAATATAAATAATAACAATCAGTGTGCAATTTATAATTGCGCACTTTTTGTGATGTTATAATATATAAACATTAAAGGAGATTAAATTATGAATACGGGCTTATTGATTGCAATGGTTGTTCTTGTATTGATGAGCGGATTTTTTTCAGCGTCGGAAACGGCATTTTCCTCTTTAAATAAGGTAAGGCTTAAATCAATGATGAAAGAGGGAGCGAATAATAAAAGGATAGAGAGGGCATTAAAGCTTTCCGAGGATTACGATGTTGTTTTATCAACAGTGCTTATAGGCAACAATATAGTTAATATTGCCTGCACATCACTTGCGACATTGTTTTTTACCGGACTTCTCGGTGATAACAGTGACCTCGGTGCTACTGTGTCAACAATAGTAATGACAATTGTTGTTCTTATTTTCGGCGAGGTTACACCAAAAACCTATGCCAAGGAAAAGGCGGATAAGGTTGTTATTGCAATTGCCCCTGTTATAAAAGCCTTTATTATTATTTTTTCACCTCTTAATGTATTTTTTAAAGCATGGAAAAAGCTGATGAACAAGGTGTTCAAAACAGGCGGTGTAGAAACAATAACGGAAGAGGAGCTGAAAACCTATGTTGATGAGGCTCACACAGGCGGTGAAATTGATGAGAATGAAAGTGAGCTTATTCGTTCATCAATTGAATTTGATGATATTGATGTAGGCGATATTTTAGTTCCCCGTGTTGATGTTGAGGCAGTAGACAAATATGCTCCGCTCAGTGAAATTGAAGGAGTGTTTAACCGCACAAACTTCAGCCGTCTGCCTGTTTATATTGATGATATTGACAGTATAGTAGGAGTTATTCACCACAGGGATTTTGAGGCGGCAAGAAAGCGTAATCTTAAATCACTTCGCACAATTTTAAAGCCTGTGCCTGCTGTTTCACCTGATACTAAAATTTCAAAGCTGTTAAGAATTTTTCAGAAAAACAAAACTCACCTTGCTGTTGTAATTGATGAATTCGGCGGTACCGAGGGTATTGTTACGCTTGAGGATATTCTTGAGGAGCTTGTAGGTGAAATCTGGGATGAGCACGATGAAATTCAGAATGATATTGAAAAGCTGAGTGATAATGAATATCTTGTTCAGGGCGGTATGTCTGTTGAAGACTTTTTCGAGTATTTCGGTATTCATCAGGAGAAAAAGGAAATTTCAACAGTCAATGGCTGGATTATGCAGAATCTTGATAAAATACCTGAGATTGATGACAGCTTCACTGACGGAAAACTGACTGCTCTTGTAATGTCTGTTGACGGCAGAAGGGCAGAGGATATTAAAATTACTGTTGAGGTTGAGGAAAATGCTGCTGAGGAGTAAGTTTTCAAAAAATTCATCATATGATTATATAGTTGCAGGCTTGGGGAATCCCGGTGCAAAGTACGAAATGACAAGGCATAACGCAGGCTTTCTGGCAATGGATTTGCTTGCAATAAATAAAAATACAGATATAAAAAGACTGAAGCACCATTCATTAGTTGCTGATATGCAAATAGGCGGAAAGCGCTGTCTTGTTATGAAGCCGCAGACTATGATGAATAACAGCGGCGAGGCAATCGGCGAAGCTGCAAGGTTTTATAAAATACCGCCTGAAAATGTGATTGTGGTTTATGACGACATAAGCCTTGATGTCGGTCAGACAAGAATAAGAAGAAAAGGCTCTGCAGGCGGTCATAACGGAATAAAAAGTATTATTGCACACCTTGGCAGTGAGAGCTTTCCCCGCATAAAGGTGGGGGTCGGCAAAAAGCCAACACCTGAATATGACCTTGTTAACTGGGTACTCGGTCGATTTCCCAAGGAGCAGGAAAAGGACCTGAAATCAGCGCTTGAAAACAGTGTTTGCGCTCTTGAGCTTATTGTGAGCGGAGATATTGACAAGGCAATGAATCTTTATAATTCATAGGCAATGAATAGTAATCACTGCTCGTTGCCTGAGCAATGCAGATAAAAGGAGAAATAGGATGTCCTGTTTTTCAAATGAATTTAATAAGAGTAAGGAATTTATAAGCCTCAGCGTAAGCATTGACACTGGCAGTGCTCCCGTTGGGGCTGTCGGTCTTAGTGATGTTTCAAAATGCTTTGCCATTCATACTGTCTGTGAAAAGGGAAGCAAGGCATTTGTTATAACGCCTGACGAGGCAACTGCTGTTAAGGTTAAGGAATGTCTTTCCGAGCTTCAGCAGGGCGTTTTGCTTTACCCTGCAAGAGAAATGACCTTTGTTGAGGTTGCAGGTGTCAGCAGAGAATTTGAGCATATCAGGCTCGGAGTGCTTTCAAGAATAGCTGAGGGTGATTACAGTGCTGTTGTTATGTCGGCAGCGGCAGCGTGTCAGTATACCATTACGCCTGATGAGCTGAAAAAGCATACCTTTACGCTTTCTGTTAATGATACTGTTGATATAAATGACCTTGAAAAAAGACTTGTTGCAGCAGGCTATTCACGCTATGAGCAGGTTGACGGCACAAGTCAGTTTGCCGTGCGCGGAGGTATTGTTGATATATACCCTGCTCATCTTGATGAGCCTGTGCGTATTGAGCTTTGGGGTGACAGCGTTGATACTATATCATCATTTGATATTAATACACAGAGGAGAGGAGATTCCCTTGACAGCATAAAAATTTCACCTGCCAACGAGGTGCTGTTTGAAAGCAATGAAAAGCTTGCAGATAAAATTGAGCAGGTTGCAAAAGCACTGAAAGGCAAGGCAATAAAGGCAAGAGAAAAGCTCTATGCCGACTGTGACAGACTGAGGGAGGGTACGTCCCTCAACTGCCTTGATAAATATTTACCCATTTGCTATAACTCAAAGGGTATTTTTGATTATTTTGACGGAAAGCTTTTTGTTGTTGAGAGTGCGAGAGTCAAGGAAAAATGCACAAAGCAGGAGCGTCTTGATTTAGAGGAGCTTAAATGGTTTGTTGAGGACGGAACACTCTGTGCAGGGCTTGACAAATTCAGCCTTGATTTTAATGAACTTACCGGTATATATCGTGAAAATAATGCCATATATATGGATTCACTGCCCCGCGGCAGCTTTGACACTCCTGTCTGCCATCTTGCAAATTTCACAATTCAGAGCTTCAATGCATGGTCAGGCACTCTTACTCAGCTTAAGGAGGAGCTTTTCGGTATTGTTAAGGCAGGCTATACAATCTGCATTATGGCAGGCACTGTCAGGGCAGGCAGAGCACTCTGTGATGATATTATTGAAATGGGCTATGATGCTGTCTTTTATGAAAAAAGACCGGGTCGGTTTCAGCCTAAGGCAATCAATGTTATAACGGGAACAATGCTTGCAGGCTTTCAGTTCAGTCAGATAAAGCTTGCGGTTTTAACCCACTCCAAAACATCGCAGTCATCAAAAAGGAAAAAGAAGGCAACAGGCAAAAATGCCATTCACTCTCTTGATGAGCTGACAAAAGGTGACTTTATTGTTCATAACATTCACGGTATCGGTGTGTTTGAGGGTATTCACGCACTTGAAATAAATAAGGTCAAAAAGGATTATATTAAAATAAGCTATGCTAAGGGTGATACTCTTTATGTGCCTGTAACACAGCTTGATCTGGTTTCAAAATATATCGGTCCTAAGGAGGATACAAGGGTTAAGGTTAACCGCCTCGGCTCTTCCGAATGGAAAAAAACAAAGGCGAGAGTGCGCGAATCCGTCAAGGATATGGCAAAGGAGCTTATCGCTCTTTATGCAAAGCGAATGAGCACAAAGGGCTTTGCCTTCAGCGAGGACGGAGATTTGCAGCGTGATTTTGAGCTGCGTTTTGAGTATGATGAAACGGAAGATCAGCTCAGATGCAGTGAAGAAATCAAGGGCGATATGCAGAAAAGCGCCCCTATGGACAGATTGCTTTGCGGTGATGTCGGCTTCGGTAAAACCGAGGTGGCACTAAGGGCTGTGTTCAAGTGTATTACCGACGGTAAGCAGTGTGCAATTCTCGTTCCTACCACTGTTCTTGCAATGCAGCATTTTCAGACTGCTCAGAAAAGGCTTGAGCATTATCCTGTAAATGTTGAAATGATTTCAAGATTTGTAAGCCCTGCAAAGCAGAAAGAAATTCTGAAAAGACTTGAAGAGGGAAATGTTGATGTTTTGATAGGCACACATAAGCTGCTCGGAAAAGGCATTAAGTTCAAGGATTTAGGACTTCTGATTGTTGATGAGGAGCAGCGTTTCGGTGTTGCTCAAAAGGAGAAAATCAAGGAGAAATTCCCTAAGGTTGATGTTTTGACCCTTTCAGCTACCCCTATTCCGAGAACGCTTAATATGGCAATGAGCGGTATAAGAGATATGAGCCTTCTTGAGGAGGCACCGGGTGAGCGTCATCCTGTTCAGACCTATGTTGTTGAATATGACAGCGATATAATTATTGAAGCCCTTGAACGTGAAATCAACAGAGGCGGTCAGTGCTACTATCTGCACAATTCTGTTGAAACAATTGAGCATAAGGCAATACAGCTTAAAAAGGCTTTGCCTGATGCAAGGGTCGGTATTGCCCACGGAAAAATGACAGAGGAACAGCTTTCGTCAGTGTGGAATGATTTGCTGACAGGCGAGATTGATATTCTTGTCTGCACCACCATTATTGAAACGGGCATTGATGTTCCGAATTGTAACACTCTTATTATTGAAAATGCTGACAGATTAGGTCTTGCACAGCTTCATCAGATAAGAGGACGAGTGGGCAGATCTTCAAGACGTGCCTTTGCCTATTTCACATTCACAAGGGGCAGGGAGCTGACAGATATTGCTACAAAAAGACTTGAGGCAATCAGAGAATATACCGAGTTCGGCTCAGGCTTTAAGATTGCTATGCGTGACCTTGAAATCAGAGGTGCAGGTTCACTGCTCGGAAATAAGCAGCACGGTCATATGGAGGCAGTCGGCTACGAAATGTATCTCAAACTGCTTGAAGAGGCTGTTGCAATGGAAAAGGGCGAAATCCGTTCAGACGAAGAGCCTGAGGAAAAGGAATGTCTTATTGACGTTGCAATTGATGCTCATATTCCCGAGGAATATATTATTTCAACCTCACAGCGTCTTGAAATGTATAAACGCATTGCAAATATTAAAAATGACGCTGATGCAAACGATGTGTATGATGAACTTACGGACCGTTTCGGTGCTCCTCCGTCGGCAGTATGGGGACTTATCGAAATTGCTCTTTTAAGAAATACTGCACTTGCACTGAATATAACAGAGGTTACCGAGCGAAACGGCTCGCTGCTCTTTTATTCAAATGAGGTTGATATAAGAATGGTTGCAATTCTCAATGCCTTTATGAGAGGCAGGGTAACGCTTTCTGCCGGTAAGCGCCCGTATATTGCAGTGAAGCTTGACACAGCAGAGTCAAATATTGAAACTCTCAGTGAAACCCTCAAGATTATGACACAAGCAAAGGCAATTAAGAAGGATGACGATGGTCTGAATTATGACAATAATTGAAATTTGTATATAAAATAATTTATCATTGTTAAAAAATTAACTATAACAAATTGCCATATTATGTATGTTTTTGTATAAAGTGTAAAATTTGAACATTTTTCTTGATTAATTGAAATAAACAGTATAAAATAATAATGCATAAAAGCAAATAATAAATTTATTTACGGAGGTATTTCCAAATGGTAAAGGTTGCTATTAATGGTTTTGGACGTATCGGTCGTCTTGCATTCCGCCAGATGTTCGGTGCTGAGGGTTATGAGGTTGTTGCTATTAACGACTTAACAAGCCCAAAGATGCTTGCTCATCTTCTTAAGTATGATTCATCACAGGGTAAATATGCTCTTGCTGATACAGTATCTGCTACTGATGATTCAATCATCGTTGACGGTAAAGAAATTAAGATTTATGCTAAGGCTGACGCTGCTGAGCTTCCTTGGGGCGAGCTCGGTGTTGACGTTGTTCTTGAGTGCACAGGCTTCTACTGCTCAAAGGAGAAGGCTTCAGCTCACGTTAAGGCAGGTGCAAGAAAGGTAGTTATCTCAGCTCCTGCTGGTAATGACCTTCCTACAATCGTTTACAATGTTAACCACGAGGAGCTTACTGCTGAGGATACAGTAATTTCTGCTGCTTCATGCACAACTAACTGTCTTGCTCCTATGGCTAAGGCGCTCAACGATTTTGCTGAGATTCAGTCAGGTATTATGTGCACAATCCACGCTTACACAGGCGATCAGATGACTCTTGACGGTCCTCAGAGAAAGGGCGACCTTCGTCGTTCAAGAGCTGCTGCTGTTAATATCGTTCCTAACTCAACAGGTGCTGCTAAGGCTATCGGTCTTGTTATTCCTGCACTTAACGGCAAGCTCATCGGTGCTGCACAGAGAGTTCCTACTCCAACAGGCTCAACAACAATTCTTACTGCTGTTGTTAAGGGCAAGGATGTTACTGTTGACGCTATCAACGCTGCTATGAAGGCTGCTGCAACAGAGTCATTCGGCTACAACACTGACGAAATCGTTTCTTCAGATATCGTTGGTATGAGATACGGCTCACTCTTTGATGCTACTCAGACAATGGTTCTTCCTATCGGTGAGGATCTTTATCAGGTACAGGTTGTTTCTTGGTATGATAACGAGAACAGCTACACATCACAGATGGTTCGTACAATCAAGTACTTCTCAGAGCTTGGTTAATTAAATACCTTAATAAAAAACAGAGGACTTGTTCACAAAATGAACAAGTCCTTTCAGCCTGTCGAAAAAGGTCCAGCAAAAGCTGGGCTTTTTTTGATAAATGTGG